>Ga0256829_1000060_pt1 | contig 147149 bp, 145 predicted proteins | sample 131447metaG_FD_185979 | JGI IMG/M metagenome (GOLD analysis project Ga0256829, IMG submission 185979) | Hydrothermal vent microbial communities from Lau Basin, Pacific Ocean - 131-447 | ecosystem: Environmental > Aquatic > Marine > Hydrothermal vents | place: Pacific Ocean: Lau Basin... | reverse complement strand
AAGCCTTGAAAACATCGCTGAACTGCTTGGTAATCGCAGCCGTCAGTGTCGTCTTGCCGTGGTCAACGTGGCCAATCGTGCCGATGTTGCAGTGCGGTTTCGTGCGTTCAAACTTTTCTTTTGCCATAATGGCCTCCGTCGATTCGGTCAGGAGCCTGACCCGTTGGTTTCAGATCAGGCGTATTTTGCCTGGATTTCTTCCGAGATATTCTGCGGAACACTGTCGTAATGCGAGAACTGCATAGTAAAGTTCGCGCGGCCCGAGGACATCGAGCGCAAGGTATTGATATAGCCAAACATATTGGCCAGCGGGACATTTGCATCGATGGCAATGGCATTGCCGCGGGTGTCCTGCCCCAGAACCATGCCGCGGCGGCTGGTCAGATCGCCAATGATATTGCCGGTGTATTCTTCCGGCGTCACGACCTCAACCTTCATGATCGGCTCCAACAGCTTTGCACCGGCCTTTTTCAGACCTTCCCGCATGGCCATGCGCCCTGCGATTTCAAAGGCCATGACGCTGGAGTCAACGTCGTGGTATTTGCCGTCAATCAGCGCCACCTTGAAGTCAATCACCGGAAAGCCAGCCAGCGGGCCGCTGTCCATCACGCTTTCGATGCCTTTTTCAACGCCGGGGATATACTCCTTGGGAATCGAGCCACCGACAATGCGGCTTTCAAAGGAATAGCCTTCGCCGGGCTCTACCGGTGAGATGATCATCTTGACCTCGGCGAACTGACCCGAACCACCAGATTGTTTCTTGTGGGTATAGGTGATCTCGGCCTCGTGGCTGATGGTCTCGCGATAGGCAACTTGCGGTGCGCCAATGTTGGCCTCGACCTTGAATTCACGCTTCAGGCGGTCCACCAGAATGTCGAGGTGCAATTCACCCATGCCCTTCATGATGGTTTGGCCGCTTTCAAAGTCGGTTTCAACACGAAAGCTGGGATCCTCGGCAGCAAGACGCGCAAGGCCTGCGGACATTTTTTCCTGATCGGCCTTGGTCTTGGGCTCAACCGCAATCTCGATCACTGGGTCGGGAAAGGTCATGGTTTCCAGAACAACCGGATCTTTGTCAGAACACAGCGTGTCGCCGGTCGTGGTCTGCTTGAGGCCCGCAAGCGCAATGATGTCGCCCGCGAACGCCTCGGAGATCTCGATCCGGTCGTTGGAGTGCATCATCATCATCCGACCGACGCGCTCTTTCTTGCCCTTGGTCGAGTTCAGCATCGCATCGCCCTTGTTCAGGGTCCCCGAATAGATGCGGGTAAAGGTCAGCGTACCGACAAACGGGTCATTCATGATCTTGAACGCCAGGCCCGAGAACGCCATGTTGTCATCAGCACGCCGCGCGATGTTGCGGGTTTCGGTTTCGTCACCGGGTTTGAAGCCCATGTAATCGACAACATCCAGCGGGCTGGGCAGATAGTCGATCACCGCGTTCAACAGCGGTTGCACGCCCTTGTTCTTGAAGGCCGAGCCCGCCAGAATTGGCACAAAGGCCATTTCGATTGTGCCCTTGCGGATCAGGCGGCGAAGGGTGGCAACGTCGGGCTCATTGCCCTCCAGATAGGCCTCCATGACGTCGTCATCCATCTCAACGGCCATCTCGATCATCTCGGCGCGCATTTCCTCGGCCTTGTCGCGCAGGCTGTCGCGGATTTCGCGCAGCTCCCATGTGGCGCCGAGGTCTTCGCCAACCCAGACCCATTCCTTCATGGTGATCAGATCGATCGTGCCCTCAAGCTCAGTCTCGGCACCAATCGGCAGCTGGATCGGCATCGGGTTGCCGCCAACGCGCGACTTGATCATCTCGACGCAGTTAAAGAAATCGGCGCCGATCTTGTCCATCTTGTTGACAAAAACGATCCGCGGCACCTTGTAACGGTCGGCCTGACGCCAGACAGTTTCGGTTTGCGGCTCAACGCCGGCGTTGGCATCCAGCAGCGCAACCGCACCATCGAGAACCGCCAATGACCGCTCGACCTCAATCGTAAAGTCAACGTGGCCGGGGGTATCGATGATATTCAGGCGATGCTTATCGGATTCAGCCACCTTTCCGTCTTCGGTGCGCTCCCAAAAAGTGGTGGTCGCCGCCGAGGTGATGGTGATACCACGCTCTTGCTCCTGCTCCATCCAGTCCATCGTCGCGGCGCCGTCATGCACCTCGCCGATGTTGTGGGATTTGCCGGTGTAATACAGGATCCGCTCGGTGCAGGTGGTTTTGCCTGCATCAATATGCGCCATGATCCCGAAGTTCCGGTACCTCTCGAGGGGGTATTCGCGTGCCATCGTTTCTGCTTTCTTACAATCTTACCAGCGGTAGTGACTGAAGGCCTTGTTGGCTTCGGCCATCTTGTGCGTATCTTCACGTTTCTTGACGGCGGAACCGCGCGAGTTGACCGCGTCCAGCAATTCCGAGGCAAGACGCTCTTCCATGGTGTTTTCGTTGCGCGAACGGCTGGCGTTGATCAGCCAGCGAATGGCCAGCGCATCGCGACGCTCGGCGCGCACTTCGACCGGCACCTGATAGGTGGCCCCGCCAACCCGGCGCGAGCGAACCTCGACCGATGGCTTGATATTGTCGAGCGCCTCGTGGAACACCTCGACAGGGGCGCGCTTCAGCTTGTTCTCAACCCGCTCCAGAGCACCGTAAACGATGCGCTCGGCAACCGATTTCTTGCCGTCCAGCATAAGGTTGTTCATGAATTTGGTCAGCACGGTATCGCCATATTTGGCGTCCGGCAGAATTTCACGTTTTTCGGCGCGATGGCGTCGGGACATGATGGTATCTCCTTATTTCGGACGCTTGGCGCCGTATTTCGAGCGCCGCTGACGGCGATCCTTGACGCCTTGGGTGTCCAGCACACCACGCAGAACGTGATAGCGAACGCCCGGAAGGTCCTTGACGCGACCGCCGCGGATCAGAACAACCGAGTGCTCTTGCAAATTGTGGCTTTCGCCGGGGATGTACGAGATCACCTCGAACCCGTTGGTCAAACGCACCTTGGCAACCTTGCGCATGGCCGAGTTCGGCTTTTTCGGTGTGGTCGTATAAACCCGTGTGCAGACGCCGCGCTTTTGCGGACACGCCTGCAGATGCTGCGACTTCTGGCGTCTTACTTTTGGCTGCCGCGGTTTGCGGATCAGCTGTTGGATCGTTGGCATTCGGCTTACCCCGTTCTACCCGTTTCAAACTCAAACCGGCGCATGGCCTTTGTGGCAACGCACCAAAAACCGCCAGCGTCCCCGTTCGGGAATCGCCGCGGCTGGAATTCCAGAGGATCGTGGCAGAGTGCCAGGATCTTGACCGCCTAATTGTGGCTTTGACCCGCCAAGAGGCATGAACCCCAAGGCAAGTAGCGCGCGTATAGGGGGAGTCGCGCCCCTTGTCAACAGGTGCGTGTCATACCCGGCGTCCTTTTCGCAGCCGGTTTTCCCGGTAGAGCGTAAACAACCCCATGCCCACCACGATCAGACTGCCAATGACAGTCAGACGATCCGGCACCTCGCCAAAAACGGCAAAGCCAAGGGTCAACCCCCACAGCAGCGCTGAATAGCGAAAAGTCGAGACAAAGGCGATATTGCCAACCCGCATCACCATAACCGCAAACATGTACCCCGCGACGATGAAAACCGCAGCCCCGGACAGCGCCATCAGCGCCGAGGTGGTCACCGGCTGCCAGCCTTTGAACACGGTTCCCGCAGCCCCCAAAAGAGTCACCGAAAGCGACGCGCTAAGGGCCACCAGAATCGAGGGAACCGAGGCGCCTAGCGCGCGCGTGGACAGATCGCGTAAGACGACAAAGGCAACCGCCACCAGCGCCAGAACCGAGTAGCCGTTAAACCCCGCCATTCCCGGCTGCACAATCATCATCACACCAAAAAGGCCGACCAGAATCGCCAGATAACGGCGCCATCCCACCTGCTCGTGGAAAAAGACCGCGCCAGCCAGCGTGATTGCCAACGGCAGCGACTGTAGAATGGCCACAACGCTGCCGATTTTCATGTGAAAAAGAGCGACGAGATAGGCGATGGTCGAGCCCAGCTCACCAATGGTGCGATACCCGATGACACGCCAATCCGCACCCCGCAGCCGGACCCGAAAGGCCCCCCGCAAGGCGGCGATGGTCGCGATCATCGCGGTAGTCAGGAGGCCGCGCAAAAAGACCGCCTGAAACAGCGGAACATCCGCTGAAACGGTCTTTATCAGGGTGTCGTTCAGGGTGAATGCCGCCATGGACAGCATCATCAGGATCGCACCGCGCGTGTTGTCAGAGATGGGCATGTCTGGAAAATCCCGGAAAAGCAACAGGCCAACACTCGTGGCTGGCGCAGCGGTGCGCAACCCCGTTTGCGACATCCCGACAAAAAAGGCCCCGCCAGATGGCGGGGCCCGTTTTCGTTTCAAACCCCGGATTATTCCGGCTGCGGCTCACCAAACATTTCCGGCGTATCCACAAGACCCGAGTCCGGTTCTTCGCCGTGGATGCCCATTTCCATTTCGCTTTCCATCGGCGCGGCAAGGGCGGCCGCGGCTTCGGCCTCCTGACGACGCTCTTCAATGATCTTGGCGTCGCGCTCCTGAGCAATGTGGCGCACTTTTTGCGTCGCACCACCCGTACCTGCGGGGATCAGGCGTCCAACGATCACATTTTCCTTAAGGCCAATCAGCTTATCACGTTTGCCCTGTGTTGCGGCTTCGGTCAGAACGCGGGTCGTTTCCTGGAAACTGGCCGCCGAGATAAAGCTGCGGGTCTGCAGGCTGGCCTTGGTGATCCCCAGCAGGATCGGGCCGCCGGTTGCCGGCTCCATGCCGTTGGCAATCGCCTTTTCATTGGCCGCGTCGAACTCAGCCTTGTCCACATGCTCACCCTTCAAAAGGGTTGTGCCACCGCTTGCGGCGACCTCCCACTTTTGCAGCATCTGGCGCACGATCACCTCGATATGCTTGTCGTTGATCTTGACACCCTGCAGACGATAAACATCCTGCACCTCGTCGATCATGTAATCGGCCAGCGCCTCGACACCCATGATGTTCAGGATGTCATGGGGTGCCGGATTGCCGTCCATGATGTATTCACCCTTCTGGATGAAATCACCCTCTTGCACGGGGATATGCTTGCCCTTGGGCACCATGTATTCGACCGGCTCCCGGGTTTCGTCAGCAGGCACGATCGACAGGCGGCGCTTGTTCTTATAGTCCCGCCCATATCGGATATAGCCGTCAATCTCGGCGATGATCGCGTGATCCTTGGGACGGCGCGCTTCGAACAGCTCGGCCACCCGCGGCAGACCACCGGTGATGTCCTTGGTCTTGGCGCCTTCGCGCGGAATCCGCGCCAGAACGTCACCGGCCTTGATCTCCTGCCCGTCCTCGACAGATAGGATGGCGTCAACCGACATGGCATGCTGCTCGGGGTTGCCATTTTTCTGGCGAACCGGTTCACCCGTTTCGGGGTCCATGATGATGATCTCGGGCTTCAGCTCGTTGCCTTTGGGGGCAGCGCGCCAGTCAGTAACGATCTTCTGGCTGATGCCGGTTGCCTCATCGGTTTCCTCGCGCACCGAGACGCCCGCCGTCAGGTCCACATATTTGGCCACACCATCCACGCTGGAGATGATCGGCAAGGTGTAGGGATCCCATTCAAACAGCTTGTCGCCACGCGCAACTTTTTGCCCTGCCTTCACGTGCAGGCGCGTGCCATAGCCCATCTTGTGTGAGGCCAGCTCGACACCGTTGTCATCCTCGATCACCAATTCCATGTTCCGCGCCATGACAATCTGTTCGCCATCACGGTTGTTCAGAACATTCTCGCCCCGGAAGACAATCGTGCCCTCGTGGCTGGCCTCGAGGAAGGACTGCTGCCCGCCTTGGGCAATACCGCCGATGTGAAAGGTCCGCATGGTCAGCTGGGTGCCCGGCTCACCGATTGATTGCGCGGCAATGATGCCAACCGCCTCGCCAAGGTTCACGCGGGTGCCCCGCGCCAGATCGCGTCCGTAGCACTGGACGCAAACCCCTTCCTCGGCCTCGCAGGTCAGCGGGCTGCGCATCTGGAAGGACTGCACGCCGGCCGCTTCGATCATGTCGGCCATACGCTCGTCGATCAGTTCGCCCTCGCGGCACAACACCTCATCCGTTCCCGGGCGCAGGATGTCCTCGCCCGCCACCCGGCCGAGAATACGTTCCGACAACGAGGCCACAACCTCGCCATCGTTGATCGCCGCCCGCGCGGTAATGCGCCGACTGGTGCCGCAATCCTCTTCGCGCACGATGCAATCCTGTGCGACATCCACCAGACGCCGCGTCAGATAACCCGAGTTGGCGGTTTTGAGCGCCGTGTCGGCCAGCCCCTTGCGCGCCCCGTGGGTCGAGTTGAAATACTCCAGAACCGTCAGGCCTTCTTTGAAGTTCGAGATGATCGGCGTTTCGATGATCTCGCCCGAGGGCTTGGCCATCAGGCCGCGCATCCCGCCCAGCTGCTTCATCTGCGCCGGAGAACCCCGCGCGCCCGAGTGGGCCATCATGTAAACGCTGTTGGGCTCCAGTTCGCCGCCCTCTTCATCGATCTGAACCGCCGAGATTTCGGACATCATTGCATCCGCAACCGTATCCGAACATTTCGACCAGGCATCGACAACCTTGTTATATTTCTCGCCCTGCGTAATCAGGCCGTCCATATACTGTTGCTCGAACTCCTTAACCTGATCGCGAGTCGAATTGACAATCGTCCACTTGCTCTCAGGAATGACCATGTCATCCTTGCCAAACGAGATCCCCGCCTTGAAGGCCTCGCGGAACCCGAGGCGCATGATCTGATCACAGAAAATGACGCTCTCTTTCTGGCCGCAATACCGATAGACCGTGTCGATGACCTCACCGACCTCCTTTTTGCGCAAAAGGCGGTTGACCAGCGCAAACGGCGCCTTGTGGTTTTTCGGCAAAAGCTGCCCAAGGCGCACGCGGCCGGGGGTCGTCTCGTAACGGCGCTCGACAAAATTGCCTTCTTCGTCAACCTCCTGAACGCGGCAGGTGATCTTGCTGTGCAAATGAACAGCGCCCGCATTCAGCGCGTGATTGACCTCTTCCATCGAGGCAAACACCATTCCTTCGCCAATCTGGCCCTTGCGCTCAAGTGTGATGTAATAAAGGCCCAGAATCATGTCCTGAGACGGCACGATGATCGGCTTGCCGTTTGCCGGGCTCAAGACGTTGTTGGTGGACATCATCAGGACCCGCGCCTCAAGCTGCGCTTCAAGGCTGAGCGGGACATGAACGGCCATCTGATCGCCGTCAAAGTCGGCGTTGAAGGCCGAGCAGACAAGCGGGTGCAACTGGATCGCCTTGCCCTCGATTAAGGTGGGCTCGAAGGCCTGAATACCCAGACGGTGCAGGGTCGGCGCCCGGTTTAGCATGACCGGATGCTCGCGGATGACCTCGTCCAGAATATCCCAGACTTCGGGACGCTCTTTCTCGACGATCTTTTTTGCCTGCTTGACGGTCGAACTCAGGCCCTTGGCCTCAAGCCGCGAATAGATGAACGGCTTGAACAATTCCAGCGCCATCTTTTTCGGCAGACCGCATTGATGCAGGTGCAGTTCAGGGCCGGTGACGATCACCGAACGGCCGGAAAAATCGACCCGTTTGCCCAGCAGGTTCTGGCGAAACCGACCCTGTTTGCCCTTCAGCATGTCGGAAAGCGATTTCAGCGGCCGCTTGTTCGACCCGGTAATCACCCGACCGCGACGGCCGTTGTCGAACAGCGCATCGACCGATTCCTGCAGCATCCGCTTTTCGTTGCGCACGATGATGTCAGGTGCACGCAGCTCGATCAGACGTTTCAGACGGTTGTTGCGGTTGATGACCCGGCGATAGAGATCATTGAGGTCAGAGGTCGCAAAACGCCCGCCGTCCAGCGGCACCAGCGGACGCAGTTCCGGCGGGATGACCGGAATAACCGTCATCACCATCCATTCCGGGCGGTTACCGCTTTCTAGAAAGTTTTCGACCACTTTCAGCCGCTTGATGATCTTTTTAGGCTTTAATTCACCCGTCGCCTCGGCCAGATCGGCGCGTAGTTGCGCGGCTTCGGCCTCCAGATCGATCTGGCTCAGCATTTCGCGGATCGCCTCTGCGCCGATGGACGCATTGAACGCGTCTGCGCCGTATTGGTCCTCGGCGTCCAGAAACTCTTCTTCGGTCAAAAGCTGCCCGTGCGTCAGATCGGTCAGGCCCGGCTCGATCACCACATATTGTTCAAAATAGAGGATCCGTTCCAGATCGCGCAGTGTCATGTCCAGCATCAGTCCGATGCGGCTGGGCAGCGATTTCAGAAACCAGATATGAGCCACCGGTGCGGCCAGCTCGATATGGCCCATGCGTTCGCGCCGGACTTTTTGCAAGGTCACCTCGACGCCGCATTTTTCGCAGGTGACGCCGCGATATTTCATCCGTTTGTATTTACCACACAGGCATTCATAATCCTTGATCGGGCCAAAGATCCGGGCGCAGAACAGCCCGTCACGCTCGGGCTTGAACGTGCGATAGTTGATGGTTTCCGGTTTTTTGATCTCGCCAAAGGACCAGCTGAGGATACGCTCGGGGCTGGCCAGCGAGATCTTGATCTCGTCAAAGGTTTTCGGCGGCTGGACCGGTGCGAAGGGATTGTTGGTGATTTCCTGGTTCATTTTATGATCCTGATCTCGTTTTCATGGGAAGGGAGGGCGCGATGAAACGCCCTCACTCGACCTCCGCGTCCAGCAGCTCGACATTCAGGCCGAGCGAGCGGATTTCCTTGACAAGAACGTTGAATGATTCCGGCACGCCGGCCTCAAAATTGTCCTCGCCCTTGACGATGCTCTCGTAAACCTTGGTGCGGCCAGCAACGTCGTCCGATTTCACCGTCAGCATCTCTTGCAGGGTGTAGGCGGCACCATAGGCCTCAAGCGCCCAGACCTCCATTTCCCCGAAGCGCTGACCACCGAACTGCGCCTTACCACCCAGCGGTTGCTGGGTCACCAGACTGTAAGGCCCGGTCGAACGCGCGTGGATTTTTTCATCCACGAGGTGGTGCAACTTCAGCAGATACTTCATGCCGACAGTCACCGGACGGGCAAATTGTTCCCCGGTGCGCCCATCATAAAGGACCGACTGAGCCGAGGTTTCAAAGCCGGCGCGTTTCAAGGCGTCGTTGATATCCGCCTCCTTGGCCCCGTCAAAAACCGGCGTCGCGATGGGCACGCCATTGGTCACGTTGCCAGCGGCCTCCAGCAGATCGTCCTGACCCATGTCGGCAAAGGCCTGATCGTAGACCTCGTCGCCATAGGCGTGTTTCAACGCGTCCTGAACCGGAGTCATATCCCCCGAGCGGCGATATTCGTCCAGACCCTCGGCAATCGCCTGACCCAAACCCCGGGCTGCCCAACCCATGTGGGTTTCCAAAATCTGACCGACGTTCATCCGGCTGGGCACCCCGAGTGGATTAAGACAGAAATCAACCGGTGTACCATCGGCAAGGAAAGGCATGTCCTCTTCGGGAACAACCCGCGAGATTACCCCCTTGTTGCCGTGCCGACCGGCCATCTTGTCGCCGGGCTGCAGCTTGCGTTTGACGGCAATAAAGACCTTGACCATCTTCATCACGCCCGGCATCAGATCGTCGCCGCGCCGCACTTTTTCGACCTTGTCCTCGAAACGCGCGTCCAATGCCTTCTTTTGTGCCTCGTATTGCGCATTCAGCGCCTCGACAGCGGCGGCCTCGGCATCATCGCCCAGCGCCAACTGCCACCACTGGCCGCGCGAGAGACTGTCCAGAAGCTCCTCGGTGATCTCGGATTTCGACTTCACACCCTTGGGGCCCTTGACGGCGATTTTGCCAAGGATCATCTGCTTCAGCCGGGCATAGGTGTTGCGATCCAGAATCGCCATTTCGTTGTCGCGGTCGCGTGCCAGCTGTTCGACTTCTTCACGCTCGATCTGCAGGGCGCGTTCGTCCTTTTCCACGCCGTGACGGTTAAAGACACGCACCTCGACAACGGTGCCGTAATCCCCCGGCGGCAGGCGCAGAGAGGTGTCACGCACGTCGCTGGCCTTTTCACCAAAGATGGCGCGCAGCAGTTTTTCCTCGGGCGTCATCGGGCTTTCGCCCTTGGGGGTGATCTTGCCCACCAGAATATCGCTTGGACCAACCTCGGCGCCAATATAAACGATACCCGCCTCGTCGAGGTTGCGCAGCGCCTCCTCGCCGACATTGGGAATATCGCGGGTGATTTCCTCTGGCCCCAGTTTGGTATCGCGAGCGGCGACCTCGAATTCCTCAATGTGGATCGAGGTATAAACGTCGTCTTTCACGATGCGTTCTGAAATGAGGATCGAGTCCTCATAGTTGTAGCCCATCCACGGCATGAAGGCGACCAGCACGTTCCGGCCCAAGGCCAGTTCGCCCATGTCAGTCGCCGGACCATCGGCCACGACCTCGCCTTTCTTGACCCGATCGCCGACCTTGACCAGCGGGCGCTGGTTGATGCAGGTATTCTGGTTCGAACGCTGGAACTTGCGCAGACGATAAATGTCAACGCCCGGATCACCCGGCTCCAGATCGTCGGTCACGCGCACGACGATACGCATGGCGTCAACCTGATCGATCACACCGCCGCGTTTGGCAACGATGGCCGCACCCGAGTCCCGGGCCACGACTGCTTCGATGCCGGTGCCAACAAAGGGCGCCTCGGATTTGACCAGAGGCACCGCCTGACGCATCATGTTCGCCCCCATCAGGGCACGGTTGGCGTCGTCGTTTTCCAAAAACGGAACCAGCGAGGCCGCAACCGAGACCAGCTGTTTCGGCGAAACGTCGATATAGTCGATCTGCGACGGCGGCGTCAGCGTGTATTCGCCCGATTTCCGCGTCGAGGCCAGATCGTTCACGAACCGCCCCTGATCATCGAGATGTGCATTAGCCTGCGCAATCGTGTGGCGCATTTCTTCGGTTGCCGACATGTATTCCACGTCATCGGTCACACGCCCGTCAACCACCTTGCGATACGGCGTTTCAATAAAGCCATAGCGGTTCACCCGCGCAAATGAAGCCAGGCTGTTGATCAGACCGATGTTCGGCCCCTCGGGGGTTTCAATCGGGCACATCCGGCCATAGTGGGTGGGGTGCACGTCGCGCACCTCAAAACCGGCGCGCTCGCGGGTCAGACCGCCCGGGCCAAGCGCCGAAAGGCGGCGTTTGTGAGTGACCTCCGACAGCGGGTTGGTCTGGTCCATGAACTGGCTAAGCTGGCTTGACCCAAAGAATTCGCGCACCGCCGCGGCGGCGGGTTTGGCGTTGATCAGATCCTGCGGCATGATGGTGTCGATCTCGACCGAGGACATGCGCTCGCGAATGGCCCGCTCCATGCGCAACAGGCCGACGCGGTACTGGTTTTCCATCAACTCGCCGACACTGCGCACACGGCGGTTGCCGAGGTGGTCGATGTCGTCAACCTCACCCTTGCCATCGCGCAGTTCCACCAGCGCCTTGATAACGGCGACGATATCTTCGCGACGCAATGTGCGCAGGGTATCGGGTGCATCCAGCGCCAGACGCATGTTCATCTTGACCCGGCCAACGGCGGACAGGTCATAGCGTTCGCTGTCAAAGAACATGGTATCAAACAAGGCGCTGGCCGCCTCGACGGTGGGCGGCTCACCCGGGCGCATGACACGGTAAATATCCATCAGCGCGGTATCGCGGTTCAGGTTCTTGTCAATCGCCATCGTGTTGCGGATGTAAGGACCGACATTGATGTTATCGATGTCCAGCGTCGGGATATTCGTCACATCATTGTCCAGCAGCGTTTTCAGCGAACCGCCGGTGATATTGTCGTCCTTGTCATATTCCAGTGTCAGCTCATCACCGGCCTCGACCCAGATCTCGCCGGTTTCTTCATTGATGATGTCCTTGGCAACGAAACGGCCGAGAATTTGCTCGTAAGGGACAAGGATATTCTTGACGCTGCCGTCTTCGATCAGCTTCTTGACGGTGCGCGGCGTGACCTTTTTGCCAGCTTCCGCGATGACCTCGCCGGATTTGGCATCAATGATATCAAAAGCCGGCTTGGTCCCGCGAATCCGGTCCGGGAAAAACGGCGTGACCCAGGCCTTCTTGCGTTTGTTCAGCTTGTAATTGACGGTATCGTAATAGGCATCCATGATGCCTTCCTGATCCAGGCCCAAGGCATACAAGAGGGTCGTGACCGGCAGCTTGCGGCGCCGGTCGATACGGGCAAAAACGATGTCTTTTGCGTCAAATTCAAAGTCCAGCCACGAGCCGCGATAGGGAATGATCCGGCTGGTGAACAGCAGCTTGCCGCTGGAATGGGTCTTGCCCTTGTCATGGTCGAAAAACACGCCAGGGCTACGGTGCATTTGCGAAACGATCACCCGCTCGGTGCCATTGACAACAAAGGTTCCGGTGTCGGTCATGAGCGGCATATCGCCCATGAACACGTCCTGTTCCTTGATGTCCTTGACGCTGCGTGCGCCGGTATCCTCGTCCACATCAAACACGATCAGGCGCAGCGTCACCTTCAGCGGCGCGGCATAGGTCATGTCACGTTGCTGACATTCCTCGACATCGTATTTCGGCTTTTCCAGCTCGTATTTCACGAATTCCAGCACCGCGGTTTCGTTGAAATCCTTGATCGGAAAGACCGACTGGAAAACCCCACGAATCCCTTCGCCGTCCTGCGGTTGGGCCTGATCGCCGGATTTCAGGAACAATTCATAACTGCTGCGTTGAACCTGAATAAGGTTCGGCATATCCAGAACCTCACGGATATGACCATAATATTTGCGGATACGTTTGTGGCCAGAGAATTTTTGAGCCATGACTGTCAGTCACCTTTCGTCTGTTCACGAGGCATAACTGTCGGGCACCAGCTATTCCCGTTCACCATAGGGCAATCTCGGTTCTATTCTTGCCGGGCATCCCAAAGCCCTGCACCCGAACCTTCAACCGCACCTTTCAAGAGGTCTTGGGCAACAAGGCCCCTTGAAAGACAGGTTAGGCCGGACCCGCATCCACGCAGGTCCAGCCAGTGTTTCTGACGCCCAAAAAGGCGAGTCCTGCCGGTCGATTACTTCAGTTCGACTTCGGCGCCAGCTGCTTCCAGCTTGGCCTTGATTTCTTCGGCTTCGGCCTTGGTAACGCCTTCCTTGACGGCTTTGCCACCAGCGTCGACCAGGTCCTTGGCTTCTTTCAGGCCCAGACCAGTGATCGAGCGAACCTCTTTGATAACGCCGATTTTCTTGTCGCCGGCAGCCTTGAGGATGACGTCGAATTCGTCTTTTTCCTCGGCGGCTTCGCCACCTTCAGCCGGGCCGGCCATGACAACAGCGCCACCTGCAGCCGGTTCGATGCCATATTCGTCTTTCAGGATGGTTTTCAGTTCTTGTGCTTCGAGAAGGGTCAGACCAACAATCTCTTCAGCCAGTTTTTTCAGATCAGCCATTTGCTTTTTTCCGTTTCAGTGTTGATGTGTATCCAGCGTGGTTTCGGTTGTCCCATTCACACGCCTCACAATTGCAGTTCGCTTACGCCGCCTTGTCCTCGATCGTCGAAAGGATCGACGCGATGTTCGAGGCAGGTGCGCCAATCGCACCGGCGATGTTCGAAGCCGGGGCACCGATACACGACGCGATCTGAGCAATCAGCTCATCACGCGACGGCATGGCGGCCACGGCCTTGACACCGGCCGGATCCAGAGCGGTCTCACCCATGGCACCCCCAAGGATGACAAGCTTGTCATTGTCCTTGGCAAAGGATTGCGCAACTTTCGCCGCGGCAACCGGGTCCTCGGAATAGGCGAGAACGGTCATCCCATTAAGCAACCCCGAGATGCTTTCGCATTGGGTGCCCTCAAGAGCGATCTTGGCGAGCCTGTTCTTGGCGACACGTACGGACCCACCGGCTTCGCGCATGCGACCCCGGAAATCCTGCATCTCTGCAACTGTAAGACCTGCGTAATGTGCAACCACGATCACGCCAGAGTCCGCGAAGATTTGGCCGAGTTCAGCGACCACTGCTTCTTTTTGGGCTCTATCCACAGTCTTGCTCCAAATTATGGAGAGGTTTCCCCCTCCGGCTCATGTTTGCCGGCAATAGACACCGGCGCTTAGGGTCCGTCATTACGGGATCCTCCCAAAATCACCCGAAAGCATGCTCTCCGGTTCTTTGTTCGCTTCCCGTCTCGGGCAGGGAATTAAGCCTCGCGGCTCCCACCGTCTCGGACGTCGGGCAGGGTTTGACCCCCGCCCTATCCCGGCCCCGAAAGGCCGGAGAATTTCTTATTCGCCAACCGCCGCGGCGACATCGACACTAACACCCGGCCCCATGGTCGAGCTCAGCGAGATCTTTTTCATGTAGGCCCCCTTGGCCCCGGAGGGCTTGGCCTTTTGCACCGCTGAAACAAATGCCTTTACGTTCTCGACCAGCTTGCTCTCGTCAAAGCTGGCTTTGCCGACACCGGCATGAACGACACCGGCCTTTTCAACCTTGAACTGCACTTCGCCGCCCTTGGCCTTTTCCACGGCTTCCTTGACATCCATCGTCACGGTGCCAACGCGCGGGTTCGGCATCAGGTTGCGCGGGCCCAGAATTTTGCCCAAACGCCCGACGATCGGCATCATATCCGGGGTGGCAATGCAACGATCGAAATCGATCGTGCCACCCTGAACCTGCTCCATTAGGTCCTCGGCGCCCACGATGTCGGCCCCGGCCGCCTTGGCCTCATCAGCCTTTTCGTTGCGCGCGAAAACCGCGACTCGCATGGTTTTGCCGGTACCGTTGGGCAGGGCCACGACACCACGCACCATCTGGTCCGCGTGGCGGGGATCCACACCCAAATTCACCGCGATTTCAACGGTTTCATCGAATTTGGCGGTGGCGTTTGCCTTGACCAAGGCAACAGCCTCTTCAACGCTGACGTCGGATTTTCCGGCGAATGCGGCGCGCGCGGCCTGTGTTCTTTTTCCCAGTTTAGCCATGTCGATTACCCCTTCACCTCAATACCCATCGAGCGAGCGGATCCCAAAATGATCTGCATCGCGGCATCGATATCGTTGGCGCTGAGGTCCTTCATCTTGGCCTCGGCAATTTCACGCACCTGTTTTGCGGTAACCGAACCGACGACTTCACGCGCCGGTGTCTTGGCACCCGACTTCAACTTGGCCGCCTTTTTCAGCAGGTAGGACGCCGGGGGTGTCTTGATGTCCATGGTAAAGGACTTATCAACATAATAGGTGATAATGGTCGGGCACGGGGCGCCCGGCTCCAGATCCTGCGTTTTGGCGTTGAACGCCTTGCAGAATTCCATGATGTTGATGCCACGTTGACCCAGAGCGGGCCCAACGGGTGGCGAGGGGTTAGCCTGCCCCGCCTTGACTTGCAGCTTCATCGTGCCAGCGATTTTCTTGGCCATGTTGGCCTCCTTTTGCTCCGGCCCGCGGGGCGCGTCCCCGGGGGCAATTTTGGTGTGGTGCGATACGCCTCACGCGTGAGGCCGATCTCCCACAAACACAACACGTCAGGTCTGTTTGCTGACCTGCGTGTATTCCAGTTCGACCGGCGTCGCCCGGCCAAAAATCGAGACCGAGACCTTCAGGCGCGAGTTGTCCTCGTCCACATCCTCGACCTGCCCCGAGAACCCCTCGAACGGGCCGTCGGTCACATTTACAATTTCACCGACCTCATAGGAAATCAGCGAGCGCGGGCTTTCTGCACCTTCCTCGACCTGATTGAGGATCACCGCCACCTCGGAATCGCGCATCGGCGTCGGGCGGCCCTGCTGGCCCAGAAATCCGGTGACGCGGTTGATCGAATTGATCAGGTGATAGGCCTTGTCGGACATCTCCATGCGCACCAGAACATAGCCCGGCATAAAACGTCGCTCGGTCTGGATCTTTTTGCCCTTGCGAACCTCGATCACCTCTTCGGTGGGGACAAGAACCTCGACGATTTCGTCCTCGAGTCCCTCTTGCGCAACAGCTTCCTTGATCTGCCCGGCAATCTTTTTCTCGAAATTCGAGAGGACGCTTACCGAGTACCACCTTAATGCCATGTCGCTCGTCACCTCTCGATTGGCAGGCAAGCCTGCCGGATTTCTCTGTCTTATCAACCGCTTAATGCGTATCGCCCAGAACAAAAAACAGCGCGCATTCCGAATCGATGCACGCCTTTGCCTTGGGTGAGCTTGCCTCTAGCGCGCAATCCGTTTGAATTCAAGGGGCTGGGCGCATTTTTTCGCCAGCCATTTCAGCGGTCCAAGTTTGCCCGCCACGCTGTCAGCCACCCGCAGGCCCGCCGTTGCGATCAGCCAAAAAAGCCCAGAACCGTCGTCAGACCCAGCCGGATCACCTGATCGACGACAAAAAAGAACAGCGCCGCGATGGCCGCCATGGCAAAGACCATGCCCGTTGTCACGGTCGTTTCGCGCCGGGTCGGCCAGACAACCTTGGAGACCTCTGCGCGCACCTGCTGGATAAACTGAAAGGGATTGACTCTGGCCATGTCGCGGTCTCCTGCTGCGTATCAGGCCCCTGCCTGACTGCGCCCATTTACGGGCTGGGGCTCAGGAATTCAAGAGGCCACATTCCGCACGCCAAAAACCGGTGTACCAACCCGATCAGGGACCCGATTCACAAAACCGGGCGAAATCCGCTTGCGCCTGCCGAAAAGACACGTCTAACTTTGTGGCCAGACAACAAGGGGTATCCATCGTGCGGGCAGGTATTTTTTTTCTGGTCTTCGGCTATTTTCTCAGTCAGTTCTATCGCTCGTTTCTGGCCGTCCTGACGCCGGTTCTGGGGGCCGAGATCGGCACCAGCTCGGCAGACCTGTCGTTTGCCTCGGGCCTTTGGTTTCTGGTGTTTGCGCTGATGCAAATTCCGGTCGGCTGGGCGCTGGACCGAATCGGGCCGCGGCTGACGGCCTCGGTCCTGTTGATCATCGGCGGCGGAGGCGGGGCCGTGGTGTTCGCGCTGGCACAAGGGCCCGGCGCGGTTGAACTGGCGATGGCGCTGTTCGGTCTTGGCGGAGCGCCAATCCTGATGGCCTCATATTACATCTTCGCGCGGGTCTATCCGCAGGCGATGTTCGCAACCCTCGCCGGAGCGATGATCGGCTTTGGCTCGGCGGGCAATCTTGTCAGCTCGGCCCCGCTGGCTTGGGCCGTGCACGGTTTTGGCTGGAGGCAAACCATGTGGGGGCTGGCGATTGCCGCTCTGATCGTCGCTTTGGCTCTTCTTCTGGCGCTGCGCGATCCACCCCGCGAAGACCACGAAGCGCAGCAAAAAGGCAGCCTCCTCAGTCTGGTCATGAACCCCCGTCTGGCTCTGCTGTTTCCGCTGATGCTGGTCAATTACGCCCCCGCCGCCGGGCTGCGCGGTCTCTGGGCGGGGCCGTATTTCCGTGACGTCTATGGGCTCAGCGCAACCGGAATCGGCAATGCCACCCTGATGATGGCGATTGCAATGGCCGTGGGCAGCTTTGTCTATGGCCCCGCCGAGCGCCTGCTAGGATCCAAGAAAAAAGTGGTTCTGGGTGGAAATCTGGCCGGGGCAGCCCTGTTGCTGATCCTCTGGGGCTATCCCCAGACCAGCTGGTTGACCTCGGCACTGCTGTTGACCGCGATCGGCTTTTTCGGAGCGTCGTTTCCGGCGCTGATGGCACATGGCCAACTGTTCATGCCGCGCCATTTGACCGGGCGCGGGATAACCCTGCTGAACCTCTTTGGCGTCGGCGGCGTGGCCCTGATGCAGTTTCTGACCAGCCTCATGGCAAAGGCCATCCCGGCCGGACAAACCGCCCCACCCGCCTTTTACAGCCAGATCTTTCTGCTGTTTGGCGCAAGCCTTCTGGCGGGCTGCATCATCTATGCCTTCAGTTCTGAGCACCAGCGCTTTCACGCCTAGTGGCGTGGACCCTTAACCCCGGAATCAACCTCAAGCATCGGCCAGAACCGCGGCCGCTTCCTTGCCGGCCATCTCCTGCAGATGGTCAAAATGCGCCTCAAATGTTCCCGCGCCCAGGGTCCGGGCGCGGATTTCGGTGATCAGGGTCTGCATCTCGGCCGCCGGCATCTGACAAGTGATTTCATCCCAGCCCGCGCGCGCCTTTTCACCGTCACCAAAACCAAAGATTTGACCGCGATGGCCCAGAACGATCTTTTGCACCGCGGCGATGAACGGACTGGGCACCCGGATCGAAACCGCATGGACCGGCTCAAGCAGGATCGAGCCTGCCTTTGCCAACGCCTCGCGCATGGCCTGTCCGGCTGCCTTGCGAAAGGCCATTTCCGAGCTATCCACCGAATGAAACTTGCCGTCGGTCAGGACCACATCAACATCGACGACCGGCACCCCCTGCACCCCCTTTTGCATGGCCTCGCGAACTCCTGCCTCGATTGCCGGAATATACTGGCGCGGCACGACGCCGCCCTTGATCTGATCGCCAAAGGAAAACCCCTCGCCACGTGCGCGAGGGGTTATTTTCAACTCAACCTCTCCAAATTCGCCATGCCCGCCACTTTGCTTTTTGTGGCGGACCCGGCTGGTGGCCGGCTTGCGGATCGTCTCGCGATAGGCAATGCGGGCTGGCGTGCTTTTGACCGCAAGACCGGCGCGGTTGCCCAGACGCTCCAGCGCCAGTTTCAGATGCATCTCGCCCTGCCCTTCCAGAATATGCTCACCGGTATAGGGGTCAAACCGGCTGCCGAGCGAGGGATCCTCGGCCAGAATCTTTTGCAGCGCGTCCGGGAGCTTGACCTCATCATTGTGGCTTTCGGTCCGGATCGCCAGAGCAAACAGAGGTGCCGGAACCTCTACATCAACCAGTGACTCGACCTTTCCCTCCGGTCCCAGCAAATCGCCCGTGGCGGCGTTTTCCAGCTTGCCAAGGCCAATGACATCGCCCGCCGCCGCCCGCTCGATTGCCGTCATCTTCTGGCCAAACAGGCGGCTAAGACCCGCCGGGCGTTCGCCCCCGACCGGATCTCCCTCGGCAAGTTCACCGCTCATGACTCGCCCGACCGAAACCTTGCCCGCGTGACCCGCCTGCGCCGTCTTGAAAACGCGCACCAACAGGCCCCCGTCCTGCCCAAGGCCTTGACGCGCCGCGGTAACCGTCACATCGGGCGACTCATGGCGCAGCGCCTTCATCAACCGGTGGATCCCATTGCCGTGGCTGGCCGAGCCGAAAAACACCGGCACCACCAGATTGGCCGACAGATCACGCGTAAGATTGGCATAAATCTCGTCGCTCGAGGGGGTCACGTCCTCCAGCAGCTTTTCCAGCAAAGCGTCGTCAAAATCCGCAAGATTTTCGAACAACAATTCCCGCGCCTCGTTTTCCCGCGCCGCTTGATCCTCGGGCAAGGCAATCAGGCTTGAGGGTTTCCCCTCTTGCCAGTGAAACGCCCGCTCTGAAACCAGATCCACATGGCCGGTGATTTCGCCGCCCGCGCGGATCGGCATCTCGCGCAATACCAGCGGTCGGGCCGAGACCTCCTGAAAGGCCTGCAGCAGAGCCCGCGCCGACAGTTCGTTCTTGTCAAACTTGTTGATGAACAGGATATGGGGCAAGTCAAGGGATTCCAGCAACTCGAAATATGCGCCCAGCGCCACCGATTTTTGCGCATCTGGCTCGGCCACGACGACGGCGATATCGGCAACACTCGCTGCGGCGCGCGTGTCTTGCATCAGGTCAACCAGACCGGGACAATCCAGAAAGCTCCACGCCTGCCCCATATATTCCGCACTGGCAACGGTCATTTCTGTTGACATCCCATGAGCCCGCGCCTCGGCCGTTGCGTCCGCCACGCGCAACACGGCCCCTTCTCCGGGGCGTCTCTGCAAGGCGCCAGCCTCGGACAATAGAGCCTCCAGCAGGGTTGATTTTCCCGATGAGTAAGGGCCGCAAATCAGGGCAACACGCGGCGAGGACGGAGATGATACGGGCATTTGAAAACCTCTCTCTGATCGCTTTCACGCATCAGCAGACGATTTTCAGATACGGCGGTCAGCGTTCCCGTTGAGAGGACCCGAATTGATCGGCCAATGCATTTTCCAGTTCCGATTTAACGCCGATTCGCCATCCGTTGACAGGATTTTTTTCAGGATTTCATAACTGCATTCGATCGCCAGCGGTCCTGCCCTCCGGGTCGGCCAGCGCCAGACCGCCCTCGGCGACCAGAAAGGCGATGATCTGCGCAACAGCGGCGGTCTTGTCGGTGCCGCAAGACATGAACGGCCTCCCGCCACGCACCGCTTGGCAATCCGCCTCCATCCGCGCCAGCGACACCCCGACATGAGGCGCCAGATCAGTCTTGTTCACCACCAGCAGATCCGAACGCATCAAGGCCGGCCCTCGCTTGCGGGGGATATCCTGTCCGGCAGCCACGTCGATCATGAATATGGTCAGATCGACCAGTTCGGGCGAAAAGGTCGCCGCCAGATTGTCCCCGCCGCTTTCAATCAGAACCAGATCGAGATCGGGAAAGGCGGCGCGCAAATCGGCGATGGCTGCCAGATTGATCGAGGCATCTTCGCGGATTGCGGTGTGGGGACAGCCACCAGTCTCGATCCCACGAATACGCTCAGCGGGCAGGGCCTGCGCACGCATCAGATACTCGGCATCCTCGCGCGTATAGATATCGTTGGTGATCACCGCCAGCGAGCAGCGCCCGCGCAGCGCCTTGCACAGCGCCTCGGTCAGCGCGGTCTTGCCCACACCCACCGGCCCGCCTATTCCAACACGCAACGGTCCATTCATCGCGCTCATGTGCGAAAGATCCTCTCTGTCATGGTTTCATGCCGCATTGCCGCCATATCCGACAACAGGGCGCAACCGCCAATCTGCCCAAGATCGGCCCGCAAGAGGTCGGGCAACATCTGCCCGATCATGGTCGAAAGCCGCGCCAGAATTTGCTGCCCTTCGCCCTGGCCCAGCGGGACGAGGCGCACCCCGATAAGCACAAGATTGGCCACAACCCCCTGCAAGAACAGCGCCGCCACAGCCCGCTCCGGCAGGTTCAACAGTCGCGCGGCCCGTCCGACCGCCACCGGATAGACCAGCCCCGAGACCGCCGATGCCGGAATTTTCACCCCCCAAACCTGCCGCGCCGTTCGCGAAAATGCCGCGCCCAGCGCTTGTGTCTCTTCATGCCGCTCGGCGCTGCAGGCCAGCGCCAAAGCAAGATCATTGACCGCCCTGACCTCCCCGTCCGAACGCGCCCGAAACGCCGCCAGCAGCAACAGCACATCATTTCGCGGCGCACCAAATTCAAGAACACCGCCAACCCAGTCCTGCAAACCCGCCGCATCCAAAGGCGCATCCTGCCCGATCACCTGCTCCAACCCGTGCGAATAGCTGAACGCCCCGACCGGAAAGGCCGCAGACAGCATCTGTGACAGCGTCAGCAGGGTTGCATCATCCATGCGCGTGCGTGCGCCCGTGCCCATAGGCTCCTCCCTCAGGCGAAAATGGCGCCATCACCTCGCGCAAATCCGCGCCCAGACCCAACAGCATGTCGCCCAACACCGGGTCGCGGGCAATCCGCAGACACTCCCCTTCGATCTGGCACGGGGTGTGGCGATTGCCGATATGCCAGGCAAAACGCGCGATATCCCCCGAAACCTCCAGCAGCGGCTCGACCGCGGCAACGACCGAAACCAAGCGCCCGTCGCGCAACTGAAATGCGTCGCCCTCGTGCAGCAACACCGCCTCGGGCAAGTCCACCAAAAAGCGCAGCCCGCCGTCGCTTTCCACCACCTTGCGGCGCAGAAATCGTGAGGCATAATCCAACGTCACGCGCTCTTTGGCCAGCGCGCTCACAGCGTGACAGACGGTTTCGGCGCGTAACATCCCAACCCCCTCAATACAAAAAATATCGCTGCGCCATCGCCAGCTCGGCAGCCGGTTCACAGGTCAGCAACACGCCATCCGCACGCACTTCATAGGTTTCGGGGTCCACTTCGATCCGTGGCAGGGCATCGTTCAACACCATGTCACGCTTGCCCAGACCCCGGGTGCCGGTCACCGCCACCGTCTCCTTTGCCAATCCCAGAGTCTGGGCGATGCAGGAACTGTTTGCCGCGTGGCTGACGAACGAGACGGAACTGGCCGTCAGCGCCCCGCCAAGAGCCCCGAACATCGGACGCGAATATACCGGCTGTGGCGTCGGAATACTGGCATTGGGATCGCCCATCTGGCTCATGACGATGCTACCGCCGAGCAGAACCATATCTGGTTTGACGCCGAAAAACGCCGGGTTCCAGATCACCAGATCGGCACGCTTTGCGGGCTCGACACTGCCGATATGGGCGCTCATCCCATGCGCAATCGCCGGGTTAATCGTGTATTTCGCGATATAGCGCCGCACGCGGAAATTGTCGTTCTCGCCCGCCTCTTCGGGCAGGCGCCCGCGTTGCTTTTTCATCTTGTCGGCGGTTTGCCATGTGCGCAGGATCACCTCGCCAACCCGCCCCATCGCCTGACTGTCGCTGGCAATGATGCTGAACGCTCCCATATCGTGCAGAATATCCTCGGCGGCGATGGTTTCCCGGCGAATCCGGCTTTCGGCAAAGGCCACGTCCTCGGGGATATTCTGATCCAGGTGATGGCAGACCATCAACATGTCCAGATGTTCTTCGAGCGTGTTGACGGTATAGGGCCGCGTCGGGTTGGTCGAGGCCGGCAGCACGTTTTCCTCACCGGCAAGACGAATGATGTCGGGTGCGTGCCCGCCCCCGGCGCCTTCGGTGTGAAAGGCGTGAATGGTGCGCCCCTTAAACGCCGCCAGCGTATTTTCCACAAACCCCGCCTCGTTCAGCGTATCGGTGTGGATCATCACCTGCACATCCGTTTGCTCGGCAACGCTCAGGCAGCAATCGATCGCCGCCGGAGTCGTCCCCCAATCCTCGTGCAGCTTCAGACTGCAGGCACCAGCGTAAACCTGCTCCAGCAGCGCGCCGGGCAGGCTGGCGTTCCCCTTGCCCGCAAAACCAAGGTTCATCGGCAGCGCATCAGCCGCCTGCAGCATCCGGCCCAGATGAAAGGCGCCGGGGGTGCAGGTGGTGGCCAGCGTGCCATGCGCCGGTCCGGTTCCCCCGCCCAGCATGGTGGTGATGCCAGCGTGCAGCGCGTCGTCGATCTGTTGCGGACAGATGAAATGGATATGACTGTCAAACCCGCCCGGAGTCACGATCTTGCCCTCACCGGCAATGACCTCGGTGCCCGGACCGATGATGATATCCACACCAGGCTGGGTGTCGGGGTTGCCCGCCTTGCCAATCCCCGCGATTTTTCCGTCCCGGATGCCGATATCCGCCTTCAGGATTCCCTGATGGTCCACGATCAGCGCGTTGGTAATGACCGTATCCACGGCCCCGTCCGCCCGGCTGACCTGAGACTGTCCCATCCCGTCCCGGATCACCTTGCCACCACCGAACTTGACCTCTTCGCCATAGGTGGTCAGGTCGCGCTCGACCTCGATGAACAGCTCGGTGTCGGCAAGGCGCACCCGGTCGCCGGTGGTGGGGCCATACATATCGGCATATTGCGCGCGTGAAATTCTGGTCGGCATTACAACTCTCCCATCATAATTTTCCCATCACCTGACCGTTAAACCCATAAACCGTTCGCGTGCCGGAAATCGGCACCAGCCGCACCTCTCGGGTCTGCCCGGGCTCGAAGCGCACCGCCGTGCCCGAGGCCACATCCAGCCGCATCCCCCGCGCCGCATCGCGATCAAAGGACAGCGCCGCATTAGCCTCACCGAAATGGAAATGACTGCCCACCTGCACCGGCCGGTCGCCGGTGTTGGCCACATCCAGCACCCGAGTCTTGGTACCGGCGTTCAACTCTATCTCGCCCGATGCGACACGTATCTCTCCGGGGATCATCCGCGGCTCTCCTTTTTTCGTTTCATCACCATTCGTGGTCCGGCCTCAGCGAATCGGTTGATGGACAGTGACCAGTTTCGTTCCGTCGGGAAAGGTCGCCTCGACCTGCACATCGGGGATCATTTCGGGCACACCCTCCATACACTGATCGCGCGTCACCACGCTCGCCCCCGCAGCCATCAGATCGGCAACGCTACGCCCGTCCCGCGCCCCCTCGACCACATAGTCCGTGATTAACGCCACCGCCTCGGGGTGGTTCAACTTGACCCCCCGCGCCAGTCGCGCCCGAGCGACCATCGCGGCAAGGCTGACCAGCAGCTTGTCCTTTTCTCTCGGTGTCAGGTTCATCCCGCCTCCTTTACATTTGCCAAACCCGCGGCAACGCTTTTGCACGAAACTCTGTTAAAAACCCTGCCAGCGCCTTTCGCAAGGGCTGCGCGTCTTTAGCATGAAAGCGCAGGACCAGCTTTCCCTGCCACGCCGACGCCGCTGCAGCCACCGTGTCAAAATTCAACAGCTCACGAGCCTGCGCCAAACGCGCCTCGGCATCCGGCGCAACATAGATCAGGCTAGCCACCGCCCGCGCGCCGCCCGTGACCTTGCGCGCCCGCCCTGTTTCCTTGGGATAGCAAAGGGATTCAGCGTGCAATAGACGCCCGTTGCGCCAAATTCGCCGGTGGTCGCCAATGTCGGCATATGTCAACGTCTCACCCATGGCGCGCCGCCCCAAAACCAGGGTTTCAAGTCCCAGAAAGCGCGCGTCTTTGGCCATTTCAACACAGAGGTTCCGCTGCAACGAGGCCCGCTCGAACAGGATCGTTTCCTGCGGCAGCCAATCCAGCGCTGCCCCTGCTCCAAGGCGCAGGCGGGTATTAATTGCCGCCGTTCCGCCCGCCGAGCGGTAAATCCGCTCTGCCGCCTGGGTCGTGATCAAAAGGCTGGCCCGTGGTTTTAGCGTCGCCTCAATGTCCAGCCGATCGCCCCCCGTCAGCCCACCTGCGGTATTCAGCAGAACCGCCTCGGCACCACCGCCGTAGGTTCGCGGCAGCAATAGGCGCGCAGATCCGCTTTGGAACAGATGAACCAGACCATCGGTGGAATAATCGATCCCGATCCGGCCCCGCGCGCGCTGCGCGGCAGGTGATTTGGTTCGGGTTTGTGCAACATTCTCTGGCATCGTTCATCCTGCCGCTCTGGCCAATATGTCCTGAGAGACCCTGATTATTGCATCTGATCTCGTCAAGCAGCATAAGGCGGTGCCGCGTCAAATCCCCCAAGCGCGCGCCGAATGCCCGAAAAACAGGCGACGCGCCTTGATTTCCACCGCTGTCGGTCCGAAACTGTCCGGCAACACCAAAAGGAGCAGACCACATGAATATTGCGTTTGTCAGTTCGACAGTGCGGGGTGAGATCGACCGGCTTTTGTCGCAAACGGCCGAGGCGTTATCGGCAAAGGGCGTGCGCCTGTCGGGGGTTGTGAAAATCCTTCAGGACCAACCCGAGGACGCACATGACTGCGACATGGACCTCCGGGTTCTGCCCGACGGCCCCGCCATCTGCATCACCCAGTCGCTTGGCGAGGGCTCCAGCAGTTGCCGCCTGAACCCCGCCGGAATCAGTGCCGCCGTCGCTGCGGTCGAACAACGCGACCCGGCGCGCTCGGACCTGTTCATCCTGAACAAATTCGGCCCGCAAGAGGCCGAGGGCCACGGGTTTTGCACCGCCATCGGCAGCGCTCTGGAACAGGGGATTCCGGTTCTGGTCGGCGTCGGCCCGTCCAGCCGCGATGCGTTTGACGGTTTCGTAGATGGATTGGCCAAACCGCTGCCCGCCGACCCTGACGCCATCCTCGGCTGGTGCCAGCAGGTCATCGACAACCGCTGAGGGGCGCAGACCGGTAACGGCCAGCCTCTTACTGGGCCGCAATATCCGGACGTTCGGCGTCTTTGGTATCGGACTCTGCCCGCCCGGGCTCTTCGTCGGCCACATCCTGCAATAGCGCCAGATCGAAATAGAACGTCGTGCCGACACCTTCCTTGCTGTCAAAGGCGATGGTCCCGCCATGCGCTTCGACCATGCTCTTGACGATATTCAGGCCCAGACCCGTGCCGCCCTTCTTGCGCTGGTCCGAGGAATCCGCTTGCGTGAACTTGTCGAAAATCGTCGCTTGGGCGGCCTCGGGGATACCGGCGCCCGAATCCTTTACCGCCACGCGAACCTTGCCGTCCGCAGAGCTTAGCGAAACCTCGATATCGGCACCCTTGTCCGAGAACTTGGCCGCGTTCGACATCAGGTTGGACAGAACCTGCATCAGACGGTCCCGGTCGCCATTGATCATCACCGGCGCCTCGGTTCCCTTGGCGACAAAATGCACGCCATAGGTCTGCGCGTATCCTTCGTTGCTCTGCAAGGCCTCGCTAACCAGCGCGCTCAGGTCCATCGGCTCCATCCGATATTCCATCATCCCGGCCTCGATCTTTTCAAAATCCAGAATGTCGTTGATCAACCGGGCCAGACGATCGCTGTTGGTCAGGGCAATCGAAACCAGCTTTTTGTGGCCTTCCGCCAGTTCCCCCTTGGGATCGGCGGCGATGATCCCCAGCGCCCCCTTGATCGAGGTCAGGGGCGTGCGCAATTCATGGCTGACGGTCGAAACAAACTCGGATTTTGCGCGGTCGGCAGCCTTGCGTTCGGAAATATCCCGGACAAAGGCCACGAAATAGGGCCGGAAACCGTCCTTGGCGGTGACATATTCGATGGCGACCTCCACCGGGCGGTTGGTCCGGTGTTCGACGCGCTCATACATGATCTGGCTTTCTTCACCCGAAATCAGAGGGGCAACCAGCGCCTTGAACCAAGCCGGATCGAAATCGGGGTTGAAATCCATCACTGTCTTTTCGGAATATTCATCCACCGTCCAGCCGGTCAGCCTGCAAGCGCTGCGATTCTGGTAAAAGATGCGGAAATCATCGGCCCAGAACAGGTAAACCTCATCATCGCTCTGATCCAGAGTGCGCTTGAACTGCAAAATTTCCTGTTTGGCTTTCTGTTGCTCAGAGATGTCGCGCACGGTGACGATGATTTCGGTTTGCCCGTCCACGTCATCCAGCATCTGCGCCCATGAATACGAGACCATGATGGCGCGGCCGTCCGTCTTGATCATGGTCCGCTCGGCGGTGCCACGGGTGTCCTCGGGTTTGATGATCGCATCAATCCCGCGGAGGCCTGACGCGCGTGCACCGGTCCCATGTTCGATAAAGAACCGGGCCAGATTTTGGCCAATCAATTCCTCCATCGAGAGCCCCAGCAAACGCTCGGCCGCCGCGTTGCTGGTCTTGATGGTGCCGTCCCGGTCGATTTCAAACAGGGCCTCGTGCATGGATTGAATGATGTTTTCCGTCTGCCTTTTCGCCCGCCGCAGATTGATATCCGCCAGCAGCCGCCGCTTGTCATTTTCCCTAAACACCCGCAAGGCCTTGGCCATCTGACCGATCTCATTGGCGTATGAGGTCGCCGGGATCCGGGCGTTCAGATCGCCCTTTGTCAGGCGTGTCATGGCGTTCGTGATCAGGGTCAGCGATCCGCGCAAACCGCCGCCGATCCAGCGGCTGACCATGACCGTGACGACACCGATCAAAAAGGTAAACGCGGCAATGTACAGAAATTTGCTGCGCGCATCCGCGAATTTCCGCTCCAACGCCGAGCGCGAATGAACCGAGGCCTTGACCAGTGCCAGATTGATGCTTTTCATGATCCGTTGCGACAGATCATCGACCCGGCCCCCGTCGATTACGAGGTCTCGCTTGTGCTCGACCATGGCGCGAAACGAATCGACATATATCGGCATGGTAAGGTTGATCACCGCTCGATCCACATCCGACAGATGCGCCTGCCCCAGCGTATGTTGAAAGACGCCGATTGAATCCTCCCACATGGTATAGAATTTATCTTCGCCGCGAATGATGAAATCCTTTTCGTGCCGACGCATTTCCAGCATGTCGCGCATCAGCACCGGATTCTTATACTTGATTCTGGATTCGACACTATGAATGGCCGTGCGCATTGAACCGCGCAGACCGACATTTTCGGTATAGCCGATGATTTCCAATTCGCGCGCCGCATCGTCGTAATAATCCTGATAGGTTTTCAGCATCCGCGTCCACTGGTCCAGCTGGGCCTTGCCGATAACCGACGTGTGTTCCGTCGAGAGACCAGCGAGGATCCTGAAAATAGCGTCCTCGGCGGCCTTATGCGCCACAGTGTCCGAGATCTTGTGGTGGGCGAAAAAATTCTTTTCGCTAACCCTGACATCGGTCATCTGCCGTTGAAACCGGCGTAAGCCATCCATCAGATCCAGCCGGGCAACCTCGCTTTTGTTCAACTCCTGTTGATAGCCGAGGCCCTCGTATTGCAAAAACAAGACGGCGGCAAATCCGATCAGCGCAAGGGCTGGCAACAAGGCGATCTGTGTCCCGATCGGGATATGTTCTCTGAACTTCATGATCCTGCGCCCATTCCTGAACGAGTTGTTACAATTGACGACGCCCCATGATTCTCTTGTGGGTTCTGAAAGCAGAGAAACACAAAATCGCGTCAACAATATGGCGCAAATCCCCTTATTATCCGTTACCAAACGGGCAGTTACACGCATTTCCGGCGGATCATGGCCGAAAATCTGCGGCGCCGATCCGTGGTCACAATCGCGCCTTGAATCCATGCTCCTCCTGAGGACGAGATCGCAATACCGCAGCAGGAGCGCACGCCTTGACGAACAGGACGGGATCATCCAGCGAATCACTGGCCGCCATCTGGCGCCTGATCCTGCGCGCGCGGATGGTTTGGCTGGCTGTTGACAAGGTCGTCCTGCTGGTTGTGGTGATGAAAGCCCTGATCCTGTTCGACATGGGCGAGGCCGCCTATCGCGCCCAATTGTCCGCCTACACGACGCCAACCTCGGCCCAGCGCATCGGCCTGATGGTGATGACCCTTGACCCGGTAACCCTGAAGCTGCGGGACGTTGCCAGCCAGCTGCGCCGGATCGAGCGGCACTCAAGGCTCTTTGCCCACGGATAGCCCGGTTATCGGTGGCAATTTTCCCGCCCCTCTTATAAGACAGCAAAAACGGTGGGCGCCGCCCTGACACGGACCACGCCCCGCAACCGCAAAGACCAAAAAAGCGAGGAGTGCCGGCCCATGGCCAACCATCTTTACCACGGCGACTTACCCGATGATCTGGACCTTGGGCCGGTGGTGGCCATTGATTGCGAAACCATGGGGCTGCATCCGCACCGTGATCGCCTGTGCGTGGTGCAGCTGTCCTCGGGCGACGGCGACGGCCATGTGGTGCAAATCGCCCAATCCCAGACAACGGCCCCCAATCTGACCCGCCTTCTGGCCGATCCCAAGGTCCTGAAACTGTTCCATTTCGGCCGCTTTGACATCGCCGTAATGAAGCACCGTTTCGGGGTTTTGGCCGCGCCGGTCTATTGCACCAAGATCGCCTCAAAGCTGGTGCGCACCTACACCGACCGGCACGGGCTGAAAAATCTGCTGCAAGAGTTACTGGCCGTGGATATTTCCAAACAGCAACAAAGTTCAGACTGGGGTGCAGATGTGCTGAGCGATGCGCAGATTGCCTATGCGGCATCGGACGTACTGTATCTCCATCGCCTGAAAACGGTGCTGGACAAGATGCTGGCCCGCGAAGGACGCACCGATCTGGCCAATGCCTGTTTTGATTTTCTTCCGCACCGCGCCGAGCTGGACCTGCAAGGCTGGCCCGAAACCGATATTTTTGCCCATTAAAGGCCGGACATGACCGAAACCGCCGACAAACAAGACACCCTCAGCGTCGGGCGCCACGTGATCGCCCAAGAGGCTGCCGCGCTGGGCCTTCTGGCGGACTCGCTTGACGACTCCTTTGCCGCCGCGGTCGATCTGTTGCTGGGCGCCAAGGGCCGCGTGATCGTCAGCGGCATGGGAAAATCGGGTCATATTGCCCGCAAGATCGCCGCAACTCTGGCCTCGACCGGCACACCGGCGCATTTCGTCCACCCCGCCGAAGCCAGTCACGGTGACCTTGGCATGATGGCCGCCGGAGACGTGACGCTGGTTCTGTCAAACTCGGGTGAGACCCCCGAACTGGCCGACATCATCGCCTATACCCGCCGGTTTCAAATCCCGATGGTCGGGGTTGCCGGCAAAAAGAACAGCACATTGTTACGCCAATCCGATATCGCGCTGCTCCTGCCCGACGCCCCCGAGGCCTGCGATTCCGGCATCGTTCCGACGACATCAACGACAATGACGCTGGCGCTCGGCGACGCGCTGGCCATTGCCCTGATGGAGCGGCGCGATTTTACCCCCGAAAACTTTCGCCAGTTTCACCCCGGCGGCAAGCTGGGGGCGCGCCTCTCAAAGGTTGCCGACCTCATGCACGCCGGGGCGGCCATGCCGCTGGTCAAACCCGATACGCCGATGGGTGAGGCCCTTTTGGTCATCAGCCAAAAAGGTTTCGGCGTCGCCGGTGTGATCGATAACGGCAATCTGGTCGGAATTATCACCGATGGCGACCTCAGGCGTCACCTTGACGGGCTGATGCAGTGTAGCGCCCGCGAGGTCATGACCAAAAATCCGCAAACCGTGGCCCCAGACAGTCTGGCCGAAGAGGCGCTGGCCACCATGAACCAGCGCAAGATCACCACCTTATTCGTGCGCGAACAGGGCCTAGATACCCCCTGCGGCATCCTCCATATCCACGATTGCCTGCGCGCCGGGGTGGGGTGATGGCCGCGCGCTACGAAAACCTCTACTCGCGTTTCGTTGCCTGGGCCAAGATTATCCTGCCACTGGCCGGCTTGGCAATTCTCAGCTCGCTGTTTCTGTTTTCCAAAACCCGCGACATCGGACAAGGGGTGCGCCTGATCAACGGCACCCAAGCTGAATTTGGCTCAAAAGAGCAGATCACCGGCCCGCGTGTCGCCGGAATGACCCCCTCGGGCGCGGCGATCGTCCTGTCGGCAAAAGAGGCCAGCCCACGCGCGAACGGCGCCTTTGACGCAACCCGCCTGTCGGCCCATATCGAGCTGCCAAACGGTGGAACGATTCAGGTGCACGCAAAGGCAGGCATGGTCGATTCGCTCCGGCGCATCGCGGTGCTGTCTGGCGGCATAACACTGGCGACGTCGGGCGGCTACACGGTTAAAACCCGCGGCATGCGCTTTGTTCTGGACAAGGTAGACGTTCAGAGCGACGGCAAGATCATCGCCACCGGCCCGCTGGGAACGATCACCGCCGGCAATCTGCACCTGACCGCCGAACCTGCCGATAAGGGCAAAAAAACCAAAGGCTATCTTCTGGTGTTCAAACAAGGGGTAAAGCTGGTATATAACCCCAACAAGTAACCGCGGACGGATCAAAATGAAGTTATTTTCCAACAGCTTTGCAGGCGCACTTGTCCTTATGGCCATTTTTTCCGGGGCCGTGCTGGCGCAGGGCACATCGGTTCCGTTCGGAATTACGCATCACGATTCGACCAAACCGATCGAGATCACTGCCGACAGCTTTTCGGTCAGCCAGAACGAAGGCCAGGCCGAGTTCGTAGGCAACGTGGTTGCCGGACAGGCCGAGATGCGCCTGACCGCCGACAAGATGGTGGTGGAATACGATTCAAAACAGGACCAGAAAACCGGCAAGATCGCCCGCATGTTTGCCACCGGTCATGTCACGCTGGTCAGCGGTGCCGAGGCAGCCGAGGCCGAAAAAGCGATCTATTCGATCAAGAAAGCCAACATCACCCTGATCGGCAATGTCCTGCTGACGCAGGGGCAAAACGCCCTGTCTGGACAAAAAATGCTGATCGACCTCAAATCCGGCTCGGCCAGAATCCTCGGGCGCGTCAAGACGATCTTCAAGGCCGGCGGCTCAAAATGACACCGCCGGATTCCGATACCGCGTCTTTTCAGGTCATGCCCGGCACAGGTGGCCTCGTGGTGAAAAACCTTGGCAAAAGCTACAAGAAACGGCGCGTCATCCATGATGTCTCGATCGAGTTGCATCAGGGTGAGGTCGTTGCCCTTCTCGGCCCCAACGGGGCGGGAAAAACCACCTGTTTCTATGCCATTGCCGGGCTGATTGCCCCGGAAACCGGCTCGGTCATGGTCGATGGGCGCGACGTAACCCATCTGCCCATGTATCGCCGGGCGCGTCTGGGCATCGGTTATCTGCCGCAAGAGGCCTCGATCTTTCGCGCAATGACGGTTGAAAACAACATCGCGGCGGTTCTGGAACTGCGCGAAAAAAGCCGCATCCGCCGCCATGAGCGCCTCGAGGAACTGTTGGGTGAATTCTCGATCGAGCATCTGCGCCACTCGCCCGCGCTGTCGCTGTCCGGGGGTGAGCGGCGCCGGGTCGAAATCGCCCGCTGTTTGGCCAGCGATCCCAAATACATGTTGCTGGATGAACCCTTTGCCGGCGTCGACCCCATCGCCGTTGCCGATATCCGTAAACTTGTTTCACAGCTCAAGAACCGCGGGATCGGCGTTCTGATCACCGACCACAACGTGCGCGAAACCCTCGGCATTGTTGAGCGCGCCTATATCCTGCACGACGGTCACGTTCTGATGAGCGGCACCGCCAGCGAGGTCGTTCAGGACGAAAATGTGCGGCGCGTCTATCTTGGCCAGAACTTTCAGATTCATTAGGCCATCACGAAAAGGAGCCGCGACATGGCCCTGAAACCCGGCCTCAGGCTCAGCCAGACCCAGCGCCTGACCCTGACACCGGGATTGCGCCAGTCCCTGACGATCCTGCAAATGCCGGCGCTTGAACTGGAAACACTCGTCAAGACCGAACTGGCCGAAAACCCGATGCTGCTGGCCCAGCCGACCACCAGTCGGGCGGCAAATGACTATGACTTTGCGCTGGAGACCGTTGCCGAAACGGTATCGCTGGCGGATTACCTGTCGAGGCAGATCGCGCTGGAAACCGCGCCCGCCCCGATTCGCGCCCTTGCCACCTATCTGGCGCATGATCTGGATGAGCGCGGCTATATTCAGGACAGCCCCGAGGCCATAGCCCAAAACCACGGCCTTTCGCTGCCCACGGTGAACGCCGCGATTGTCCTGTTGCAATCCTGCGATCCGCCGGGAATCGGCGCCCGCAACCTTGCCGAGTGCCTTGGCCTGCAGTTGCGGGACATGAACCAGCCTTTGGCCACCCGCCAGCTGATCACCGAACATTTGCCGCTGTTTGCGGCGCGTGACTGGGACACCCTCGCCAAGCTATCCGGCCAACCCCGGGACGAGATCCTGAAACTCGCCGACCTGCTGCACAGCCTGACCGCCAACCCCGCCGCCGGGGTTGGGCAAAAGGACGTCAATTTTCGGCGGCCCGATATTTCAGTCACGAAAAAACAGGATGGCTCGCTTGAGGTCGCCCTGATCGGCTCGGCCGCTTTTTCGCTGAAACTGGACAACAGCTTGATATCACAGGTCAACAAGACGACATCAGCGGCGTTTCTAGCCCAAAAAAGCCGCGCTCAGGCCCTGATCCGCGCGCTCGAACAGCGCTCCAGAACCATTCTGCGGGCGGCAACGGCCATCGTTGAAATCCAGGCCCGGTTTTTCCTCGACCCCGAATCCGCCCTGATACCGCTGACCCGACGCCAACTGGCCTCCCGACTGAATTTGCACCCCTCGACCGTCAGCCGGGCGATCTCGAATAAGTCGCTGGAATGTGCGCAAGGCGTCTATCCGTTGGGGTTTTTCTTTCCCACTTCGGTTCCCCTTTCCGACGGCCGGAAAAAAACCTCATCGCATGGCATAAAGCAGCAGATCGCCCAGTTGATCGCCACCGAAGTGCGGGACAAAATCCTGTCAGACGCCGAAATCTCTGCCATTCTTCGGCAAAGCGGTGTTGACATCGCCCGTCGGACTGTAGCCAAATACAGACAATGCCTGAAGATTCCGTCATCCACAGAACGACGAAAATCAAAGCGGTTTCTTTGATGCCCAAGCCCCGTGGAAATCTGGAATTACCCCGGAAAAATCCTCTGGCATGCCGGGCCGAGCGGCCCAAAAATCCCCATTACAAGAAGGAGAGATAAAATGCGCTATCAGGTTAGTGGCAAGCAAATCGATATCGGCAGCGCCCTCAGCAGCCATGTTCAAACCGAACTGGGCAGCATCATCGAAAAATACGCCGGGCGTCCGACCGACGGCACTGTTATCTTCTCCAAGGACGCCGGAGAATTCGTCTGCGAGGCGACGGTCCACCTGTCCAGCGGCTTGACGACTCAGGCCAAGGCGCGGGCCTTTGACGTTTACGAGGCCTTCGACAAATGCGGCGAAAAGATCGACAAACAACTGCGGCGCTATAAACGGCGGCTGAAAGACCATTACCGGGACCGGGAATCGCCGGTTGAATCTCTGATGGCTTCGTCCTATATCCTCGCCGGATCAAAGGATGAAGAGGATCAGCCCGAGCCGGAAACATTACAACCCATCATCGTCGCCGAAATGGAGACGCGAATCAATTCGCTCAGCGTCGGCGAAGCGGTGATGCAGATGGAACTGAACGGTGCGCCGGTATTGGTGTTCAAAAATGAGCGCGGCGGCAACCTGAATGTGGTATACCGACGCGACGATGGCAACATCGGCTGGATTGATCCAAGCAACAGCGGCTGAGGCCGACAGAAAAAAGAGACCAGCTCCGGGGAAACCCGGAGCCCCAAGGAAAAGCAGACGCACGCATGGAACTTTCCAACATCCTCTCGCCCGAGGCCGTCCGCTTTGTCGGCAAGCCCGCCAGCAAGAAACGCGTCCTTCAGGACATCGCTGCACGCGCTGCCCAGCTTTACGGGTTTGATCAGGACGCCGCATTTGATGCGCTTCAGGCCCGCGAAAGCCTAGGCCCGACGGGTGTTGGCGAAGGCGTCGCCATACCGCATGCTCGCCTCGAAGATCTGGACCGGATCGCCGGGGTGTTCTTTCGTCTGGAAAAACCGCTGGACTATGATTCGGTGGACCGCCAGCCGGTCGATCTGGTGTTTGCGCTGTTTGCCCCGACCAACTCGGGGGTGGAACATCTCAAAGCGCTGGCCTGCGTCTCACGCCTCTTGCGAGCCCCGGCGACACGCTCAAAACTGCGCGCCAACGATGACGAGGCCACCCTGTTTGCCATCCTGACCGAAAGCGCGGCAACCCGGGCCGCCTAGGGTCGGGGTTCATCAATCCGGGCAAGTAACTCAAATGTCGTGATCTGACCAGTCGCCAAAGCCAAAGTTCAGGTAATCCTGCGCATAAATCTCGCGCGCGCGCGATTCGACCTGAGCGTCGTAAATATCCTGCAAACCATAGGGACAATCCTCAGCCGGGGGCGGGCCAAGATTGACCGACTCCAGTCCGCACAACGTCTCAATCACAGCCAAGCCCTGTGCCAGATTGTCCTCGCGCAGGATATGACGTGGCAGAACCACGTTGCTGATACCGCGAATGATCGCCGTCTGACTGGCCCAGGCCGGGTCGATCCTGAGTGTGGTCTGCCGGGACAGATTTGCCTTGACAAATTTCAGGAACGCCAGAAACGCTGCCCTGTGACTGTCCAGATCATAGCCCGGCGCCTCGGCGCCCTTTTTCGGGATGTGAACCTGAAAATTTCGGATAATCGCCTCGCGCAGGTCGCGATAGGCCCCGTGTTTGCGGGACAGAATATATTCGCAAAAGGTGAAATATACGCGTAAAACGGGATGGCGAACGACGGTCAGGCTGTGGAATCCGGGGTGAGCCTCGCGCCAGGCGCGTAGGGTTTTCTGGTTCAACCCGACGTCAATCTGGCCCTGCAACCGGGCTTCGTGGCGCGCCAGCCAGTCTTGTACGCGCGCTTTGCCAGTGCCCCGAACAGGCAGAAACAACAGCGGGGTTTTCTGCCCGGCCAGATATCCCGGCACCCCCGCGCCGCGCCGCGGTTCCATATCCGGGGTGCGCGAGAGGTTCATGAAATCCATCTCGCCAAGCGCCTCTTTCATCTCGGCAAAATTCGCCACCTTGCTTTCCAGCGCCGCTGGATTCTGTTTCTTGACCTTGGTATCCAGCGCTTCCAACCGATGTGCCGAGCCAAGGTATTTCCCCAAGCCGTTCAGCACCTCAAGCGTATGAAGGTCTTCGTAATTAATATAAAATGCGGTCTGTCCGGTTGCCTGCAGCCCCGCCAGCAAAAGTTGTTGAAAATCCTGAACATCGCTTAGATATTCCTCGAACTCTCTGGCATCAAAGACGATCTTTGCCGTTGTTTCATGCTTGAGGTTAGTCAACCGCCACTGGCCGGTCTGGGCGGCGATCTTGCGCGAAACATAACATTCCAGCGGATTTCGAATCAGAATGACCTTACCACAATCCGCGTCCGCCAGCGTCGCCTGCAGGATACGCGGATCGTGGTCATGAAAGAACCGAAACCCCGGCATTGCGTCACCCGCGTCTTTTTTTATCGCCTCAATCAGACGGAACGGATCCTTGTTGCGCTCTTTCATGGTCAGCCCCAGCAGGCTGTCCTTTTTGGCACCACCGATAAAATAGGGGTTAAACAACTCGCCATAGCTTTTCAGATCGTCAAAGCGGTTGATATTCGCCTCAAGAAAATTCGAGCCGGTCCGCATCGCGGCATAAACAACGAAATATTTGAACCGCGGAGTCATCATCGCACGACATAGGGTTTAAGGCTGGGCGTCTTGTGCAAGGCAATATCCCCAAGCGGAAAGTCACCCACCAGATGCGGGTTCATCCCCTCGTTTTTCAGGCGCTGCACAAACTTGCCAAAGCCGGTCAGATCGGCCATTTTCGGCACTTCGGTCAACTTGCGGCTGGTGCCGGGATCGAATTGCTCGATGATCGACTGCAGAATCGGCATGGGGTCCTCGACAAATTCGGCCAGCGTCCAGATATGCACCTTGGCCCGTGTGTGTTCCGAACGCAGATTCTCGACATGCGCCGCCTCGATCGCCTGATAGCGCGCGGCGATCCGGCGAACGCGTTGAAAATTCATCTCGGAATGAAACAACGGAACCGACCAGGCCCCGGTCACGACATAGAGGCTGGCGTTTTGATCGCTGGCCAGAAACCTGCCGATCTCTTGCCGGTCCGCCGGCCCGAACTGAAAGGTCTGGTGCTCGCCTTGCGTGTTCCAGATCAGATTGGTCAGAAACGCCTCGGGGTTGTAATCCCGCAGCTTGGCGCTGTTGGACAGGCAACCGTTGAAAATTTCGGCATTTCCGGCAAATTTTACCGCGCTTTTGTGAAACAGATGACCATGAACCCGCGTGCCGGTGCGTTTTTCCATCCAGGTGTCAAAATTCGAGAACAGATCGCTGAACCCTTCGTAAACACTGTAGGGCGCACAGGTTTTTTGCAGCGCCCATGAATCGCGCCGCGGAAACCGGCTCTGCATTTTCAGGCCCGCCCGCCCTTGGGTGCGCCGCGCATTGGCGCGCAAAAAGACCTTGTCCAGTTTGCGCGGATTCGGCTCAATTCGGGCCAGAACCTTTATTTCATCAGCCAGAAAACGCCGATACAGCTTGTTCGCCCGCGGCCAGATCTTGCGCGCAACGAAACAGTCCGAACGCTGCAACAATTGCAGGTGATCATCGTAAAAGACATGCGGTTTGCCCTGATGATCGAATCGCGACAAGGTCAATGAGCGGCTCTCGATTTCGCGCCCGTGTTTGCGCACCAGCGACTGAAAATAGGCTTCGTCCGGAATCCACACCTTGCTGAAATAGGTGTCATAAACCGAGCGCTTCGGATCCGTCAAAATGGCCTGCAACGTGGCGCGAGTCAAACACCACCATTGCGAACCGAGATGCGGCTCAACCCCCTCGGGGATGCGACGCTGGACACCGATGCGGCGCTGGAAATTGACATAAGCATCAAACAACCGCCGATGTTTTTTCCACGAGAACGGAAACCGCAAGGTGAACCGCTCCAGATCCAGACCGCCAACGGTCCAGGTGACCTCCTCGGTTGTCACCGATTCGATGAAATCGGTGTCCGGTCGTGCCGCCAGATAAGCGTCCAGATCTTCAACCGGACGCAGCGGCAGACAGGAGCCACTGGCCAGAAAAACATGCGAGACATCCGGAAACTGCGCCAGCATGATTTCAGCCGCGTCCAGCGTCGCCGCAACAATCGAGAATTTACCCCAATCGCACGGACGTCGGGCAACAAAACGGATATTGCGGAACTTCTGCAAGACCTCGGTCATCTCGTCAAAATCCGCCCGCGGTGCGCGTGCATCAATATGAATCACGACCGGATGGTCGCGCTGCGCCCAATACCCGGCGACCTGTGCCACCCGGTCCAGATTCTTGTGGGCCAACATGATGAAACCGACGCTCATACCACCCCCCTAAACCCAGCTGCCCTTAGACATCAGCCCGAGAATTTCAAGCTGGCGCCAGTTGATGTATTTCTCGCTCCACTTCGTCCACAGGCTGGTCCCGCGTTTCAGCCCCTTGTTATACGCGCGATATTCGTGGCTGTTTGCGTAATGCTGTTTGCGCGTCAGCTCTTCTTGCGATTTTTCGGGAAAGCTGCTCAGGAACTTGGCGTGCAACAGACATCCCGACGCCTTCTCGCCGCCATTTTCGTCATAGACAAGGTTCAGCCCCCGCGGCAACAACGTGTGGGTCGAGCTGATATAAACGTTGCCTCGGCTCCATTTCACCAAAGGGATCTTGTTCAATGCCGGAGCGCGCTCGGGCTCGTTGCCAAAAAATGCCCGTGCCCGCGCGCCTCCCTGTATCCACAGGTTACCGTATTTGGGATTGCGCGAAATCATGTAATTTCCAGCGTCGAAATACTCGGCCACCTCCAGCGGGTTCTGCCCTTCTTTGCAAACTGCATCCTCAATCGATTCCTTGGGATACATGTCCAGCAACATCGCCCCGAAGGAACGGATCGAGGACGCATCCAGCCAGTCCGTCAACGCCGGCAACGGTCTTGAATCGCAAAACGGATAGACAAAGAATTCGTCAACATCGACCACAAGCGTCCAGTGTCCGACACCGTGGCGCGCCAACAGCCAGTTCAGCCAGTCAACGCCAAACTTGGCCCGACGGTAGCTTTGAGTCGTGCTCCACAATGAAACATCGGATTGATCCAGAAGATATTCGCGCGATCCGTCGTCCGAGCCGTTATCGACAAACAGAAACCGGTTGATCCCCAGCTTGCGATAATAGGCCATGAAATACGGCAGACGCTGGCGCTCATTGCGAAGGGTGCAGAACAACAGAATGTCCTTGGCGCGGATCTCGTCGGTACGGTCCACGACCGGGGTCAATTCGCGGCTTTTACGAACGGCCCGCAGCCGCTTTTTCTTGCGCTCCAGACGCAGGCGATATGTGCTGGCAAGACTCACGACCGGCGCCCTTTCCTCGTGTATTCCGGATCCGTTGGGCTCAGCCTCTGGCAGGTGAATCTGAACATATGGTCAAAATGTTGGTCCCAGCTGCTCAGCTGAATCGTATCGGCCCGCTTTTGACGCTCGGCCACAGTTTCGCGCGGACCCATCGCGCGCGCGCGAATTTCGCGATCCCATTCCAAGTTGTTATATTGGTTCAAGTAAGCCGGGTAATCCCCTAATATCTCGTGATAAACTGGAATATCAGAGCAGATTACCGGCACCCCCGCATGTGCGGCCTCGACTGGCGGCAGACCAAAACCCTCGGTAAAACTGGGCGATAGCAACCCCCAGCTTTGCCCAAGCCGCACCTGCATTTCGGAATCACTCAATCCGTTGTGCTCGGTAACATGCTCCATTACCTTGTCTCCACTGTCCAAGATATTGAAAACGCTTTCATTTCCCCACCCACGACGTCCGATTACATGCAAATGCGGCACCTGCCCGAACGGCAAACTTTGCTTGAATTCTTGCCAAAGGGATAACAACAGAGCGTGGTTCTTTCGTGGCTCAATTGTGCCAATAATGACAAAATTGGGTTTTTCTGCCGGTTTTTCGTAAATTTGTGCAGATCTCGAGGGGCGGTCCACTCCGAGGTGACAGACCAACCCCGGAGGAGCCCGCCCAAAATCGGCAAACACCGCCTCCGCCTGTGCGCGCGTCTCCGCCGAAATGTAAATCACCCGATCCGCCAGTTCACTAACCAATCGCAGCGCGGTTTGAAACCGGCCGGTCACCTCGAGGCGGCTGAATTCGGGATAAGAAATAGGTATAATGTCATGTATTAAAACGTTTATTTCTGAATTTTCGACAACCTTAACGGCCCGCAAAACCGCCGCCCGCAAATTGCTGTGACCGACATTGAAATAGCGCACGCCGCGCGGAAACAAGCGTGACAGACAGGGGCGCAAACGGCTGTCGCGGCAGCGCCATGTGGCCAAACGCCAGACCCGCGCCATGACCGTCCGCGTCTCTGCTGCCATGCGGGGCAGGATAAGACGTTCCAAAATACTTGAGGAATGCCACTTATCCGCATTGATTTCATTAAATAAAATCTGTCCACCTTCACGATCCAGAAGGGCATGGCTGCGCGGCATCCGACAGAGGAACCAGACCTCCTCAGGACGGGTCAGAAATCGTTTAAGATAGGCCAGCTCGACCCGGTCAATCCCTGTCAGTGGTCCGCGCCCAACCCGTGAGACCAGGCGCGAAATATCCAACAGGAGGGGTTTCATTCAACCCTCGTAATGCCCGGTCTTATGCCAACGCCAGGCATCACCGATCATCTCCTCCATGACCGAGCGTCGGGGCACCCAGCCCAGCTCGGCCCGGGCCCGCGTGCTTGCACTGACCAGTTTCGTGCAATCGCCCGCACGCCGCGCACCCAGATTGTAAGGAACCTCATGCCCGGTCACATCGCGCGCCTTGGTCAACACCTCCATGACCGAGAACCCCTGCCCGGTCCCAAGGTTGAACACCCGGCTACCTTTGCCCGCATCCAGCCAGTCAAGGCCCGCAATATGCGCATCGATCAGATCACTGACATGCACATAATCCCTGATGCAGGTTCCATCGGGCGTGTCATAATCGGTTCCAAAAATGGTCAATGCGTCACGCTTACCAATGATCGCGTCCAGAATCAGCGGGATCAAATGAGTTTCAGGGCGGTGGAACTCACCCACCTCGGCCTCGGGATCAGCGCCAGCGACGTTGAAATACCGAAAAATCGCGCTGTCCAGCCCATCGCTGTTGCGAAAATTTGACAGCATCTGCTCGATGGCCAGTTTGGACGCGCCATAGGCGTTGATCGGTTGCTGCACGGCGCTCTCGTCCAGCATCACGCCGTCCTGCTCACCATAGGTCGCGCAAGTTGACGAAAACACCATCCGTTTGCACCCCGCCGCGATCATCGCTTGGATCAGGGTCAGCGAGCCGCAGGCATTGTTGTGCCAATATAGCCCCGGCTCACGCATGGACTGCCCGACATCCGACAGCGCGCCAAAATGCATCACGGCCACCGGCGCATGGCTGGCAAACACCTGATCCAGTCGCGCCCGATCGTTCAGGTCGCCCTCTTCCAACGGACCAAAACGCACCGCATCCCGCCATCCGGTGCTGAGATTGTCGTAAGTGACAGGGACATAGCCCGCCGCCCTCAACGCCTTGCACGCATGTGAGCCGATATAACCCGCACCACCCGTCACCAGAATTTTCTTACCATCCGCCATTGTTCAAACCGCGATATCTTGTTGTTTTTGCCGCTCGGCGGCGACCTCATCCAGAAACGCCCCGAACTCATCCCGCAAGTCCTCGCGCGCCAGACCAAAGGCAACGGTCGCCTTCAAAAACCCCGCCTTGGAGCCACAATCATACCGGGTCCCGGAAAACTTATAGCCATAAACCGCACCACCGCGGGAGATCTCGGCTGCAATAGCGTCGGTCAGCTGAATTTCACCGCCCGCACCGATCATTTTCTGGTTCAGGTTTTTCATGATCTGGGGCGTCAGAATATAACGCCCGATCGCAGCGATATTCGACGGCGCGCTGCCGGATTCGGGTTTTTCTACCATCCCTTTCAGGGTCAAAAGTGGACCCTTGGCCGAGGCCACATCCATCAGGCCATATGAGGACGCCTGCGCGGGGGGAACCTCCATTGCCGCAATGATATTGCCGCCAGTTTCGGCAAACGCCTCGGTCATCTGCTGCAGGCATGGCGCATCGCCAGCAATGACGTCGTCGGGCAACAAAACTGCAAAGGGCTCGTTTCCGATCAGACGCCGCGCACACCAGACCGCATGCCCCAGACCCTTTGGATCACGCTGCCGGATATACGCAATCTCGCCGCTCTCCATCGTCGTCTTTCGCAGGATTTTCAACAATTCCATCTTGTTTTGTCGTCGCAACGCCAGCTCAAGCTGCGGCGCGCCGTCGAAATAATCCTCAAGCGCCCCTTTTCCGCGCGACGTCACAAAAATGAACTCCTTTATTCCCGCATCACGCGCCTCATCAATAGCGTATTGAATCAATGGCTTATCAACAAGTGACAGGATTTCTTTTGGAATTGACTTGGTTGCGGGCAAGAACCGGGTTCCCAGCCCTGCGACCGGGAAAATTGCCTTAAGGACTTTATTTTTCATGCTTTCCACCAAAAATTACGCTGCGCACCTGTTTTTCGCACGGTTTAACCGCGCAATATGGATGAAATATGGCAGCTTTGGCCTTATTGTTTCCAATAATCCCGAATAACCCCATATTTTCCGCGTTTTGTTTACTGAGAATTCACCAGCCGGTCGAGCGGATAAATTTCAAGCGGGCGCACATCGGCCAAGCGCCGTTGTTCGGCCCGACCGCGACCAGTCAGAGAAAAGTGGCGAAACAGCGGATCCCGCCGCTCTGCGCGTCCAAAAATCCCCCCGGTTTGCAGCCAATAGCCGTCCGCAAAAAATTCCATCCGGTGAAACAGCCCGGTTCGCGACAGGCAAAAAACGGTGACGCATATGCCTTTCTTCGCAAGGGCGCAAACCTGCGGCCGTACCCGGCGCCACTCCAGCGGTCGGCAGACGATCCCGACGGATTGCACGTGTTTGCCTCGCGGCTGGAATGGCGTGAACGTCACCTGTTCTTGCCCCAAAACAGGCTCGACTTCCCGGCGCTTCAGGCCATCTGCAATCCCGGCGTCAAGGCCGTCCATCATTTTCAGAACCTGCCCCGGTTCAAGGTCGCCGCGCAGCATAAAGCCGATCAACCGCCGGCGCTGCGCGGCCCGAAAATCGGAAAGCTCGTCCTCCATCTCGTGATTGGTTGCGTGTTTGCGGCAGAACCAAGCCTTGCTGGCGCCAATTTCAAACAGCGATTTTGGCGCCCGGTTTGCGCGTCGGAACGCACTGGCGGCAAAGCCGTGGTGAACCCGCGCAAGAGGCACAATCGCGGTTTTCCAGCCGGCCAGACCGAGGCGAGCGTTCACATCGGTCTCATCCAGATAATAGCAAAAATTTTCATCAAATCCGCCGATTTCCCGCAATGCTCTGGCCCGAAAGGCAGAATTCGTTCCTTCGGTCTTGATCCCACGCCCAGCGTTACCAGCCAGAACGACCGGTGCGTTGCCGTGCAATTCCAGCGTGGTGTGGTTTCCGAACCGATCGAAACTGCGGCCCGTCCATTGAAACGAAATGCCGTTGCGCCCGATGACATAGCCCCCGGCGGCCCCCACAGAAGGGTCCTCAAACGGCGCGACAAGATGGGTCAGCCAGCTTGGCTCGGGCACCGCATCATCGTCGCAAAAGGCAACAACATCACCGGCTGCGTGCGCCAACCCATAGTTGCGCGCCGCCGAGATATTGGCCCGGTCAAAGGCCACATACCTGATCCGCTCATGGTCTGGATCGGTGTCTGAAACGACCACAACCTCAAACGCGGGATAGTCCAGAAACCGTATCGCGCTTAGCAATCGGCCAAGCAGCTTCGCCCTGCCACGGCTTACGATCACCAGACTGACAGTCGGCAGGCCACCCCCGGACGCCGGACTCATTCCACCCCCATTTCCACCAGCTTGCTCTCGATCCGCAAAACGTCCTCGGGATTGTTCAATTCCCAGAACGCGCGGCCCCGGCCATCGACCTCGACACAAAAAACCGGAACACCGTTTTCCATAAAACGGAGTTGCTCCAACCCCTCTTGCGTCTCCAGAACACCAGCCCCCCATTGCACATATCGGCCCAGCGCCTCGGGTCGGTAGGCATAGACCCCGACGTGGTGAAAAACCGGCGTCTGCGCATCATCCGGGTAGCTGTCCGCAGTATATGGAATGACCTCTTTGGAAAAATAGAGCGCCCGGTGGTCGGCGTCAAAAACCGCAGTGGTGCCGCCAACGCGCCCGCGCTTGCGATCCTCCTGAAACCCGCGCAGCGCGGCACCGTTACAGCGCAGTACAGGGGTCGCAATCATCGCCTCGGGCCGGGCCTTTAACGCCGCAACAAGGTCTTCGACGAACCAGGCCGGTGTAAGAGGGGCATCTCCTTGTAAATTGACAATAATATCAAAATCTTGTCCGATGTTTTTAATTGCATCTGCGCAGCGCTCGGTGCCATTGGCGCAATCTTCAGATGTCATCATAACATCTGCTCCGAACATTTTGGAATGATTGAATATTTCCTCATTATCAGTAGCGACCACAACGCGGGTGATACCACGCACCGCCACAGCCGCCTCCCAACTGCGCCGGATCAGGGTTTTTGCAACCCCTCCCGCACCCTTCAGGCGGACCAGAGGCTTGCCCGGATAACGGGTTGAGGCAAAGCGGGCAGGGATGACAATCAGGACACTCATCTTACGGCTTCTTCAACACGACACCCGGCGCATGGGCAATGAAAAAAGGATTGGCATAATCGGGCTTTCCATAGGTCAGCGGCGTATGATCGTCAAAGCGCACAACCTTGCCACCGGCCCCGGCCAGCACCGCATGTCCGGCGGCAGTATCCCATTCCATCGTCCGTCCAAGGCGGGGATAAAGATCGGCCTCACCCGTTGCCAGCAGGCAGAATTTCAGGGACGAGCCGGCGCTGGTGCTGCGCTTGACCGCAAAGCGACCGATAAAGTCATCGGTCGCTTGATCGCGGTGTGATTTCGAGGCCACCACAACAAGGCCGTCATTGTCCGGAGTTGAAACCGAAACCGGCCTCTGCGGGCCAATCGAGACCTGATCGTGGGCACCAATCTCCTCGACCGACCGGCCATTGGCATCGGTATAAAACAGACGCTTTCGCGCCGGCGCATAGACTACCCCGCGGATCGGTTGACCGTCTTTCACATAGGCAATGTTCACAGTGAAATCGCCACGCCGCTTGATAAATTCCTTGGTGCCATCCAGCGGATCGACAATGATAAAGCTGTCGGAACGCCGCGAATGGGTCGCCGCCTGCTCTTCGGTTATCAACAGGATATCGGAAAAGGCCGCCCGCAGCCCGTCCGAGATAACCGCATCGGCCGCTTTATCGGCCGCCGTCACCGGGCTGTTGTCGGATTTCGTTTCAACGTCGAAATCGCCGCTGTCGTAGATCTCCATGATCTTTGCGCCGCCCTCTAGGGCAAGCGAGCGAAAAACCCGTGTCATATTCTCAAAATCCAATTCCGACTCCTGTCTTCTGGTCCGCTGCGACTGCGCCAATTCTTGAAATGTTTTCTTTTCACCCTTATGCTGCGCAGTTAATCGGACGGCAAGGTTTCACATTATAATAGACCGGGAAATCGGCGGAACAGGCAGGCAGACGCGATGCTACACCACGAGAGAAACTATTCCGGAATATGGGTGCTGGTACGCTTTGGCAGCCTTCTTTACCACACAACCGTGCGCAAGGTGGTCAAGAAAGGTGGCAACCCGTTAAAGGCGCTGGCGGCAAATATCATGCAGTCGGTCATGCTGATCCTTGTCTTTTATATCATGTTCACCGTGTTCGGGCGCCGCGCTTCGGCTATTCGCGGCGATTTTCTGATGTTTCTGATGACCGGAATCTTCATGTTCATGACCCATACCAAAACGATGGGTGCGGTGGTCAATTCCGAGGGGCCAGCCTCGCCGATCATGCAGCACGCCCCGATGACGACGTTTCTGGGGATTGCTTCATCGGCCCTGTCCACGCTCTATTTGCAACTGCTGTCGATGCTGGTCATTCTTTTCGTCGCCGATGTCGCCTTTGCCCCGGTGGTGATTGAGGATCCCGGTGGCGTGTTTCTGGCGTTCCTGCTGGCCTGGTTCAGCGGTCTGACCATTGGCCTGATTTTCCTGTCGCTGAAACCACTTGCGCCCAGCTTTGCCTCAATCGGGACGATGCTTTATTCCCGCGCCAACATGATTGCCAGCGGCAAGATGTTTGCCGCCAACAACCTGCCTGCGGCGATTCTGCCCTATTTTGCGTGGAATCCGCTGTTTCACACCATTGATCAGGCGCGGGGTGCGGCGTTCATAAACTATACACCGCACAACACCTCGATCATGTATCCGGTCTATTTCAGCGGCACCATTCTGATCATCGGCATGATGGGTGAATTTTTTGCCCGTCAGCACGCATCCGCCAGCAAGAGCGCACGTTAACGAAACCACAACGGCCGGGATTCACGCCGAGTCGACAAAAATCGACGGAAACAGTGGCGTTTTCGCGCAAATATCGCATTTTTTTACACGCCGGAACGCTTGCAGCCACAGGAGGCCGAACATATATACGCCTCAAATGATGGCCGGCTCAAAACCGCGTTGGCCATTGGGATCAGATGGCAGAGGCCGCTATGCGGGTCTGCCGTTTCATATATCGCCGCTAGGAAAGGGCTATCGAAAATGGCTAAGGTAATTGGTATTGACCTCGGAACCACCAACTCCTGCGTTGCAATCATGGATGGAGCGCAACCAAAGGTAATCGAAAACTCAGAGGGCGCGCGCACCACGCCGTCAATCGTCGCCTTTACCGACGATGAGCGCCTCGTCGGGCAGGCCGCCAAACGGCAGGCCGTCACAAACCCGCAAAACACCCTGTTTGCGATCAAACGCCTGATCGGACGACGCTTTAGCGACCCGACGGTGGAAAAAGACCGGAAAATGGTGCCGTTCAAGATTATCGAGGGCAAGAACGGTGACGCCTGGGTCGAAGCGCGGGGTGAGAAATACTCGCCCAGCCAAGTGTCGGCCTTTATCCTCGGGAAAATGAAAGAGACCGCCGAAAGCTACCTTGGCGAAACCGTCAGCGAGGCAGTCATCACCGTCCCCGCCTATTTCAACGACGCCCAGCGTCAGGCAACCAAGGACGCGGGTAAAATCGCCGGCCTTGACGTGCTACGGATCATCAACGAACCGACCGCAGCGGCCTTGGCCTATGGGCTGGACAAGGAAGGCGGCAAGACGATCGTGGTTTACGACCTCGGCGGCGGCACGTTCGACGTCTCGGTTCTGGAAATTGACGACGGGTTGTTCGAGGTGAAATCCACCAACGGCGACACCTTTCTCGGCGGCGAGGATTTCGACATGCGCATCGTCGAGTATCTCGCGGCTGAATTCAAAAAGGAAAACGGCGTTGACCTGACCAAGGACAAAATGGCCCTGCAACGGCTGAAAGAGGCCGCCGAAAAGGCCAAGATTGAACTGTCCAGCGCCGCTCAGACCGAAATCAACCAACCGTTCATCTCGATGGATCCGAACGGCGGCCAACCGCTGCACCTCGTGTTAAAGCTGACCCGTGCCAAGCTGGAAAGCCTCGTTTCCGATCTGATCAAACGCACGATGAAACCCTGTCAAGCGGCCCTCAAAGACGCCGGTCTGACCAAGGGCGACATCGACGAGATCGTGCTGGTCGGCGGCATGTCCCGGATGCCCAAAGTGATCGAAGAAGTGACCAAATTCTTCGGCAAAGAGCCGCATAAAGGCGTGAACCCCGACGAGGTCGTGGCGCTCGGCGCCGCCATTCAGGCCGGCGTGCTGCAGGGCGACGTCAAGGACGTGGTTCTGCTCGACGTGACCCCGCTGAGCCTCGGGATCGAAACGCTTGGCGGCGTGTTCACCCGCCTCATCGACCGCAACACGACGATCCCGACGAAAAAGTCTCAGGTCTTCTCGACCGCCGAGGACAACCAGAACGCTGTCACCATCCGGGTTTTCCAGGGTGAGCGCGAAATGGCCGCCGACAACAAGCTGCTCGGCCAGTTCAACCTCGAAGAAATCCCCCCGGCGCCGCGCGGTCTGCCCCAGATCGAGGTTACCTTTGATATCGACGCCAACGGCATCGTCTCGGTCTCGGCCAAGGACAAGGGCACGAATAAGGAGCAGAAAATCACCATCCAGGCCAGCGGCGGCCTATCCGATGAAGACATCGAAAAGATGGTGAAGGACGCCGAGGAAAACGCCGAAGCGGACAAAGAGCGCAAAGAGCTGGTCGAGGCCAAGAATCAGGCCGAAAGCCTGATCCACAGCACCAAAAAGTCGCTTGAGGACCATTCCGACAAGGTCGACCCCTCGACCGTCGAGGTTATCGAGCTGTCGATGAAGGCGCTCGAAGAGGTGTTGGATTCAGACGACACGGCCAAGATCAAGTCGCTCAGTCAGGATCTGACCGAGGCCGCCATGAAGTTGGGCGAAGCGATTTATAAAGCTCAGGCCGAAAGTGGCGAGACAGAGGTCGAAAACGACGAGGGCGGCCCCAGCCCGGTTGACGAAGACATCGTTGACGCCGATTTCGAGGATCTTGGAGACGACAAGAAACGCTCGTAATCTCCTGAAATCTAACCACTTTGTCGGCCCTTCGGGGCCGACTTTATTCCCGGCGGGATGAATCCAATGTCCAAACGCGATTATTACGAAATACTGGGCGTCTCCAGAGGGGCAAGCGAATCCGAGTTGAAAAAAGCCTATCGCAAAAAAGCGATGGAGCTTCACCCCGACCGAAACAAGGACAATCCTGCCGCGGAAAGCCAGTTCAAGGAAGTGAACGAGGCCTATGACGTCCTGAAAGACGCCAACAAAAAGGCCGCTTATGATCGCTTTGGCCATGCGGCGTTCGAAGGCGGCGGCGCAGGCCCGCATGGATTTGGACATGGGGGCGGCGACTTTACCTCGGCATTTTCCGACGTTTTCGAAGACCTCTTTGGTGACTTCATGGGCGGCGGCCGCGGCGGTGGCCAGCGCGCAACCCGCGGGTCCGACCTGCGATATAACCTCAGCGTCACCCTTGAAGAGGCCTATCAGGGCAAACATCGAACCATCACGGTGCAAAGCTCGGTCTCCTGCGACGATTGTCGGGGCACGGGAGCTGCAGGCGGCTCCGAACCTTCGAACTGCCCAACCTGTTCGGGCATGGGCAAGGTTCGTGCCCAACAAGGGTTTTTCACCGTCGAACGAACCTGCCCGACCTGTGGTGGTCGCGGACAGATCATCAACAATCCGTGCAAATCCTGCGGCGGCTCGGGCCGACAGCAAAAAGAACGCGCGCTTTCGGTCAACATCCCCGCCGGGGTCGAAACCGGTACCCGAATCCGCCTCTCGGGCGAGGGCGAGGCAGGGATGCGCGGTGGCCCCTCCGGGGATCTTTACATTTTTATCGAGGTTCAGGATCACCCGATCTTTGAACGCGAAGGCCAGAATCTGTTCTGCCGCATCCCGGTGTCCTTTACCACTGCGGCCCTTGGTGGCGAGATCGAGGCCCCGACCATCGACGGCGGCCGCAGCCGGGTCAAGATTCCGGCCGGCAGCCAAAGCGGCAAACAAATGCGCCTGCGTGGCAAGGGAATCCCCTCGCTCAGGGGCGGCGCACCCGGAGATCTTTATATCGAGCTTGCCGTTGAAACGCCGGTGAACCTGTCGGCAAAACAAAAAGACCTGTTGCGTGAGTTTGAAAAACTCAGCGCTGAGAACCATCCGCACAGCATCAATTTTTTCAGTAAAGTCAAGACGTTCTGGGACGGAATGAAGGGATCGGCTTAGCCTTGTGAGGCGTGATTTTCCTCAAGAAAATCGCGAACCTCGGTTAGAGACGGGATTGCATCCGCCGTGCCCTTTCGTGTGACCTGCAACGCCGAGCCCGCCGCGGCAAAGGTCATGGCACCCTTGATATCCAGACCGGCATCCAGACCGGCAACGAAAAATCCCAGATAGGTGTCCCCGGCCCCCGTCGTATCCACCGCCTTTACGGCAAAGGCCGGAACCTCGGTCTTGTGCCCAGAGGCCTGATAGCTGGCTCCTTTGGCGCCGCGGGTAACCAGAACCCCGGCGACCGGCAGTCGCTCGGGGGTCACGCCCAGCGCCTCGGCCAGATGTTGCGCCTCAACCTCGTTCAAAACCAGCGTGTCAACGTAGGACAAAACCTCCTTGACCCGGTTTGAATCAAACGGGGCGGCCGAATAAACCACGTGCAGGCCTTTGCTTTTGGCATATTCTGCGGCAAAGCGGACGTGGTTGGTCTCATTTTGCAATAACAGAAAATCCCTTGCGCTGGCCTGATCCAATGCCGCGGCAATCCCGGATTTTTTCTGCGCCACGTTGGCCGAACTGAAAATCACGATCGCGTTTTCCCCGGTGCGATCGACATTGATAATTGCATGTCCGGTGGGAATATCCAACTGCACGATATGCTCAACCCCGACACCATGCGCCCGCATTTCAGCAATTGCCCATGCACCGTCCTCGCCAACGGCGCCGATATGATGGACTGTCGCACCGCCATGCGCCGCCGCAATCGACTGGTTGGCCCCCTTGCCGCCCAGCCCGCGCCGGTGCCCAACTGCGGCCAGCGTTTCTCCGGCGGCTGGCAGGTGGGGAACGTCATAGAAATGGTCGGCGTTGATCGATCCGAGGTTGTAAATCGCCATTACGCCACCTTGCAGGCAGCCATCACCGCCATGTGTAAAATCTCGGTTTCCTTTGAGGTTGTCGAGCAAAGTTGAACCGATTTCTCAATTCCGGTAAGGATCGGGCCAATGACCGTTGCGCCTCCCATTTCCTGCAGCAACTTGACCGAAATCGAGGCCGAATGCCGCGCCGGAACCACCAGTATATTTGCCGGCCCCGACAGACGGCAAAACGGGTATTGGGCCAGAACGTCAGGGTTCAGGGCAACATCGGCGGTCATCTCGCCATCATATTCGAAATCGACCCCACGCCGGTCCAGAACGCCGGGCGCCAGATGCATTTTCTCGGCCCGTTCCGACACCGGATAGCCAAAGTTTGAAAAGCTGACAAAGGCCACTCGCGGCTCAAGCCCAAGCGAGCGCGCCACATATGCTGCCCGCTCGGCAATATCCGCCAAATCCTCTTCTTCGGGCCACTCGTGCACCAAGGTGTCGGCAATCAGAACCAGCCGCCCGCGCAACAAAACCGCCGTCACGCCGACGGCACCGTCGCTGGCATTGGCATCAAACACATGGTTGATCATCTGCAGAACCTGCGCCGATTTTCGCGTCGCCCCGGTCACCATCCCATCGCCCTGCCCATGCGCCAGCATCAAGGCCGCAAAGACATGCCGATCCCTTGAAGCCAGGCGATGACAATCATGCATATCATAACCTTTTCGCTGTAACCTGCTGTAAAGATATGATTTAAATTCTTCGAGATAGGGCGTGTTCGCGGCGTTCACGACCTCGATTTCATCATAGGCATCGCCAAGGCCGGCCTCAGACAGGCGGCGTTTGACATCAGCCTCGCGGTCCACCACAACGGCCTGCCCCAGCCCTGATCGCACATAAGAGACAGCCGCCCGCAACACCCGCGGATCATCACCCTCGGCAAAGATCATCCGTGCCTGTGCGTTGCGCGCCCGGGTATAAAGCGCCTGAAGGATCGAGGCCGTCGGGTCAAGACGCGCCTTCAGAGACAGCTCATAAGCCTCCATATCGATGATCGGGCGGCGCGCGCAACCGGTGTCCATCCCGGCCTTGGCAACCGCCGGCGGGACGACATGGATCAGTCGCGGATCAAATGGCGTCGGCAGGATGTAATCGCGGCCAAAGGTCATGGTCGTCCCATAGGCCATCGCCACTTCGTCGGGCACATCTTGGCGAGCCAACTCAGCCAGTGCATGCGCGCAGGCGATTTTCATTTCGTCATTTATCGCCCGCGCATGGATATCCAGCGCTCCGCGAAATAGATAAGGAAAGCCCAGTACATTGTTGACTTGATTGGGATAATCCGAACGTCCCGTGGCGACGATTGCATCCTCTCGGACGGCATGGGCCTCCTCTGGAGTGATCTCGGGATCAGGGTTTGCCATCGCAAAAATGACCGGATCAGGCGCCATTGCAGCGACCATGTCCTGCGTCACAACGCCTTTGGCCGACACGCCGAGGAACACGTCGGCCCCCTCCATCGCCTCTTGGAGGGTGCGCAGATCCGTCTTTGCGGCATGGGCTGATTTCCACTGGTTCATCCCCTCGCTGCGGCCCTGATAAATGACCCCCTTGGTATCGCAGAGAATACAATTCTCGTTTTTTGCGCCAAGGGCCTTGATCAGCTCCAGACAGGCAATCCCGGCCGCGCCTGCACCGTTAACGACAATGCGGCACTCCTCGATCTTTTTATCCGAGAGGTAGAGCGCGTTGATCAAGCCCGCCGCGCAAATCACCGCCGTGCCATGCTGATCGTCGTGAAACACCGGAATATCCATCAACTCTTTCAGGCGTTGCTCGATAATAAAACATTCCGGCGCCTTGATATCCTCAAGATTGATCCCGCCGAAACACGCACCCATCAGCTTGACCGCGTTTACAATCTCGTCCGGATCCTGCGTATCCAGCTCAAGGTCTATTGAATTAATATCCGCGAACCGTTTGAAAAGAACGGATTTTCCCTCCATGACGGGCTTGGCGGCCAGGGCCCCCAGATTTCCCATCCCGAGAATTGCCGAACCGTTTGTAATCACCCCGACCATGTTTCCCTTGGTGGTATAATCATAGGCCAGCGCCGGATTGTCAGCGATCGCCTGAACCGGCGCCGCAACCCCCGGCGAATAGGCCAGTGACAGATCGCGCTGCGTGGTCATTGGGGTCGAAGCAAGGATTTCCAGCTTGCCGGGTTTGGGATTCAGATGATAGGCCAGCGCCTCGTCGTCAGTTACCTTGGAATTCTTGGCCATTTATATAGTGTTCCTTTTGCATCACACCCCTCATACACCGGCGACTGGCGCACGACAATAACCGGTCGGTTTGTGCTTTAACGCATCCCGGTGCCAGTGTAGATCAGAAAGATCAGAACCTGTGGGAAAAGAATGAGCGCAAGCGGAAAAAACGTAACGCCCATGATGGCGCAGTATCTTGCGATCAAAAAGGCGCATCAGGACGCCCTGCTGTTCTACCGCATGGGCGATTTTTACGAAATGTTTTTTGATGACGCGGTTCTGGCCTCAAGCGCACTAGACATTGCCCTGACCAAACGAGGCAAGCATCTGGGGCAGGATATTCCCATGTGTGGAGTTCCCGTTCACGCCGCTGAAAGTTATCTTTTATCGTTGATAAAAAAGGGCTTCCGGGTTGCTGTTTGCGAACAACTTGAAGATCCGGCCACGGCGCGCAAGCGGGGTGCTAAGGCGGTCGTCAAACGGAATGTCGTGCGCCTTGTCACCCCCGGAACCCTCAGCGAGGATACCTTGCTGAATGCGCGTAAAAACAACTACTTGGCATCTTTTGTTGATGTTCGCGGCAGCACGGCCTTGGCGTGGACGGACATGTCAACGGGAGATTTCGGCGTAACCGTTTGTCCGCCGGCCGCGCTCGCCCCGCAAATGGCCCGGCTGATGCCCTCTGAGGTCTTGTTGCCAGAGGGTCTGGCAGACGGATTGCGCGACCTGATCACCGAGGCCGGGGCCGCGCTGACACCGATGCCGCGCAGCGCCTTCGACAGTGAAAATGCGCGCACGCGGTTGCACGAGCTTTATGGCGTGACCGCGTTGGACGGCTTTGGCCATTTTGGTCGGGCCGAATTGTCGGCAATGGGGGCAATCATCTCCTATCTGGAGCTGACCCAGAAAGGAAACCTGCCACGTCTGCGTCCCCCCGTTCAGGAGGCCGGCGACACGATCATGCAGATCGACGCCGCAACCCGACGAAATCTGGAGCTGACCCGCTCGCTCTCGGGGGGGCGGAGCGGGACATTGCTGTCGGCGATTGACCGCACCGTCACCGGGGCTGGCGCGCGTCTGCTGTCCAATCGTCTGCACAGCCCATCGCTGTTACCGGAAATTCTGGAATCCCGTCTCAATATGGTGGCGTTTCTGGTCGAGGACGCGCGGTTGTGCGACCTCTTGCGCAAAGGTCTGCGACAGACTCCGGATATGGACCGCGCCCTTGGGCGGCTTTCGCTGGGCCGGGGCGGGCCGCGTGACCTTGGAGCCATTCGCAACGCGCTGACACAGGCCGAGGCCCTTTATGAGGCCTTGACGCAGGAAAACCTGCCGGACGGGCTGGCTGATATCGCATCCCGGCTGACCGGGCTTGGCGCATTGAAAGATCTGCTATTAACGGCACTAAAAGACGAGCTGCCGCAGCTTGCACGCGATGGAAATCTTGTCGCCCACGACTATGATTCCGAGCTGGATGAATTGCGCCAGCTGAACAGCGACGGGCGCAGCGTGATCGCAAAACTACAGGTGGATTATGCAAATAAGACCGGGATTTCATCGCTAAAAGTTAAACATAACAATGTGTTGGGATACTTTATTGAGACGCCTGCCACGCATGCGGAAAAGATGCTCAGCCCGCCCTTGTCCGAGACTTTTCGCCACCGGCAGACGACGGCCAACGCGGTTCGGTTTACGACCACAGCCTTATCCGAGATGGAAACCCGAATCCTGAACGCTGCCGGGCGCGCGCAGGAAATCGAGATGCGGATTTTTGAGGAGTTGCGCACAGCGGTCCTGAAACACGCAGCGGCGCTGGGGCAGACGGCCGCGGCATTGGCCGAACTGGATGTCAGCACGGCATTGGCCGATCTTGCGCGTGGCGAAGGGTGGTGCAGGCCGAAAATCACCCGCGATCAACAGTTTGAAATCATCGACGGTCGCCATCCGGTGGTCGAGATGGCGCTGCGGCAGGCCGGCGACCCACCCTTTGTCGAGAATTCATGCAACTTGACACCTGATCAGTCAGAATCCGCCGCGATCTGGCTGCTGACCGGACCCAACATGGCCGGCAAGTCGACGTTTTTGCGGCAAAATGCGCTGATTGCCCTGCTGGCGCAGATCGGCAGCTTTGTCCCGGCGAAATCGGCGACAATCGGTGTGGTGACACAGCTGTTCTCACGCGTCGGGGCCTCGGACGACCTTGCCCGGGGGCGCTCAACCTTCATGGTGGAAATGGTGGAAACGGCCGCGATTCTTAATCAGGCCGGACCGGGAGCGCTGGTTATTCTCGACGAGATCGGGCGCGGAACGGCCACCTATGACGGGCTGTCAATCGCTTGGGCAACGCTTGAGTATCTGCATTCCGTTAATCGGTGCAGAACCTTGTTTGCGACGCATTACCATGAACTTACGTCCCTTTCTTCGCAACTTTCCGGGCTAAGGAATGTGACAGTTTCGGTGCGCGAATGGCACGGCGACGTGGTCTTTTTGCACGAGGTCAAGATGGGTGCTGCAGATCGTTCCTACGGCGTGCAGGTGGCGCGCCTTGCCGGCCTGCCTCCCGCGGTTGTGGCTCGTGCCCGCGACGTTCTGGAGCGTCTGGAAGAGGGAGAGCGCAAGGGTGGAGGAAAGGCCCACAAACTGATTGACGATTTACCGCTGTTTTCGGCCGCGTGTGCTGAAAAGCCGTCCCCGCCCGCGGAACATAACGCCTTGTTTGAGGCTATTCAGGCGTTAGAGCCGGATGAATTGTCGCCACGCGACGCGCTGGAACAGCTTTATGCGCTGAAAAAGCTTACCTCTGGTGGCGCGGCCGGAAATTAGGAACAGACCCGGATAATTTGTGATCCGGGTCCGCTCATCTGCGCGTGTCAGTTTTGAGGGTCGGATTCGGGAGCCGGGTTGGTTTGCGCGGGGGCCGGAGTTGACGAAACGCCAACCTGGGCCGGTCGCAAAAGCCGGTCACCAATCATGAACCCCTCGGTCATGGTCTGGATAATCTGTCCGGCGGTGGTGTCAGGCAGCGGCGCTTCGAACATTGCCTGATGGAGCTTGGGGTCAAATTTATCCCCGATCTTGGGGGTAATGCGCACGATCTTGTGCCGCTCAAAAGACGCCAGAAGGTCGCGCAGCGTCAGTTCAATCCCCTCGATAAGCGCCTTAGAGGTGGTCCGCTGGCTATCATCGACGGTTTCGAGCGCCCGTTTCAGGTTATCATAGACCGCCAGCATGTCCCGCGCCAGTTTCGAGCCACCATAGATCTCTGCATCGCGGCGGTCGCGCTCACCGCGCTTGCGGATGTTTTCGGCCTCGGCAAGGGCCCGGACCAATCGGTCCTTGAGGTCATCGCGCTCGGCGACCAACTGCTCCCACTCGCCGGCGGCATCGTCCAGCGCCAGCGGGTCTGCCTCGTCAAAGTCCACCGGGTCGAACGGCGGTTCGTTTTTCTGAGCATTCGGCACGTCTTTTTCCTTTTCTGCCATCCTTGGCCTCTTTCACGAATTCCGGCCAGACAACATCCGCCCGACCAGTTGCGCCGTATAGTCAACGATCGGAACGATGCGGCCATAGTTCAACCGCGTCGGCCCGATCACGCCAACGGCGCCAATAATTTTACGGTCAGAGTTCATATAAGGAGAAATGACCAAAGAGCTACCGGAAAGTGAAAAAAGTTTGTTTTCCGAGCCAATAAAAATACGCACACCCTCACCCTCTTGAGCAAGCTCGAGAAACTGTGCCAGATCGCGCTTGCGCTCGAGGTCGTCAAACAGGATCTTGATGCGTTCCAGATCCTCGCCAACCGAATCGTTTTCAATAAGGTTGGATTGCCCGCGCACAATCAAGCGCTCTTGGCTGTTGCCCTTGTTCTCCCAAACCGCCAGCCCGTCTCGCACCAGTTGCGCCGCCAGACTGTCCAACTCCTGTCGGTGCTTGGCGATTTCCTGCGCAACCACCGTGCCCAGCTCGGACAGGGTGCGACCCTGAACCATGGCGTTCAGGAAATTGGCCGCTTCGCGCATGGCCGCTGGGGTCTGGCCGGGCGGTGGGGTAAAGACCCGGTTTTCAACGTTTCCATCGGCCAGCACCAGAACCACCAGCGCCCGGTCCGGTGAGAGTGAGATGAACTCAACGTGCTTTATCGGTGCTTCAGTTTTTGGCGTCAGAACCAGTCCGGCGCCGTGGCTGAGGGCGGACAGGACCGCACCAGCCTGATCCAGCATACGGGAAACATCGCTTTTGTCGGTCTCGATCGTCTCTTCTATCTGGCGTTGCTCGGTCTTTGACAAATCCCCGACCTCGAGAAGAGAATCGACGAACATTCTGAGGCCAAGCTGTGTCGGAACCCGCCCGGCCGAGACGTGAGGTGAGTTCAACAGGCCCAAATGCTCGAGGTCCTGCATCACATTTCGGATCGTCGCCGCCGAGATTCCCTCGCTCAGCGATTTTGACAAGGTCCGCGAGCCGACCGGCTCACCGGTTTCGATGAAAGATTCGACCAGCGTACGAAAAACATCGCGGGTTCGGGCATTCATGTCATCAAACGGATTGGGAATCTTGGGCATGCTTGCGTCCTCATCCAGTGGTTTGACGGTTCAAAAAGCGCGACGTTGCGCAACAAGGGACGCCGTCGCCCCTTTACTCGGCAGTCGCGGACAGGGTATGGGGCAACAGCGAAAAAGAAAAGGAAAACCGATGCGTCCTTCTGGCAGAGATATAGAAGAAATCCGCCCGATTTCAATTGAGGTCGGGATCACAAAACATGCCGAGGGCTCGTGCCTGATCAAATGCGGCGAGACCCATGTTCTCTGCACTGCAACATTGGAAGAGCGCGTCCCTCCCTTCATGCGAAACAGCGGCCTCGGTTGGGTCACGGCCGAATACGGAATGTTGCCCCGGGCCACAACCAGCCGCAACCGGCGCGAGGCAACCGCTGGTAAGCAATCTGGCAGAACACAAGAAATACAACGCCTTATCGGGCGCAGCTTACGCGCAGGAATTGATCGCGTTGCGCTGGGTGAGCGACAAATTACCGTCGATTGCGATGTTCTTCAGGCCGATGGTGGCACCCGTTGTGCCTCGATCACCGGCGGCTGGGTTGCCCTGCGTCTGGCAGTAAACAAGCTGCTGAAGGCTGGACAGATCTCGACGGACCCGATTTTGAACCACGTCGCCGCGGTCAGCTGTGGCATTTATGGCGGGCAGCCGGTGCTGGATCTGGACTATGCCGAGGACAGCGAGGCGGGCACCGATGCGAATTTTGTCATGACCGGTGCGGGCAAGCTGATCGAGGTTCAGGCCTCTGCCGAAGGCGCGCCATTCAGCCGCGCCGAGCTGGATCGTCTTCTGGCGCTGGCCGAGATCGGGGTTACCCAGCTGGTCTCCGCTCAAAAGGAAGCAACCGGGGGCTGAGATGCGCAAGCTCACTGGCCAAGACATCGTCCTGGCGTCGCACAATAAGGGAAAGCTGGTCGAAATATCGGACCTTTTGCGGCCCTTTCAGATCGGCACCCGTTCGGCTGCCGACTTTGGCCTGACCGAGCCCGAGGAGACCGAGGATAATTTCATCGGCAATGCCCGGATCAAGGCCCATTTTGCGGCTAAAGAGACCGGCCTGCCTGCCCTTTCGGATGACAGCGGACTGATGGTGGACGCCCTGAATGGCGCCCCGGGCGTTTACACCGCAAATTGGGCCGAAACCCCGAACGGTCGAGATTTTGGTCTTGCGATGACTCGGGTCTGGTCGATGTTGAACGAACGCGACGCCCCTCACCCGCGCACCGCCCGTTTCGTCTGCGCCCTGTGCCTTGCCTGGCCCGACGGCGAGGACATGGTTTTTGAAGGCTCTGTTGCCGGGGCCCTCGTCTGGCCCTTGCGCGGCTCGCGTGGCTTTGGCTTTGACCCGATGTTTCAACCGCTCGGCAAAGAGCAAACCTTTGGCGAGATGGACCCCGTTGAAAAGCACGCCATGAGCCACCGCGCGGTCGCCTTTGCCCAGCTTGTCGCAGCGCTTGACGATGCGTGACGACTGGCAGGCTGGCGGCTTTGGGATCTACGTTCACTGGCCTTTTTGTCAGTCGAAATGCCCCTACTGCGATTTCAATTCGCATGTCGCCGCTGCGGTCGATCAACGCGCGTGGGCCCGTGCCTTTGTCTCTGAATTGCGGAGATATGCAAGGGAGACACCGCAACGCATAGTAAATTCGATATTTTTTGGCGGCGGCACCCCCAGCTTGATGGACCCCGCTCTGATTGAGACACTGATCGCGTGCATCGCCGAACACTGGCCTCTGGCGCGCGATGTCGAGATCACCCTCGAAGCAAACCCAACCTCGATTGAACTGGGGAAATTCAAGGATTTTCGCGCAGCAGGCGTTAACCGGGTTTCCGTTGGAATTCAGGCACTTAACGACAATGACCTCAGGCGATTGGGGCGCCTCCACAGCACTGCCGAGGCCCTGCACGCCATTGAAATCGCCCGCGCGGTTTTCCTTCGCTCCAGTTTCGATCTGATCTATGCGCGGCAGGATCAAAGCCTGAGCGCGTGGGAGGCCGAACTTTCCCAAGCGCTGGCTCTGGATCTCGATCACCTGTCGGTCTATCAGTTAACGATTGAGCCGGATACCGCTTTTGGCCGCCTGCATCAGGCTCACCGGCTGCCCGGCTTACCCAGTGATGATCTTGCCGCGGACATGTATCAATTGACCCAAGACCTCTGCAAAAGCGCCAATTTACCTGCCTACGAGGTTTCAAATCACGCTAGGCCGTGGGCGCAGGCCCGGCATAACCTACTCTATTGGCGCAGCGGGGATTACATCGGCATAGGCCCCGGAGCACACGGGCGTCTGACTGTTGATGACACCAGATATAGTATAGATACTGATCTATCCCCGGATATATGGTTGGAAAAGGCCACACGCGGAAATGCCGAACATTCGCGAGTCCCGCTTGACACGGCAGATCGCGTCACCGAATTTGTGATGATGGGCCTTCGCCTCTCCGAGGGGCTGGATCTTTTACGCCTCAAGCAGATGGGTGGCGCGCTGATCGAGGAAAAGGTTGCCAATCTTGTCGATCTGGGGTTGGTGACTCGGAGCGAATCTCACCTGACTGTCTCGGCCCACGGGCGGATGGTTTTGAATTCGATTACGCGAGAGCTTTTGGTGGATTAAGACGGCTTGCCCAAGCGTGAACGAACACAGCGTGTCCGATCAGGCCTTTCCTTCGGTAAAGGTCAGTTGTTGGCAAAGCTCATCAAGTTCGTCAAGTGTCTCATAGGAAATCCTGACAACACCGGACTGTTTTCCAGCGTGGTGGTCAATCTCGACTTTCAACCCAATATTTGCACTCAGATCTTGTTCAAGCGCTTTGGTATCAGCGTCCTTCACCGGTTTGTTTTTACTGGAGGAATCTGATTTATCGACCCTCCCCTTTGCCAGCTTTTCGGCTTGCCGCACAGACAGCCCCGAGGCAACAATTCGGCGTGCCAAAACCGAGGGGTTTTCGGCCGTAACCAGCGCCCGTGCGTGTCCGGCGCTTAATTTTCCGTCCCGCAAAAGGTCGAGAACATCCTGAGGCAGCGACAAAAGCCGCAAAAGATTGGCGATATGGCTGCGGCTTTTACCTAGAGCCTCGGCCAATTTTTCCTGTGTATGGCCAAATTTTTCCATAAGCTGTCGATAGCCGGCCGCCTCTTCGACCGCATTCAGATCGGCGCGCTGGATATTTTCGATGATCGCCACCTCGATCACCTCTGTGTCGTTCAACTCGCGAATCAGAACCGGGATATCATGCAAATTGGCCAGTTGAGCGGCCCGCCAGCGACGCTCACCCGCAATAATCTGGTAATCGTCTGGATTTTGCGGATCCCGCCGGACCAACAAGGGTTGAATAATTCCTTTCTCGCGAATTGATGCGGCCAATTCTTCTAGCTCGGTGTTGTCAAAATCACGACGCGGTTGGTCAGGGTTCGGACGAAGCTTTTCTATCGGGAGCTCGGTATCCGGCTGTTTTTTAGCGGGCTCATCCAAATTTTGTGCTGATTTGCTGATGTTTGTATCGGCCATCAGCGCCGACAAGCCGCGCCCGAGACCACGCTTAGGTTTTGAAGAATTACCCATGATTACAATCCTTTAGACCCATTATTTGACCCTTCCACGGCTGTTGTTTCGCAACACCTCAGCGGCCAGTTTCTGGTAGGCGATGCTGCCCTTGCTGGTGTGATCGTAAAGGAGCGCGGGCATCGCGTAGGATGGCGCCTCGCTCAGCCGGACGTTGCGCGGTATGATTGTGCGGAACACCAGCTCACCAAGATTCTCGCGAACGTCCGTCTCAACCTGCCGCGACAGATTGTTCCGCGAATCATACATCGTCAAAACTATCCCCTCAATCCGAAGGTCGGGATTTATCGTCTGACGGACCTCTTGAATCGAAATCATAAGCTGGGACAGGCCTTCGAGGGCAAAAAATTCACACTGCAACGGAACCAGAACAGAATCTGCAGCAACCATTGCATTCAAAGTTAACAAATTCAGCGATGGCGGACAGTCAATCAGAACATAGTCAAAATGGAACGGGGCCAAGGCCCCATCGCGCAAGATAGATCTTAATTTTTGCGCACGGTTATCATTTCCGGCAAGCTCGATATCAGCCGAGCTCAAATCAGTTGTTGCCGGAATAACTAGGAGTTGCGGGACCTGTGTCTCGCAAACAACCTCCTCGATCGCAGCCCCATCCAAAAGCAGGTCATAAGCGGTCAGGTCGCGTTGATCGGCCGCAAGGCCAAGGCCTGTTGACGCATTTCCCTGGGGGTCGATGTCAATAAGCAGCACATCCTTGCCAACCGCGGCCAAAGCAGTCCCGAGATTTATGGCCGTCGTGGTCTTTCCGACGCCGCCTTTTTGATTGGCAATGGCAATAATTTTCGGTTTTTCACCGGGTTTTTGTATCGTTGACACGCGCGAGGCCTCTGATTGTAAGGATAACCCCCTCAGGGTCAGTCCTGCTGGGTGTCTCGGTCAGGTCGAATGTCCAGTATTTTCGCGCTGCCGTCAATTCGTATTCGTAGCTTTTTCCCTTTGGAAAGACAGCCATCCCATCCGCAGCCATATGCCGCTTGGCATGGTCGAGAAGGGCCGGAAGCGGCGCTAACGCCCGGGCGGACAACACGTCTGCCTCCATAGGAGCAAGAGATTCGGCTCTCCCAGCCAATATTTCCGCTTCAATCCCAGTTTCCTGCTTGACAGCGGTCAAAAACGCAGATTTTCGGGCGTCGCTGTCGATCAAGGTAACCTTCATCTTGGGGGCCAGATCAAAGGCCAGAATGGCGATGACCATACCGGGAAACCCTCCTCCAGACCCTAGGTCCACCCAGTTGCTGGCGCTGGTGGGTTTTAACGACCACAGTTGCAGCGAATCGGAAAAATGGCGATCGCGAGCATCGTGTAAAGTTGATTTTGCCACAAGGTTAATGGCGGGATTCCACTTCCTTAATAGAGTATCATATATTTCCAGCCGCTCAATTGTTTCACGTGAAACATTCAGTTCGTCCAAAAACCGAAATCCCGGATTATTGGTGGCCATCAGACAGCCTTTTCCAAGCCCGAGCGGCGCAACCACGCAAGAATCAAGGACAACGCTGCTGGTGTTACCCCCTCTATTCTTGCCGCTTGGGCGAGTGTTTCGGGTCGAACATCAAGCAGCTTTGCCCGAACCTCGTTTGAAAGACCAACCACTGAAGAATAATCAAATCCTGCCGGGATCCTGTGTTCAGCGTCACGCTTAAGCGCCAGGACATCTTGTCTCTGCCGCAAGATATAGTGGCGGTATAGCGCATCCTTTGCAACCTGATCACGGTATTCTGGTTTAATATCAGAGAGTTCCGGCCACAATTTCAGAAGATCGTCGAAATCAATATCTGGGAAAGACAAGAGATCAAGGCCACTTCGGGCCACGCCGTCCAGATTCAGCCTCAGACCAGCCTTGTTCGCTACGCTAGGCGTTACACTGCGCGAAGCCAGCCGGTTTGAGGCATCCTCCAAACCATCCATTTTTTTCTGAAACTGCGCTGCCCGCTCCGATCCGACACATCCGGCCAAAACCCCCTTTGGCGTAAGGCGTTGATCGGCGTTATCGGCACGCAGCGACAGGCGAAACTCGGCGCGTGAGGTGAACATCCGGTAGGGCTCGGACACTCCTCGGGTAATCAGGTCGTCGATCATGACGCCGATATAGGCTTCGGACCGGCCAAACGCGATACTCTCTCGATCCGTTGCCGCAAGCCCAGCGTTCAGTCCCGCGACCAGACCTTGCGCCGCGGCCTCCTCATAGCCGGTCGTACCATTGATCTGCCCAGCAAAATAGAGACCGTTAACCAATTTCACCTGCAGGTCGCCGCCCAGCGCCCGTGGGTCCACGTAGTCATATTCAATCGCATATCCCGGTTGGGTTATTTTTGCCCCCTCAAGGCCCGGAATAGTCCTGACATAAGCCTCCTGCACCTCCAGCGGTAACGACGTCGAAATCCCGTTCGGGTAAATCGTCGTATCATCAAGCCCCTCAGGTTCGAGAAAAATTTGATGCGAGGGTTTATCGGAAAATCTGACGATCTTATCTTCGATCGAAGGACAATACCGTGGCCCCACACCGTCGATATGGCCTCCATACATCGCCGATCTATCAAGATTTTTCCGAATGATTTCATGTGTTTCCGTGGTCGTCTGGGTGATCCCGCAAGAAATCTGTCTTAATGCAGGTCTGCCCGACAGAAACGAAAACATCACAGGGTTGGCATCCCCTGGTTGCGATTGCAGGCCCTCCCAATTTATCGTCCGGCCGTCTAGGCGTGGCGGTGTGCCAGTTTTCAAGCGGCCCATGGGCAGGCCAAAGTCATCAATCCGTTGCGCCAACGGGATTGCCGCATTCTCACCCATCCGGCCCCCGGGGTGCGAGACATCGCCGATATGAATGACACCGCGCAAAAAGGTTCCGGCGGTCAAAACAACACGCCGCGAGGTGACCGACGCCCTATCCGCCAGCACCACGCCGCCAATTTGACCGCCAGACACGATCAGATCGGCGACCTCGCCTTCAAGCACTGTCAAGTTTTGCGTGCGCTTGATCTCGGCCTGCATAGTTGCGCGATAAACCGCACGATCCGCCTGCGCACGCGGACCTTGAACCGCAGGCCCCTTTCGTCGATTAAGCAGCCGGAACTGGATCCCTGCACGGTCGGCAACGCGCCCCATCAGACCATCAAGCGCATCAATTTCGCGGACGAGATGACCCTTGCCAAGGCCACCTATCGCCGGGTTGCAGGACATCTCGCCGATTTTACACCGGCTATGCGTGATCAAAACAGTACGCGCACCGACCCTTGCCGCGGCATGCGCCGCCTCGGCCCCTGCGTGGCCCCCTCCGATCACGATCACATCAAAGTCGAATTGTTTCACGTGAAACACTCCTATTTGCCCAGACAGAAACTGGCAAAAATTTCATCCAGCACGTGCTCGACATCCACATAGCCGATCAGACAATCCAGACCGCGGATAGCGACGCGTATATTCTCGGCGGCAAGCTCAACCGCATCAGGCGCGTTCTCTACACCAAGTTTTGCTGATTCCAAAGCCCCGATTGCCGAATCAATCGCCTCACGATGCCGCTGGCGTGTCGCCGTTGCCGCGCTGGCTGCACGCCTTTCCAACCTGTCACCAATTTTCGCAAGCAGCTCTTCCAACCCGAAACCGGTCAGGCCAGATACAGATAACATATTGTTATTAGTAGATAAATCTGATTTTGCTAGAACAATCAAATCATCCGGTCTTGCCGCCAAACCAAGGTCGGAAATGCCGCCATCCATTGTCAGGAACAATCGGATATCCGCGTTTTCCGCCCGAGAAATTGCCCGTTTAACCCCCTCCGCCTCGAGCGAATCGTCTGAGGCGCGCAGCCCAGCCGTATCAAGAAAGCTGACCGGTAAGCCGTCCAAATCCATCCGAAGCTCGATCACATCGCGCGTCGTACCAGCGATTTCGGACGTGATCGCGGCCTCGCGCCCGGCAAGACGATTGAGCAACGTCGATTTGCCGACATTCGGCCGCCCGACGATGGCCACCTCAAACCCGTCTCGGATCCGCTCGGACACGCGGCTGCCCGCACTTTCGCGCCGGAGGTCAACCAGGGTTTTCTCGATCAGATCCAGAACCTCCGGCGTGACATCAACCGGGATATCCTCATCCGAAAAATCAATGGTCGCCTCCAGCAGCGCTGCCGCCCGAATAAGATTTTGACGCCAAGTCTTGACCAGTTTGCCAAGCTCACCCTCAAACACGCGCAACGCCTGCTTTCGCTGTGCTTCGGTTTCCGCCTCGAGCAGATCGCCAAGCCCCTCGACCTGAACCAAATCGAGGCAACCATTTTCCAGCGCGCGGCGCGTGAACTCACCCGGTTCAGCAAGGCGCAGACCCGGAAGATGCGCAAGCTCGGCCTGCACCGCCGAAACGGTCGCCGGGCTGCCATGCAGGTGCAGTTCCACGACATCCTCGCCGGTGAAACTGGCACCCTTTTGAAAACAGATCACCAGCGCGTCGTCGAGCGTGCCGCCAGCCCTGTCCCGCAACCGGCGCAGGGCCGCCTGTCGCGGGCGTGGGAGGGCACCTGCAAGGGTCTCGGCTGCGGCCACCGCCCGCGGGCCAGACACCCGTATGACAGCGACGCCAGCCCGGCCACGCGCGGTTGCCAGAGCAAAGATTGTATCCATCGCAAAGCCTCTGCCCAACCCTAGCCCTGCCACGGGACAGGGCCTTGGTTCATGTGTTCATGGAATCGAAGAAATCGGCGTTGGTCTTGGTCTGTTTCAGCTTGCTTAACAGGAACTCGATCGCATCGGTCGTGCCCATCGGGTTCAGGATCCGGCGCAACACAAAGGTCTTGGTCAGGTCGGTCTTGTTGACCAGCAGCTCTTCTTTGCGGGTGCCGGATTTCAGGATGTCGATTGCCGGATAGACGCGCTTGTCCGCGACCTTGCGATCCAGAACCAGTTCCGAGTTGCCGGTGCCCTTGAATTCCTCAAAAATCACTTCGTCCATGCGGCTGCCGGTTTCGATCAGGGCAGTTGCGATGATGGTCAGTGAGCCGCCTTCCTCGATATTCCGAGCAGCCCCGAAAAACCGTTTTGGCCGTTGCAGCGCATTGGCATCGACACCGCCGGTCAGAACCTTGCCAGACGAGGGAACCACCGTGTTATAGGCGCGCCCCAGACGGGTGATCGAGTCCAAAAGGATAACCACATCGCGGCCGTGCTCAACCAGTCGTTTGGCCTTTTCCACAACCATCTCACTGACCGCGACGTGCCGCGTTGCCGGCTCATCAAAGGTCGAGGACACCACCTCACCCTTGACCGACCGCTGCATGTCCGTCACCTCCTCGGGGCGCTCGTCGATCAAGAGAACAATCAGAAAAACATCTGGATGATTTTTTTCGATGGAATGTGCGATATTTTTCAGGATCACGGTTTTGCCGGTCCGGGGAGGCGCCACGATCAACGACCGCTGGCCCATGCCGATTGGCGCCACAAGGTCGATGACCCGCGCTGTCTTGTCCTTGATCTCGGAATTTTCGACCTCCATGATCAGCCGCCGATCCGGGTATAACGGGGTCAGGTTATCGAAATGAACCTTGTGCTTGGCATCCTCGGGGCTAACGAAATTGATCGTTGTCACCCGGACCAGAGCAAAATACCGCTCGTTTTCTTCGGGGGCGCGCACGACACCCTCAAGCGTATCACCGGTGCGCAACGAATATTTTCGGATCTGCGACGGGCTGACGTAAATGTCCTCGGGGCCCGGCAGGTAATTAGCCTCAGGCGAGCGCAGAAACCCAAAGCCGTCTTGCATGACCTCAAGCACCCCGTCGGCAGATATCTCGACACCGTCCTCGGCGACCTCTTTCAGGATCGCAAACATCATGTCGCCCTTGCGCATGGTTGAGGCGTTCTCAATCTCCAGCTCTTCTGCCAAGTGCAACAGATCACCGGGCGATTTGGCCTTGAGTTCAGACAAAAACAGTTTTTCTTGGGTCATGCAAAGCTCCGGTTCACCGGCAAAACGGACGTCTTGCGGTGCCAATGGATAAGAACAGGGAACACCTTGACGGCCGGACGGCCAGGCTGGCCGCGCTTTTACACCTGAACGGCCTCGCCTGTCAATCGCGGCTCGGGAAGGCGTCTAAAACGGACGCACGATAACCATGATGACGATCACCACCATCAAGACCGTCGGCACCTCGTTCATCAGGCGGAACTGTTTTCCGGTGACGGTGCAGCGGTCCTCTTTCAGCTCTTTGCGCCGACGCACCAGCCAGTGATAAAACCATGTCATCAACAGAACCATGGCCGCCTTGACCCAAGGCCAGCCTTGTGACCAATCGACAATTCCTGGGGTCGAGATCAACATCCCGCCAAAGACCCACGCCGAGATCATCGCCGGATTAATGATCAAGCGCAGCAGCTTTTGTTCCATAACAATAAAAAGCTGCGTGCTCTCAGGGTTATTTCCCGCATTTTCGACGTGATAGACAAAGAGACGGGGCAGATAAAACATTCCTGCCATCCATGCAATCACCGAGATTACATGCAGCGCCTTAGTCCAAGGGTAAACAGAAAGCAGAAAATCCGACATGTGATGCCCTTTTGTCGCGCATAGATTTCGGCCTTCCTAATATAAATAGTTTAAAAGAGAAAGTTGTTGTATTTGAAGACGCGGGGCAAACATGGGATTCTTGATTTCATCCCCCGTTCAAGCGGAGAAATCAGAAATATCACAATTGGGGATAAAACAGTAAACGAGTGTTGGTAATATTTTAATAATAAATAAAATCAATTAGTTAAATTTAATACTGGCCTCTCTATCGCGGATAAATACGGGGATAAAAATATCCCGAGCGCATGATGCTCAATTGTCCACACGACGAAAAATAATTGTCCCTTGTGGACAGAAACGGGAAAATCGGGGACAAACAGCGTCCATTCCAAATTCCCGCGCTTGTAACCCTCAAAACGGTGATTCATACAGGCGTTGAACGGTAAATATCCACAGGGGTTTTGTATGTCGCCAAAGATAATTCTTGCCTCGAAATCAGCCGCCAGAATCGCCATGCTTCGTGCAGCGGGCGTTGAGTTTACCGCGCAACCCGCTGCCGTGGACGAAGAGGCAGTCAAGGTAGCGTTGCTGGACCAACAGGCCAGCCCGCGGGATGTGGCAGATGCCTTGGCTGAGATGAAGGCCGCGCGCCTGTCAAACAAGACCCCCGAAGCGGTCGTGATCGGGGCCGATCAGGTGCTGGAATGCGATGGGCGCATCCTGTCCAAGCCCGCAAACACCGAGGCGGCGATTGCCCAACTGCTGGATCTGCGCTCACGGCAGCACCGGCTTTTGTCGGCAGCCGTCATTATGCGCGACGGTCGGCCGGTCTGGCGTCACGTCGCCGAAACCCGCCTCTGGATGCGGGATTTTTCCGATCAGTTCCTTGAGGATTATATTGCGCGAGTCGGCGCGGATGTTTTGGATACGGTTGGCGCATATCGTCTGGAGGATTATGGTGTTCGCCTGTTTTCCCGTATAGAAGGAGACCACTTTACCGTTCTTGGTATGCCACTGGTCGAAATACTGAATTATCTGGCGACAGCGGGGGTTTTGCAAAAATGACGCATGACAAGATACCACTGGCTTGCGTGATTGGCTCTCCGGTTGCACACAGCCTTTCGCCGCGCGTGCATGGGCACTGGCTGGCGCGATATGGAATCAGCGGGTATTATGTTCCCATCGAGCTGAGCCGCGAACATCTGGAAAGCGCAATCCGCTTTTTGCCCCAGCTTGGCTTTCGCGGGGCTAACGTCACCTTGCCTTTCAAAGAGGCGGTTCTGGCATTTGCCGATGTCATCACCGATCGGGCCGCCCTGATCGGTGCCGCCAATACGCTGTCGTTTCTAAAGGACGGGCGCGTTCGGGCGGACAATACCGACGGTTATGGTTTTATTGCCAATATCCGTCAGGCGGTGCCGGATTGGCAGGTGCGCACCGCCCCGACGATGGTTCTGGGGGCGGGTGGCGCCTCGCGCGCAGTGATTTCCTCGCTGTTGAACGAAGGCGCACCCGAGATCTGGCTGGTTAACCGCACTCGCACCCGCGCCGAGATGCTGCGTGAGCATTTCGGCGCCCGCGTCCATGTCGTCGATTGGAGCGCCGCGCCCCGCAGTCTTGGCGATGTCGGAACACTGGTCAACACCACCTCGCTGGGAATGACCGGCCAGCCCGAGCTGCATTTTCCGCTGGATGCGATAAAATCCGGCACGCTGGTCACCGATATCATCTATACCCCTCTGGAAACGCCGCTGTTGCGCAATGCTGCGGCCAAAGGGTGCCAGGTCGTCGATGGTCTGGGCATGTTGTTGCATCAGGCCGTGCCGGGATTTGATGCGTGGTTCCAGAAACGGCCCACCGTCGATGATGCGCTACGGCAGGCGGTTTTGGCAAAATGAAAAAAAAACCGTTCATTCTGGGCCTTACGGGGTCAATCGGAATGGGAAAAACAACGACCGCCGGATTTTTCCGCGACGCGGGGGTGCCGGTCTGGGATGCAGACGCCGCCGTCCACAAGGCCTATGGACCCAATGGCGCCGCGGTTCAGGAAATTTCGCGACTCTGCCCGCAGGCGGTTGATGAAACTGGCGTCAACCGCGCCGTTCTAAAGGACTGGATCGCCAGCGACCCTACCGCTTTTTCGCGTCTGGAAAACATCGTGCATCCCTTGATCGCCGCGGATCGCGCCCGGTTCATCAAGACCGCGGCTGAACAGGGGCACCCCGTTGTGGTGGTCGATATCCCGCTGTTGTTTGAAACCGGCGGTGACAGGAATGTTGACGCTGTTCTGGTGGTTACCGCACCACCGGATGTGCAGAAAGCTCGGGTTCTGGCGCGTGATGACATGACCGAGGCGCATTTTGCGGCGATTTTGAAAAAACAGATGCCCGATTATGAAAAACGCGCGCGCGCCGATTATATTGTGAAAACGACAACCCCCCAGTCTGCCCAACAAGATGTGGCCCGGATATTGCAAAGCCTGCACCAAAGGATTGAAAACGATGCGTGAAATTGTTCTGGATACAGAAACAACCGGCCTCGATCCGGCCCGGGGGGACCGGATTGTCGAAATCGGTGCGGTCGAACTGTTGAACCACATGCCCACGGGCGCTGTCTATCATCAATATATCAACCCCGAACGCAGCATGCCCCAAGAGGCCTTTGCCATTCACGGGCTTGGCGACGAATTTCTGGCTGACAAGCCGGTTTTCCGCCAGATTGCTGCCGATTTTCTGGAGTTTATCGGCCAGTCCCCGCTGGTGATTCACAACGCCAGCTTTGACATGAAATTCCTGAATGCCGAGCTGAAATTGTGTGATTTACCGCAATTGCCCATGTCTCAGGCGCTGGATACGCTGGAAATCGCACGCAAGAAATTTCCCGGAGCGCAGAATTCTCTGGACGCGTTGTGTCGGCGTTTCTCGGTGGACAATTCCGGCCGGGACAAGCACGGGGCCCTTCTGGATTCCGAGATTTTGGCCGAGGTCTATCTGGAATTGATCGGCGGTCGTCAGCCCGATTTCGGCCTGAGCATCGACGGCGATCCCGCCACACGAGGCGGCATGAACACGCTAGAGAAACTTCCGCAGCGTCCGCACCCTTTGCCTCCGCGCCTGACCCCGGATGAGGCCAGACGTCACGAGGAATTCATTTCCGAACTGGGGGATGAGGCGGTCTGGCGAAAATTTACCAGCGTCTGAATATCGGATCCCGCGTCAAACGATGGGGTTGCCCGCTTTTTCCGCCTCGGCGCGACGCTGCAGCTCTTGGCGATACAGCATCAGAAAATCGATGTTCTCCAAATTCAGCGGCGGAAAACCACCATCATGGGTGATATCGCTGACAATGCGGCGCACAAACGGGAACAGCATGCGCGGACATTCGATCAAAAGAAACGGATGCAGCTGATCGTCGGGGACATTCTCGATATGGAAAAGACCAGCGTATTCGATTTCCAATATAAACAGGACCTGATCGGCATCCTTGACCTTGGATTCGATGTTCAGCTTTAGCAGAACCTCGAAATTCCCATCGGTTTCGCGTTGGCGCGCATCCAGATTGACCTGCACCTGAACGTCCGGCTGGGTGTCGCCCTCGAACCCTTTTTGCGCGGCCACATTTTCAAACGATAAATCGCGGATGAACTGTCCGAAAATCTGCATCCGCGGTTGCTGAATCTCGGCATTTTCCTGTGTTTCTGGTTCGTCGGCCATTGGTAAGCTCCTGAAATAATGTTTTCCGGCGCCACCCCTATCAGAGGGGCAAGAGCGCATCAATGGATCAATATCCTATCTCTTGGTCCAGCCCGAGGAGCCGCGCGGCCGATCGGCCCTATCCTCGTTCAGAACCGTGTAATCGCCATCAATCGCGTCGTTTTTGTCGGGCCGACCACGGGACCCACCGGTCGATGTTGCAAAGAACACCCCCGAGCCATCCAGCCGCGCCGCGATCCAGCGCATCAACGCGACGCGGACCGGCGGGATAAGAAGGGCAAAACCGATTGCGTCGGTAAAGAACCCCGGTGTCAGCAACAAAACGCCAGCCACCAGAATCATCGCTCCCTGCGCCATGGGATCGGTGGGATTACCGCCGGTCGCAAGGGCCTCTTGCAGGCGGTTCAGTGTCATGATGCCCTGCGCCCGCATCAAAGAGGTGCCCAGAAACGCGGTTAGAACCACGATTGCCAGCGTCGGCCACAACCCGATCACACCGCCGACCTGAATAAACAGGGCAATTTCGATGATCGGCACGCCGATAAACAACAGGAACAGCCACATATTTATTCTCCGCATAATCGTCCGGGTTCGCGCGGTGGACTTGACCACGGCTGTGACATACATATGTGCAATGAGAGCAGGTTTCCATGACCCGCGTGCATTTTCAGAGGAGCGCCTTTATGAATTCCGCCATTATACAATTGATTGTTCTGGCAGGAATTGCTGTTTTCCTGATCTTGCGCCTGCGCAATGTTCTGGGCACCCGCACCGGTTTTGAGGAACCACCCCGAGATTTGCCCGCAAAACCTGGGCCTGTGGCCAGCCGGCCCGACCTTGCGGTCATCGAGGGCGGGATCGACCATGATATTGCGGATTACGTTGATATAAAAAGCAAATCCGGTCAGGCATTGGCGGCAATGAAGCGCATCGAGCCGGAATTTTCTGTACATGAATTCCTCTCGGGCGCCCGCACTGCCTATGAGATGATCCTGATGGCCTTTGAAGGTGGAGACCGGGATACGCTGCGCCAATTTCTGGCGTCTGACGTTTATGACAGTTTTGCCAGTGTGCTGGATGCGCGCGATGCCGAGGGGTTGCGCATCGACTCGACCTTTATCGGCATTCGTGAACTGAAGTTGACCGAGGCAAATTTTGATTCCACCAGCAAAGAGGCCGAAATCACGGTCAAATTTGTTGGCGAGTTGACCTCGGTTGTGCGCAATACGGCCGGCGAGATCATCGAGGGCAACCCTGATGAGCTGAAACGTCAAAAGGATATCTGGACCTTTGCCCGCGTCATGGGCAGTGATGACCCGAACTGGCAGCTGGTGGCCACGGGCGGATGAGCCGGAGACGGACGTGGTGGAACCTGATCCAGCCGGCACTGTTGGCAGTGGCTGTTGTCGCGGCGCCCGCATCGGCATTGGCCGCCTCGCCGCGATACCGCCTTATCGGATTTGATGACCTTATTGGTTGGACCAAGGACAATCAGCGGGCGGCATTGGCGGCGTTTGTCAAATCCTGCGATGATATATCGGCTAAACCATGGGGCCCCTTGTGCAAACTGGCCAAGACTGGCCCCGATGCGCGGCAATTTTTCGAACTGTTCTTTTTGCCCGTTGTCGTGCGCCCCGACAAGACAGCCCTGTTCACCGGATATTTTGAGCCGATCCTGAAAGGCTCGCTCTATCGGGTCGGAGAATATAAATACCCGATCTACATGAAGCCACCAGATCTGAAACCGAAAGATCCGGGGCTGACGCGCAAGGCAATCGACGCCGGCGCATTGGAGCACAAGGGACTGGAGATCGCCTATGTGAACGACCCGGTTGGCGCCTATTACCTGCACGTGCAGGGCTCGGGCCGGATCAATCTGACCAACGGTAACCAGATACAGGTCGGATATGCCGGGGAAAACGGCCATATATATCGTTCGGCCGCGCGTGAGCTGGTGCGACGGGGCGAGATCCCGGCCTCGCAGGCGTCCATCACCGGTCTGCGCAACTGGTTCCGAAAGAACCCGAAAAAGGGGCTGGAAGCGTTGGAGTTCAACCCCTCATATGTCTTTTTTCGCAGGCTTGGGACCAACCCGGGCAAGACCGGACCGCTGGGCGCGCTGGAACGACCGCTGAGTGCCGGGCGCTCGCTGGCGATTGATCCGAAATACACGCAGCTGGGGGCGCCGGTCTGGATTGAGATGGGTGGGCAGACGGCGATGCGTCGTTTGATGGTGGCCCAGGACGTCGGTGCAGCGATCAAGGGCCCGCAGCGCGCCGACATATTTTTTGGCACCGGAGACACGGCAGGTCAGCGCGCCGGCAAGATCCACAACACGGGCCGAATGGTCGAGCTATTGCCAATCGAGATCGCCAACCGTCTGGTGCCGGGGAGCTAGATCGTGACCCGTTCGAAAAAGTTTCGAAACCTGAGCGAAAGCGAGCGACTCCTGTGGGCAGAAGTTGTGAAAAAAGCCAAGCCGTTGAATGTGTTGCGAGATAACCCTGAGGTAAAGCATAAAGCGCGGAAAACAGCCGGGATTTCCCAAGTTTCTCCATCTGATCGGTTGTTTCATTTGGGGAGCGGACCGCCGCTGCCACGGGTGCAGGTTTTGCTGCAGCCTGACCTCGATACCAGGCTTTCCAATGTCAGCCCGAATATGGATCGGCGGAATTTTGATCGCCTGAAAAAGGGAAAGCTGAAGGTTGAAGGCCGGATTGATCTGCATGGTTTGACGCAGGCCGAAGCGCATCCGGCGCTGATGGCCTATATTCGGCAAAGTCACGATTCCGGCAAACGTCTGGTTCTGGTTATTACTGGTAAAGGAAAAATGCCCCGTGGGGATCAGCTTATGCCCCAGCGGCGCGGAATTCTGAAACACGCGGTTCCCGAGTGGTTGCACCAGCCCGAAATGGCCCCGCGCGTTCTGCAGGTTACGCAGGCACACGCCAAGCACGGCGGAAGCGGAGCCTATTACGTTTATCTCCGGCGGCGCAGGTAGGAACGGCGGCGCAGGTAGGAACACTTGCCTCCGGCGGGAGTATTTCTGCAAACAAGAGACGCGTCAGAGGACATATCGGCTGAGGTCGGTTGAGCGGGACAGGTCGCCAAGGTTTTTTTCGACAAACGCGGCATCGACAGTGACCGAGGTTCCGGGGTGGTCCGGGGCATCAAAGCTGAGGGTTTCAAAAACCCGCTCCATAACCGTATAAAGACGCCGCGCGCCGATGTTCTCGACCGATTGGTTGACCTCGGCGGCGATTGCTGCCAGTGCCCTGATCCCATCTTTGGTGAAATTTACGCTGACGTCTTCTGTTGCCATGAGCGCCGTATATTGCCGGGTCAGCGCATTATCGGTTTCGGTCAGGATGCGCACGAAATCGTCCTCGGTCAGGGCGCGCAGCTCCACCCGGATGGGCAGGCGGCCCTGCAGTTCGGGCAAGAGGTCGCTGGGCTTGGCAATGTGAAAGGCGCCCGAGGCGATGAACAGGATGTGATCGGTCTTGACCGGGCCATGTTTTGTGGAAACGGTGGTGCCCTCGATCAGGGGCAAGAGATCACGCTGCACGCCCTCGCGGCTGACATCGGCCCCTCTGGCGTCAGAGCGGGCGCAGACCTTGTCGATCTCGTCCAGAAAAACGATGCCGTTTTCCTCGACCGCGCTGATGGCCTCTTTGGTTACGACCTCCTGATCGACCAACTTGTCGGCCTCTTCGTTGATCAAAAGCGCATAGCTGTCGGCAACGCTGAGTTTGCGTCGTTGCGTGCGATTGCCAAAGGCCTTGCCAAAGATATCGCCAAGATTGAGCATTCCCATGCCCATCCCCGGCTGGCCCGGGATGTCAAGCATCTGCATGGGGTTTGAGGTGTCGGCGACCTCCAGTTCGATCATCTTGTCGTCAAGCAGGCCTTCGCGCAGCTTCTTGCGAAACATCTCGCGGGTGGATTCGCGGGCGTCTGCGCCAGCCAGTGCATCGATCACCCGGTTTTCCGCCGCCTCGTGGGCGTTTGCCTTGACCGTTTCGCGCATCCGGTTGCGTGTCATAAGGATGGCCGCATCCAGAAGGTCGCGGATGATCTGTTCAACATCACGTCCGACATAACCGACCTCGGTAAATTTGGTTGCCTCGACCTTGATGAACGGGGCCTGTGCCAAGCGCGCCAGACGGCGGGATATTTCGGTTTTTCCAACCCCTGTCGGGCCGATCATCAGGATATTTTTCGGGTAAACCTCTTCTTTAAGGTCGTCGCCCAACTGCTTGCGGCGCCAGCGATTTCTAAGCGCGACAGCAACCGCGCGCTTGGCGTCATTCTGCCCGATGATAAAGCGGTCAAGCTCGGAAACGATCTCGCGCGGGGTGAGGTTTGTCATGGGGCCTCCGAATAAGGTGGGAGTTTGGATTTCAGTGCCGTGTCGGGCAGTATTGCCATGATGCGCGCGCGTAGCTGTGTCCACCAGGTGCCGGTGGCAGTGATGAAGGCACCCATCAACAGCAGCGTCCAGACAATGCCCCAGCCGGTATCGACATTGGCGGCGCTCATGGCCCAGGCCAGGATTGCGCCGATATAGATGATGCCCGCTGTCAGGAAAGACCGCCGATCGATGATGAGAGCAACCAGCGTAATGACCACCAGCGCCAGCGCCGCCAGCAGGTAGCCGGCCGTGCCCCCGACATTCAGCAGGCTGACAGTCACCACGTTGACGATGGCGGGCGCCGCCAGAATATGCAGCCAGAAGGCGTTGGCGGCATTGCGCGAAATGCGATGCGGGTCACGCAGATCAAAGCGCATGGCGGCAAGAAAGGCGATGATGCCAAACAACAGCAGCGTCATTGACGCAATCGGATTGGTGCCAAGGTCGGTCAGGCTGTTCCAGCCGCCATGGGCAAGGATATCGACGCCAGACAGCGAATCCGGAAACAGAACGCCAGCAAGCGAAAAGGCAACCCCGATGCCGCACAGACCGACGAGGAACAGGGTGAACGGCACGCGGAAGATCGCGAAATAGCCGATCACAAGCGCGCCGGTCACAAGAAATATGATCAGGATATCGAGTGGAGAAAATGGATCGAGATTGCGCGGAATCATCAGCAGGCGCGACACCAGCCACATGGCCGAAAAGGCAAAGGTGAAGGCAAGATATATGCTGGGCAGCGTCATGCGCCGCCTGAGCGTGAAATAACCCGCAAAGACAACCGAAAGCACAAGGGTGGTGACCGGAATGACGAAAAAATTGGTTAATACGATTGATAGGAAAACAAACCCGCCACTCAGCAGAGCAAGGCCAACGGTGACGAAGATTTCCGAGAATCCCTTGAACAATTCAAAGGGTTCGTCATCGTCTCCCATGTTCAACCTGAAGCCCCGCCTAGCCTCGGCAATGGCGATCAGGCGGGCGGCCTGGGATTCGGACAGCACGCCGGCGGCAACGGCTGCGCGGATGTCGTCGGCGGTAAGGTCAGCCATTGATGACCTCGACCGTCGCGTTGCCGTTGGTGTAAACGCAGATGTCAGAGGCGATCTCGAGCGCGCGGCGGGCGATTTCCTCGGCCGTGCGGTCGGTATCCATCATGGCGCGTGCCGCGGCCAGCGCGAAATTTCCGCCCGATCCGATGGCGGCGATGTCATGTTCGGGTTCCAGCACGTCACCCGCGCCGGTGATGACCAGCAGGTCCTTGCCGTCGGTCACGATCAGCATCGCTTCGAGGTTGCGCAGATACTTGTCGGTGCGCCAGTCCTTGGCCAGCTCGACACTGGCGCGCGCTAGCTGGCCGGGCGAGGCCTCGAGCTTGGCCTCGAGGCGCTCCAGCAGGGTAAAGGCGTCGGCGGTCGAGCCGGCAAAGCCGCAGACCACGTCAAAGCCGCCGGGGGATAGGCGTCGCACCTTGCGTGCGCTTCCCTTGATCACCGTTTGCCCAAGGGTTACCTGTCCGTCGCCAACCACCGCGACGACGCCGTCTTTTTTTACGGCGATGATGGTTGTTCCGTGCCAGCCCGGGAATTTTGTGGAATTGCTCATTTTCGCCTCCGTCATGGGGCCTATATGGCGCCTGCGGCGCAGGGAAACAAGGCGGTGTCTATGCCGGTGGTTGATAGAGTTTAAAGCCGATCTTCTGGCGCTCTTTGAGGTTCGACAGGATAACTTCGCGGCGATCGGCGGTGATCTCGCTCCAGATCGTGCGGCCCGAGATCAGTCCGGCATCTTTCAGGCGACGGTAAACCTCGGGCAGGTCCAGCTCACCATAGGACAGGCGGCTGGGGCGGGCGTTGTTTTCGGGGATCCAGTGACATTTCACGGCGTCGATGGTGACCGTGTCGATATTGCAGAATGCTTTGAACTGCAGCTCGAACTGAGCGGCGACGGCAGGACGACGGGCCAAAACAGCGATTTTTGCCGTCGGCTTGACCACGAGGGCTGCCATATGCAGGGGCGAGCCGTCAGGAGAAACGATGAAATCCGCCGATTTATACGCCGCTAACTGGGTTTCAAAATCGTGCTTTTGCGGATGAAAGATCTGATACCCCTCGGCGGCCAGATATTCCTCGATCAGCTCTTCGCCCAGCAGGCCACCCCGTTGTTGCGGCAGGGCCGAGCGCGAGACATACAGTTTTTTCGCCCCGTCATCGCGGATCTTTTGCCCCATACGCGCGCGCATGAAGTCGCGGTATTCGGGCAGGCCCTCGATCATTCCAAACATACCAAACCCTTGTTGTGGAACGAAAACATTTGCAAACCGGGTTGGCTCGGCAAGGTTCAGAATGGGGGTTTCAATTCCCAGCAACCGCATGAAGGGCGTATAGATCTTTTGCACATGATCGATCCGACGCTGCACCTTGGGGACAAAAACGATCTTGTCGATCTTGTCGGCAAGCTTTTCATAGGCCCAGAGGCGGGCGGTCGTTTCCACCAGAAAATGGCCGAAATGGCCGAACATCAGGCCGCCAAACATGATGGCGCTGTCGTCTGTTGCAATCTCGGAAGCGTCCAGATCACGCGGAGGCAGGGAAAATGCCCGCCCGTCGCGCCAGGTTACGCTTTCCGGGACCAACTGGCGATCGGGGGTCAAGACGCCGGTGTTCAGGGCCTGCTGGGTATCGATGTCGCTGGGTATGGGCACCAGAATCCCACCCTTGACCTCGCGGATGACGCCGGGTTTGCCAGTGGAGAGGTCGGGGGGGGTCATCATGTTTCCTTGTTGTTATTTTTCAGTTCGGCAAAAAACGCCCGGCGGCGGCGGCGCAGGGCAACCGGAAGGCGGGGGTTTCCGCTGGCCTCGGCGCTGGATTTGACGATGCGCTCGGCCAGTTTTCGGTGGCCGCGCTGCAGGGCCATATCCATGAGGGCCGAGTAATACCACGGCATCTTGCGCCGCGCGCGATAAAGCCGGTTAAAAATTTCCGGCGTCATTTCCGCCGAGATGCACATGCTGGTCACCGTTTTCAGGATTCCGACGCGGCGCATGAAGACGACAGATTTATGGCCAATGTAGTTGGTGTGGAGATGGGAAATGTTGGGGCCGTGAAACCGGTCGGCGTGGGCCTTGTCCCCTCTCATGTAGGGGTCATAGCAGAGGTAAACCCGCTTGGCTTTGCCGGTCAGGGCGGCCGCGTCGGCGTAGCGACCGCTCCAATCCTGCTGACGCCCGCGGTTAAAGCGTTTTTCCCAAGGCACGAGGTCTTTTTTCAGAGTGGATTGGGGTGAATAGCTGACCACCGTCGCGCCCGGCGAAAGGCCCGAAAAGGCGCAAGCCGCATAGCCGCCCATGGAGGTTCCGGTAAAGACGACGTGGCGAAAGCGGCGGAAAAAACCCTGATCGCGCAGGGATTCAAGATAGTCAAACAGCACGTCATCCCGATACCAGTTGGCGTCAAACGCGATGATCCCAAGGCTGGACCAGCCATTCTGGGCGTAAAACTTGTCCCCCCAGGCCTCACGCTCAAGACTGGTATCGTTGACCGACGAGAGGTTGTCAAAGGCGACGACTAGTGTGTCATCGCCGCGCGCCACGTGGATTGCTGCGAAGGTGTCGAAATTTACATAAAACCCCCGCGGGCGGGTCAGGTGTTTTCCTTCGATATCGCTTTGGCGCATCTCTGCCAACCAGCGCGGAGCCATCCTGCCTGCGTTTGGGTCCGGTTTTTCGTCCTTGGCCATAGGGTCCCTGTGGTTTATGGGTCTACGCCTCAGGGCGCACACCTATATGCATCAGAGGCTGCGTTCAATCTCTTCGGTTTCGAATATCTCGATGACGTCGCCTTCGCGGATGTCCTCGTAATTTTCAAAGGCCATGCCGCATTCCTGGCCGGCTTGCACCTCTTTGACTTCGTCCTTGAATCGTTTGAGGGTCTTCAGCTTGCCCTGATGGATCACCACATTGTCGCGCAACAGGCGAACCCCGGCCTCGCGGCGGGCGACGCCTTCGCTGACGACACAGCCGGCGATCTTGCCAACGCCGGTGATCTTGAAGACCTCCTTGATGTTGGCATAGCCGATGAAGGTTTCCTTGATTTCTGCTGACAACAGCCCGCTGGCGGCGGCTTTGATGTCGTCCACCAGATCGTAGATGATTGCGTAATAGCGGATTTCAACGCCCTTTTGCCGTGCCGCGGCGCGGGCTGGCGCATTCGCTCTGACGTTAAAGCCGATGATCGGCGCTCCTGATGCCTCGGCCAAGGTGACATCGCTTTCGGTGATGGCACCAACGCCTGAGTGAAGGACACGTACCCGCACCTCGTCATTGCCGACCTTTTCCATCGCCTGAACGATGGCTTCGGCCGAACCTTGCACGTCGGATTTGACCAGAATCGGCAGTTCCCTGACATTTTGATCGGCCTTGGCCTTGGCCAGAAGCTGATCGAGTGTTGCCCCGGCCCCGGCAGCGGCCTTTTTGTCCTTGGCCACCTGAATGCGATAATCGGCGATTTCGCGCGTCTTGGCCTCATTTGCGACAACGTCCAGAACGTCACCGGCCTCGGGCGTGCCGTTGAGACCGAGAACCTCGACCGGGGTCGATGGCCCGGCCTCGGTGACACGCTCACCGCGGTCGTTCATAAGGGCGCGCACCCGGCCCCATTGCTCACCGACGACAAAGATGTCGCCTTTGCGCAGCGTGCCTTTTTGTACCAGTACCGTGGCAACCGGGCCGCGGCCCGTATCCAGCTTGGCCTCGATCACGGCACCCTCGGCGGGGCGGTCGGGGTTGGCCTTCAGTTCCAGCAATTCGGCCTGAAGCACAATGTTTTCGATCAGCGTATCCAGCCCCTGCCCGGTGATTGCCGAGACCTCGACATCCAATACATCGCCCGACATTTCCTCGACGATGACCTCGTGTTGCAGCAGCTCGGTGCGCACCTTGTTGGGGTCGGCGCCCGGGCGGTCGATCTTGTTGATGGCGACGATCATCGGCACATTGGCCGCCTTGGCGTGGTTGATCGCCTCGATTGTTTGCGGCATGACGCTGTCATCGGCGGCAACGACAAGGACAACGATATCGGTCACTTGCGCGCCACGCGCCCGCATCGAGGTAAAGGCGGCGTGGCCCGGCGTGTCCAGAAAGGTCAGTCGTGCGCCGCTGTCGGTGACGATCTGATAGGCGCCGATATGCTGCGTGATACCGCCTGCCTCGCCAGCGGTGACGTTGGTCTTGCGAATGGCATCCAGAATCGAGGTCTTGCCGTGGTCAACGTGGCCCATGATGGTGATGACGGGCGCGCGCGGTTTCAGGCTTTCGGGGGCGTCTTCAACCGTGACGATGGCGTCTTCGACATCGGCATCCGAGACGCGCACAACCTTGTGGCCGAATTCTTCAACGATTAGCTCGGCGGTGTCGGCATCGATTGTCTGGTTCTGGGTGGCCATAATTCCGTTTTGCATCAATGCCTTGACCACTGCTGCCACGCGTTCGGCCATGCGGTTTGCCAGCTCTTGAACGGTTATGGCCTCGGGCACCTGAACGTCACGCACGACTTTTTCGCGCTCGACATGGCCGCCCATGGCCTTGCGGCGTTCGCGTTCCTGTGCGCGTTTCATTGCCGCCATCGAGCGGTGTCGTCCGCCATCGCCGCCCCGCAGCGCCTGATTGATCGTCAGCTTTCCCGAGCGGCGGCGGTCATCGCCGCCCTTGCCGCGGTTTTGCTGCGGTTTTTTCGGCTCTTCGCGGGCCGGTTTTCGAGCCGGGGAAAGGTTGCGGTTGGGCGCCGGGCGCTCGGTGGGTTTCGGGGCGGCTGCTGCCGGTTCGACGGGCGTCTCTTTTGCCGCCTTGGCGGCCTCCAAGGCGCGTTTTTCCTCTTCGGCCTTGGCGAGGGCACGCTCTTTGCGCTCTTGTTCTTCGCGCTCCTTGGCCTCGCGCTCGGCGCGGCGGGCGTTGCGTTCGGCTTCGTGTTTTTTGGACTCGGCCTCGCGCTTGGCGGCCTCTTCGGCCTCGCGTTCCTTGGCGGCGCGCAAGGCGGCCAGACGGCGCTCCATTTCCGCGTCGGAGATCCCGGCGGGTCGTTTCGAGGCCCCTGCCCCGGTTTTCGGCGCCCCGTGCTTGGCCTTGACCACGGCGGGTTTTGCCCCGGGTTTTGGCACGATAACGCGCTTGCGCTTTGTCTCGACGACAACAGATTTACTGCGTCCGTGGCTGAAGCTCTGGCGCACATGGCCCGATCCCCCGCCACGAAGGCCCAGAGGTTTGCCGGATTTGTTGTTGTTATCGCTCATACGTCTTAAACACCTATCTGTTCCGGCCCGTGGCCAGAGTCGTCTGCCCCGAGCGGGGCCTGTCCATTGCGAACACCTGCAAGCCTTGCAGCGTCCTCTACAATACGTTTCGTGAGTCCGCCAGCGGCAAGCGCCGCATGTATCACATTTTCCCGACCGAATGCCAAACCCAATTCGTGCCCGGAAAGGCAGGAAATCAGGGTGTTTTCCCCATTCGGTGGTCGAATTTTGGCCTTTTGCGCCGTCGAGCCGTCCTGTGCTTGCATCAAAACGACAACCGAGCCCTGGGTAACGGCCTCTTTTACCTTTTCATAACCGGCGATCGCCAGACCGCCCTTTCGTGCCATCGATAGCAGCCCCAGAACGTGCCGCACCAACAGGATTTCTGTCTTTAGCACGAGGTCATCCGGAATAACAACCGTCTGCCGGGCGGCGCGGTGAAACAGCTTTTTGGAAACCGCGCGGTTCAATGCGTCGCGATCCGCCCGGACCCACATGCCGCGACCGGGAAGTTTTTGGGCGATATCCGGGTAAACCACCAGATCAGGGCCGATGACAAACCGGACAAGGGCGGATTTGGCAAAGCTCTCGCCAGTGGCCATGCACCGGCGTTGCTGTGTCTCGTTCGTTTTTGTCCGGCCGCCGCGAGTCACGGGCATTTTCCGAAGCCTGAAGGATCAGGCCTCGGCCTCCTCGGACTGGATTTCGCTCAGGGGGTTGCCGTCCTCGTCGGTCTCCTGCTCGTCTGTTTCCAAGTCTGCGGGGTCCACCCAGCCAAGGCCGATCCGGGCCGTCATGATCAGGTTTTGGGCCTCTTCCAGCGACATGTCGAATTTTTCCAAGATACCGTCATCCTTGACGCGTTCGCCGTTCTTGTCGGTGGTTGTGCCGCCGGCCAACTCCCAATCGGCGCAGGTGGCAAAATCTTCGATCGTCTTGATTCCGTCCTCGCCAAGTGCCACGAACATTTCTGGGGTCAGCCCTTCAAAGTTGAGCAGGCTGTCTTCGACCCCCAATTCGCGTGCCTTGGCGATGGCCTTGGCGTGCATCTCTTCGATGCAGTCGCGGGCGCGGGCCTGCAGCTCGGTTGCGGTATCCTCGTCAAACCCGTCAATCGACAACAGCTCGTCGATGTCGACGTAAGCGACCTCTTCCAATGTGGTGAACCCTTCAGAGACCAGAAGCTGCGCCACCATCTCGTCCACATCCAGCGAATCCATGAACAATTGCGAGCGTTCGGCAAATTCCGCCTGACGCCGCTCGCTTTCTTCGGCCTCGGTCAGGATGTCGATGTCAAATCCGGTCAGCTGGCTGGCCAGACGCACGTTTTGGCCGCGCCGCCCGATGGCAAGGCTGAGCTGCTCATCAGGGACAACAACCTCGATCCGCTCGGCGTCCTCGTCCAGAACGACCTTTGAGACCTCGGCCGGTTGCAAGGCATTCACAAGGAAGGTCGGTGCGTCCTCGTTCCAGGGGATGATGTCGATCTTTTCGCCCTGCAGCTCGTTCACCACGGCCTGAACGCGGCTGCCGCGCATGCCGACACAGGCGCCGACCGGGTCGATCGAGTTGTCATAGGAAATGACTCCGATCTTGGCGCGGCTGCCCGGGTCGCGGGCCACCGCCTTGATCTCGATGATCCCGTCGTAAATTTCGGGCACTTCCATCTTGAACAGCTCGGCCATGAATTCCGGCGCGGTGCGGCTGAGGAAAATCTGCGGGCCGCGGGTTTCTTCGCGCACTTCGCGGATATAGGCCCGCACGCGGTCGCCGGTTCGATAGCTTTCGCGATTGATCAACTGGTCGCGGCGCAAAATGGCCTCGCCCCGACCGACATCGACGGTGACATTGCCATATTCCGTACGTTTGACGATGCCGTTGATGATTTCGCCAACGCGGTCCTTGAATTCGGCGTATTGGCGCGCACGCTCGGCCTCGCGCACCTTTTGCAGGATGACCTGCTTGGCGCTTTGCGCAGCGATGCGGCCGAAATCCATCGGTGGCAGGGGGTCGATGATGGTGTCGCCCACCTCGGGATTGTCCAAATAGGCGCGCGCATCCGCCGGAGTCATCTCGGTAAAGTGGTTTTCGACCTCGTCCACCACATGCCGGATCCGGGTCATTGTCAGTTCACCCGTCTTGCGGTCGATATGGGCGTTGATTTCCAGCTCGGCACCGTATTTTGACTTGGCCGCCTTGGCCATGCTTTCTTCCATTGCCTCGATCACCAGATCGGGGTCGATCATCTTTTCGCGGGCAACCGCGTCGGCAATTTGCAAAAGCTCCAGCCTGTTGGCACTGGTGATGCTCATGGTGTGTCCTCTGTTTTGATCTCGTCAAATTTGGTTTCGTCGATGGCCGGAACCTTGCGCGCCCGCAGCATTTCGGCGATCAGCTCGTCTGTCAGCAGCAGCTTGGCCTCGTTCAGCCAGTCGAATTTTAGGCCGATCAACCCTTCGGGGATCTCGATCAGAACCTCGTCGCCTTCGGTGCCACGCAGCGTTCCCTTGAACCGTTTGCGCCCGTCGATCAGGTCCGCGGTTTCCAGTTTGGCCTCGTGATCTGCCCAAGCGTCAAAATCCTTGAACCGGGTCAGGGGCCGGTCGATGCCGGGCGAGGAAACCTCAAGCGTGTATTCCGCTTCGATCGGGTCCTCGACGTCCAGAACCGCGGAAATGGCGGTCGAGATGGCGGCACAATCGTCAACCTCTATCCCGCCATCGGGCCGATCTGCCATGATTTGCAGGGTTGTCTGCCTGCCCGTCATCAGGCGTAGGCGCACCAGCTCAAAGCCCAGACCCTCGATGATGGGCTGGACGATAGCGGCGAGGCGCTTGTCATTGGCGGCTTTGGCGATCAGGTTTGTCATGGCCTTCAGACATAAAAAAACGGGCACGCGGCCCGCGAAATTTCCGGTGGAAGTCTGGGGGTGGAGGCCAGTCTTGCCGCTGTTGCCCTGCATATAGGCGCATTGCCGAACAATGGCAAGGGCTTTGATGCGCACCTGTTTCACCGCCTCCCCCGACCGCCTTTTTGCCACATTTGGACCGCAGAAATGCCTGTGGCATGGCCCGGGGATGGCGCCACCGTATCCTGATCACGCGTATAATATAAGGGAAAACCCGGTATTATTTCCAATGTGGTGATGAAATCGCCACCAATACAACCGCAACGTTTCCTTACACGTTACAATAGAGAAATTGACCCGCAATTGTCCGGTTGTTTCCAAATTGCTGCCCAATTCAACAGGCCTAATCAAGTCAGTTTCGAGTGTATGAAGGGTTAGAAAATGGACCGGTTAACAGAAATGGAGGCGTTCGCCAGCGTTGTGGATCAGGGGGGATTCACCGATGCTGCACGCAAAATGGGGATATCAAAATCCGCCGTGTCAAAGCATGTGTCGTCACTAGAGAGCCGCCTGGGGGCGCGACTTCTCAACCGCACGACGCGCAGGGTTTCACCGACGGAGATCGGGCTTGCGTATTATGACAAGGCACGGCGGGTTTTGAATGATGCAGGTGAGGCCGATGCGATGGTCACATCTATGCAAGCGGCACCCAGTGGCTCGCTCCGCCTGTCGGCGGGGACCGATTTCGGGGTCAACCATATCTCGAATGCGCTGGGCTCATTCCTGCATAAATTTCCCGAGATCAACGTCAATCTCGTTCTCAGCAATCGCTACGTCGAGCTGATTTCCGAGGGGTTTGATCTGGCGATTCGAATTGGCGATATGGAGGACAGCACCCTGCGGGCGCGCAAGCTGACCGAGGCCAACATGAAAATGGTCGGCGCGCCGGAATATTTTGCCGAGCACGGAAAGCCCGCCAAGATCGACGATCTGAACGAGCATATGCTGTTGCATTATTCAAACCAATCCAGCGGCAATGTCTGGAAGCTGACCTCGCCGACCGGCGAGCTGCGCCAGATTCGTACGACCGGGTGTCTGACCGTGAACGACGGGCAGTCCCTGTTGACGGCAGCGGCGGCGGGCCTTGGCATCGCCTATCTGCCCAGCTTTCTTTACTATGAAAAGCTGGAGCTTGGCCTGCTGGAAGAGGCAATGCCCGAGCTCCCGGTCGAGAAACGCGGAATTTATGCGGTCTATCCGCCGGGGCGTTACACGCAGCCCAAATTGCGCGCGTTCATTGATTTCCTTGTTGAGCATTTCAAGAACAAGGGACCGGAAGAGTGGTGAGTTGGGATTTTTTGTGCATCAAGCACGCGGACTCAATCATTCAGAGGGGCTTGCGTGAATATGAATGAACGCAACCCACTCAGGCACCTATAGGTGCGGAAAGGACCTGGCGGTTGAGAAGGGCGTCGGGTCTTTTCTTTTGTGCAAAACAAGACCCCAGAGCAAATGGCAAGGGTCTATTTGGCGGGCGCTGTGTTCAGAACCACCTCGACCCGGCGGTTCTTGGTGCGGCCCTCTTTGGTGGCGTTTGATGCGCGCGGAGCCAGAAAGCCCACGCCCTCGGCCAGCACTTGCGCTGGATTGACGCCATATGTTTCCACCAGCCGCTTGACCACGCTTTCGGCGCGCTTGCGAGACAGGGCGATATTGCCGTCCAGTGAGCCAGAGGCATCCGTATGCCCGACCAGAAGAACCGATTTTTTTGGATGATCCGCCAAAAATGCCGCCAGATCGCGCAAGGACTGCGCCGGGTTGCCGGACAGATTGGCCGAGCCCTTTTCAAACTGCAACCCGTCCAGCACGGCTGCACCCTTTGCCGCCAGAATATCGGACAGCACCGGGGTGTCAGGCAGACCATCGGCGGGAATCGCCTGTTTCGTTGACATCGAAACATCGGTGGTCGAGGGAAAGTCGGGCGCGCCAACAGGCGACACACGGGTCAGCTGGACAAAGCCACGCTCGGGGCTGCGACTGACAAGAAGACTGATATATTCGGTCTTGCCCGCCGTTGTTTTCGCCGCGCAGAGATAGCGGAAATCACCGAGATCCACATGCATGTCCGGCTCATCCAGCACATTCGTGTTGAAGCGAAAGTCAAACCCTCCGCAGTCGCGCGTACCGCATTGGTAAATCACCCTGTAACCGGCCTTTTGCAATTGATCGCGCAACGGCGCAAGCAGGCCGAGGGTCTGATCCGCAGTCAGCGGAGTTTTCCAGACCTGACGCAGAACCCTGCCACTGGCCAACTGCATTTTGACCTGCCCGGCAACGTAGGGGCCGACGGCAATATCAACGGTGGCGGTGGGTTCGATCGCCTGAAAACCGCGCACGCTCCCCTTCGGGAACTGCAATGCCGTCCCGGCGAATGTCACGGCAGGCGCGACCGAGACCAAAAGGCCAAATATGAGCGTTCTGCACATCATCGGTTCTGTGAATGATACTCCATATTCGGTTGTTTATCCACCGCGGATGAAACACGGTTGGTCATGTTGAAGAAGGCAGCCACTGCGGCAATATCCCAGATGTCCGCATCCGAGAACCCGACATCGCGCAGGGCCTGCCGGTCACTCTCTTCGATCTTGTGACTGGCTTCGGTCAGTTTTTCGGTAAAATCGAGCATCGCCTTGTGCCGGGGCGACAGATCGGCGGCGCGATAGTTCATCACCAGAACCTCGCCCAAGGTCGGGTCTTTGGAAAGGCCCCGCACCGCCGCACCATGGGCGGTCAGACAGTAAAAGCAATGGTTGATGGACGAGACCACAACCGCGATCATTTCGCGCTCGAGCTTGCTTAGGCCGCTGGGGCCAAGCATGAGGTCGTTATACATCGCGCTAAAGCCGTTCAGCTTGTCGATGTTGAACGAATAGGCGGCCAGAACATTGGGGACAAAGCCCAGCTTTTCGACGCAGAGGTCAAAATATTTCTGCGTCGATTCCGGCAGAGGATCAACCGGCGGCAGGTCCAGTGCATGAATGGGTTTATCTTTTACTGGCATATGGTTAGCCCCCTTACCTCATGCGATAATGGTATTTACCCACAATTTGCATGCCAATTCCAGAAAACAATTTCCGGGCCGGCAAATTTTCGCTGGTTGTGGCCAGTGCAAGGTCTTTCGCACCGTTCTGTTGCGCCCAGACGGCGGCGCGCCCGAGGATCCGGCGGGCAACCCCCTGATGGCGGTATTCGGGGCGGACGGTCAAGGCGTGCAGCATCGCCACCTCCCCGTCGAGGGCGACAAAGGCGCAGCCGGCGGGGGCATCCCTGAAGCGGCTGAACATATGTGCCTTTGGGCCCTTGGTACGTCGCATGACGTCGATGCGCTCGGGGCCAAAACCGGTTTCCAGCCAGAGCTCTTCCATCATTGCAAGCGGGGTGTCGCTCGGGATCGCATCAAGCGGGGCGGCCTTTATCGCGGCAATGGTTTCAAGCGGCGCGGCAAACAGCAGAACCGGGTCAACCACGGAGTAGCCACGCGCCGCCAGTTGCCGGTCCAGCGCATCGGCGGATTTCCGCAACATGAAGGTGGCGACCTGCCCCATTTTGGCCATTTCGGCCTCGGCCTGGTCGATTTCGGCCTCGCTCACGGGCGAATCACTTGTGGCTGCCGAGACACGCTTGCCACCGTCCAACCCCCGACGCAGGGCCCACGGCCCGACGCGGCGGATTTCGGCCGGCGCCCAGGTGATATCCATCGCCCTTAGCAGCCGTGATTCAGTGACGGCGGGCCTCATTGCGCAACCGCTTGGGGAAACAACACCAGAAACTTCTGAATGGCGCTGGCAAGGCGCGTTTCGTCGGCCGAGCGGAACACGATATTGGCACCAAACTGTCCGTTCAGGATGAAGGGATACGACCCGATGGAAATATCGGAAAATTCCGCCGCCAAGCGGGCCAGCGGCGCGGCAATATCGCCCTCGGGCAGGTCGATGCGCAGGGTGCGAGAAATCAGCGGCTGCCCGCCCTTGATCGTGGCCAGAACCGAGGTGACCATCGCCCGAAATACTGCCGGAACCCCGGCCATCACGTGCACATTTCCAAGGGTAAAGCCGGGGGCAACCGAAACCGGATTGTCAATCAGGGTGGCCCCATCAGGAATTCGGGCCATTCTGAGGCGTGCATCGTTGATTTGGGCACCGGTCCGTTTGTACATCTCTTCAAGCAGGGCGCGGGCGTCGTCGCGCACGTCAATCTGGGCGTCAAAGGCTGCGGCAACCGCATCCGCGGTGATGTCGTCATGCGTGGGCCCGATTCCGCCGCTGGTGAATACGTGATCCCAGCGCGAACTGAGGGCGCGCACGGCTGCAACGATGGCCGTATGATCGTCGGCTACCACCCGCGCTTCGCGCAGATCAATGGCGGCGGCGGTCAGTTGGTCGGCCAGATAGGCAAGGTTCTTGTCCTTGGTGCGCCCCGAGAGGATCTCGTCACCGATGACCAGCATGGCTGCTGTTGGATTGCTCATTCTTTCGGTCCTTGTCGGTTTTCAGCCCTTGGTATAGGACCGATTCATGCGCTTTCAAACCCCCCTCGTTCCGGCCACGCTGATCCGGCGATACAAACGCTTTCTGGCCGATCTGCGCCTGGAAAACGGCGCCGAGGTCACCGCCCATTGTGCCAATCCCGGCGCCATGACCGGCATGGCCGAGCCGGGGATGCGGGTTTGGGTCGAGCCGAATGACGATCCCAGACGCAAGTTGAACTACAGTTGGAAACTGGTCGAGCTGCCCGGCGACCATCTGGCCGGGATCGATACCGGAGCAGCCAATGCGCTGGTGGCCGAGGCGCTGGCCGAGGGCCGTATCCTGCCGCTGGCGTCCTATCCCGTGATCCGTCGCGAGGTGCCATATGGTGATCGGAGCCGCGTTGATTTTCTGCTGGAGGGGCCAACAACGCCGCCCGCCTATGTCGAGGTCAAGACCGTGACCCTCAAGCGGCGGGGTGATCTGGCTGAGTTCCCCGACTGTGTGACCAAGCGCGGCACCCGACATTTGACAGAGCTGGCCGAAATGGTGCGGGCAGGCAACCGCGCGGTGTTGCTTTATGTCGTCCACCGCACCGACTGCAGCCGTGTTGGCGTGGCTGGCGATATCGACCCGGACTATTTGCGCGCGATGGTAGCGGCGCGTGCCGCCGGGGTCGAGGTTTTGGCCTATGGCACCGAGATTTCAACCCGCGAGGTGCGAATCGCCGCGCCACTGCCGGTTTTCGACCAAGATAATTCCTGACGGGGACTGGTGCGGCAGCGAATTTCCCAGTAATGAGGCCGAAATACCACGACACAAAGATGGAGATTCCCGTGGAAGGCCAGACCCGTGGCCGTCTGAACAAGGACGGCATAGAGATTTTCACCGCCGAAGATTTTGACGGCATGCGCCGCGCCGGAAAATTGGCTGCCGAAACGCTGGATATGATCGCAGAGCACGTGGTTCCGGGGGTGACGACCGAAGAACTCGACGGGCTGATCCACGAATTCACGATCAAGAACAATGCCATCCCGGCGACGCTGGGATACAAGGGTTATCCCGCCTCCAGTTGTATCTCGATCAATCACGTTGTCTGTCACGGCATCCCCGGCGCGAAACGGCTGAAGGATGGCGATATTCTGAACATCGACGTGACCTGCATTCTGGACGGCTGGTATGGTGACACGTCGCGGATGTTTGTCGCCGGTCGCCTCAGTCGCAAGGCCGAGCGCCTGATTCAGGTCACACATGACTCGCTGATGCTGGGGATTGATCAGGTCAAACCGGGCAACACCTTTGGCGACATCGGCGCGGCGATCCAGAAATATGTCGAAGCCCAGCGCATGTCGGTTGTCCGGGATTTTTGCGGCCACGGTTTGGGCCGAGTTTTTCATGCGGCGCCGAATGTGTTGCATTATGGACGCTGGGGAACCGGGCCGGTTCTTGAGGAAGGAATGTTCTTTACCATCGAGCCGATGGTCAATCTGGGGCGCGCAGACACCAAGGTGCTGGGGGACGACTGGACCGCGGTGACCAAGGATAAATCGCTCTCGGCGCAGTTTGAACATTCCCTCGGGGTGACCGCAGACGGGTGCGAGATTTTCACCCTGTCTCCGGCGGGCAAATTTCATCCAACCTGGGACTGATAATCAGGTTCAAAAAGGGCAGGGCGGTTAACCCGCAATTAACCGCGGCGTGACAGGTTGATGCCATGCCGTCCGACTCCAAAATCACCAACTTTGCCGAGGGCCCCATGCCGGGGTTCGGGTTTGCGCAGCCGGTTACCGCCGACGCAGTGAGCGCACCAAAACCCCGGGGTGAGGATTTTCACGCCGCCCACCGCAGCCGCCTGTGCACCCGTTTTCTGCAAGGCGGAGCTGCGGCCCTGCCGGATTACGAGCTGTTGGAACTGGTTCTGTTTCGTGCCATTTCGCGCCGTGACGTCAAACCGATTGCGCATAGATTGATGAATGAGTTCGGGGACTTCAACAGCGTTGTTGCGGCGCCGCTTGAACGTCTGGTGGAATTGAAGGGCGTCGGTCGCGCCGTTGCGCTGGAGCTGAAGGTAATCGAGGCGGCCGCCCACCGGATGGCCCGCGCCCGGGTGATCGGGAAACCGGTGCTGTCGTCTTGGGATGCGTTGTTGGACTATTGCAAGACGGCCCTTTCGCACCAACCGCTTGAGCAGTTCCGAATCCTTTTTCTGGATCGAAAAAATATCCTGATCGCCGATGAGGAACAACAGCGCGGCACGGTGGATCACGTGCCGGTTTACCCAAGGGAGGTGGTCAAACGGGCGCTGACCCTGAATGCCTCGGCCCTTATCCTTGTCCACAACCACCCGTCCGGGGATCCAACCCCATCTGACGCCGATATCGCTATGACCTCTCGGATTTCCGAGGCCGCATCAACCTTGGGGATCACCCTTCACGATCATCTGGTGATTGGAAAGGGCCGGGATTTCAGCTTTCGCGGCAACGGGTTGTTGTAAGGCTGCGATCTGTAAATGCTGTGCCGCCGCTCATTTTACCCACACTTCGACTCGCCGGTTGATTTTTCGACCGGTGTCCGAGTCGTTACAGGCCAGCGGCGATACCTCGCCAAAACCGATTGCCTGAAAACGAACCTTTGACAGGTCCGTGCGCACCGCCCGTGCCTGCACGAGGGCCTTGACCTCTGCTGCCCGGCTTTGCGAGATTTTCTGGTTTGCATCCGCGCTGCCCTTGGAATCTGAAAACCCGGCAAAAATCAGCTTATGACCGTCAAAATCGCCGGAATCCAACATCTCCGCCAGCGATTTCACATCTCGTAGCGCCCGCGAATCAACCGTTGTTGCGTTGTCCTGAAAGCGAAAAGTCGCGGTCGTTCGGCGGCTTGACCCCAGCGCCGTCACCATATTTTGCAAATCGGTCAGTGTGATCTCGTCGCTCGAGTGGGCAATGGCATTGTTCAGCCTGTCCTGCTGTTTGCCAAGTGCGGTTGGCATCATGCCAAGGCCGACGAAACCAAGGTTTGAAATCACCGTCTGTGCCCGCCGCCCGCGCAGATAGGCCAGAAAATCCCGGGCAATCGTCGGCAGCCGCTTGGCCGGAGTGATCAGCAGGTAGGGAAATGACAGCGGATAATCCCCGGACGCCACGGAAAACCGCGAGGCATGTTGCAGGATCCCGCAGCTTCCGCGTATTGCCAGAGCGCGGGCGTTCCGAATTCCGGAAAAGCCGGAAAATCCGATCGCCAGCGGGTCTTTCATAATCGCCTCGGAAATCTCTCGATTGGTCATGAAATATCGTGATTTCACTGGTGAAGGGCCGGATTTTCCGGGAAAAACCATGGCTTTGAACCGTTTTGCCAGATCAGTTTTCGGACTCAGCTGAAGAACCGAAATCGGCGCATTGATACCACCGACCTCGGCCCAGTTGGTGATCTGGCCGGAAAATATCCCGGCGATTTGATCCAGCGTCAGGGACCGGACCGGATTTTGCGGAGAGACCAGAAAAACCACCGCATCCAAGGCAAGGAGCTGCTGGCGAAAGCGGCTGGAAATATCTCCAAGCCTCGCCTTGTTGGCCGCAGCGGCCTCTTTTGCGGTCGGGGGACGGTTGGTTAAGATCATATCGCTTTTCTTGGCAATTAGATCCTGAAAGGCACGGCTGCTATTGCTGGCCCTTGCCTGCAGGCGCGCCACCGGAATTCGGGCCGAGTCCGACAAAAAGGCGGTCCACGCGGTATCTGGCTCGAATTTGCGCTGGGCGTGCAACCCGTTTGACCACGTAAAATCGTCCAGCAGCCCAGCAAGCAGATCTTGGGTGACCGCGCGTGTGCCCGAAATTGTGATATCTGCGGCATATTCAGCCGGATTCGGGCAGGCCGCACCGGTGCAGGTCACACCAAGAGCGCGCATCGTGATCGGGCCGTAGATTGTTTTCAGGCGATAATATTCGCCGTTATATAACAACAACTTGCCCGTCAAAGAGATGGCACCATTGGCAGAATGCAGCGTGATCTCCTGCGCAAAGGCAGATGGGGCGAAAAGCAGAATCAGACCCGCGACAAGCAAGCCCATCCGCCGGATACAACAATTCATCTGGCCCCCGGTCCCGAACAATCAGTTTGTTGCGATCATCAGGTCCCGGACAGCATTTTTCAAGACAATGCTGCGCGTTTTACCGTCACAGCCCGGCATTTTGAACTGAAGTCCCGAAGCAGCAACAAGACGTCCGGCCCGAGAGCGAAACGACTGGATCACACCGGATTTTCCGCAAGAGGTCAGCGATGGCGTCACCGCCACGGAAAAACTGACGACCCGAGTCGCCGGGTTCAGTTGATGTGGACGGCTATAGACGGCGGCCAGTTCCGGCCCCTCAATGCTGGAATCGCCCAGCAGCATGATAAAGCCGCGTGGATCATGCACTGCACGAGCCATATTGTTGCCGGTGAGGACGGTGATATTGGCCTGTGGCCGCCCGTCGGCACGTAGGGGCTGCAGGCGGGCCAGCCATGTGCCACGCCACTGAATGACAATCCGGTCCATCCGCTCAAGATCTGGAACGAAAACCTCGGTGGTCAGGGGGGTGCGATCAGCGATCCTGATCTGGAAACGCGCGTGTGTTTCAAGCGCCGGGAGGCGTGTTTTGAGCTTGCCAATGTGGTCTGTTTTCAGGCGAATCCGCATCTTGCCGTGGCGAATCTCGACCGTCGAGTTTGGATGGCAAGGTGCGTTCAGCGCGATATCGACCAGCGCACCCGGGCGGGGCGATGCGCTAAGAGTCGTCTTGCACGGTGTTCCAAAGGGGCTTTGATCAATGCCGGGCATGACCGTCGGGGTGCGAAACCCGGTATCCCCGGCGGCTGCACGCAGCGAAAACGTGGACAGCGCGAGGCTTGGCAGCAGGGCGGGCGTGGTGGCCCCCGGAGCCTTCGGCAGCGCGACAGCATTGGCATTTTGCGTCGGCGGTGTGCCGTCGGTCAGCATGGCCGGGGTGGACGAGGCCTCACGCAGGGCCTTTTTCCCCGACTTTGCGGGCATTTTTCCGGGCATGTCAAAGACTGCGTTCACCCTGATTGCATCGGACAACGGGGCAGGGGGGGTGAAATTCGGCAGCGTTTCGACCGCAGTCTTGGCCAGCTTCGAGGCCAGCATGGGGGCTGTGGTGTCCTCCTTTGGGGCGGTCGTGCCGAGATGCACATTGGTGATCTCCAGGTCATGGCCGTTGATCCCGACCTGTGCATCGAGTCCGGCCAGATCGGTGATGGGGCCGGTTCTGATCGTATCGACCGGCGCCCGCGCGGCGATCAGGCGCAGCGCAACGATTGCCGGTTTGCAGCTGCGGCCTGTGTCCAGACAATAGCTGAAGGACTGATGGCCCACACATTCCGAGGCACCGCGATAGACAAAGCTGGTGCCAATTTTTCGCACCGAGCCACAGCTGGGCGCGGCGGTGACATGGATGAGGTCCGGCCGAACTGCCGCCGCGGAAACGTCGTTTTGCAGGACCGGCAGGTGCTGATCCATTCCGGTCTGGACGGTAAACACATCGTCAACGGCCAAAACCGCGGATTCCCCACGAAAAGCAGCCATCAGGCGGTCTTCGTTCTGGGTAATTACGGCAACAGACACCGTCAGAAACAGCGCCGTGTAAACCAAGCCCATCTTTTCGCTTATCCGCATGATTCCCTCCAGAGTTCATGCCTTGTCTGACAATGGGTTAGATCAGCAGATTATGGCCAGAATAGCTGAAAGACATGGCAATTTTGGGGAGTTTTTATCGCCAGCGCAAATTATCGCCAACCGGCGAGCGCCAAAAAACACTGATAACGGTTAAAGACGTTTAAAATCAGCCGGTTGCGTCCTTACCCGCCATGAGGGCATCGCTGTCGTGGCTGGCACGGCGAAAATGTGACGGATCAGGCGGCTCCGTGGCAATGTTTGAATTTTTTCCCTGACCCGCAGGGGCAGCGTGAATTGCGGCCCGGATCGCCCCATGTCGAAGGGTCGTTTTCGTCAAAACCGGGCAGGGCTGCGCCATCCGGGGCCGCGTTCTGCCCGGGCTCATCAGCGGCCACGAGTGTTGGCGCCTCCATCTGTTGCTGTTGCAGAACCTGCGCCATCATCTCGCGCTGTTCCTCTTCGGTCAGCGGACGGACCTGCGAAAGCTGCTCGGTCACTTCGTTGCGAAGTGTGTTCAGCAGGTTTTCAAACAGAGTGAAGGCCTCGGATTTATATTCATTCAGTGGATCGCGCTGGGCGTATCCGCGGAATCCGACGACCGAACGCAGATGTTCCAGCGTCACCAGGTGCTCGCGCCATTTGCTGTCAATGGTTTGCAAAAGCACGGTTTTTTCGATCATACGCATGTTTTCGGGGCCAAAGGCAACGGCCTTTTGGGCCATGAACTCATCGGCGGCCTTGTAAAGACGCTCTCGCACGACCTCGTCGTCAACGCCCTCTTCTTCGGCCCAGTCGGCAACCGGAACGTCAATGCCAAGATAGCGCTGAACATCGGTATGAAGGCCCTCCATGTCCCACTGGTCGGCATAGGTTTTGGGCGGCATGTGGACTTCGACCAGATCGTCGATCACCTGGTGGCGCATATCCTCGATTACGTCCGAGAGGTCATCGGATTCCATGATTTCCCGACGCTGGCCAAAGATCGCCTTGCGCTGGTCATTCATCACGTCATCGTATTTCAACAGGTGCTTGCGGATGTCGAAATTGCGTCCCTCGACCTTGGCTTGTGCCTTTTCGAGGCTCTTGTTGACCCAGGGGTGGATAATCGCTTCGCCCTCGTTCATGCCGAGGCGAGAAAGGACCTTGTCCAGACGCTCCGAGCCGAAGATGCGCATCAGGTCGTCTTCCAGGCTTAGAAAAAAGCTGGACCGTCCGGGATCTCCCTGACGACCTGAACGGCCGCGCAGCTGGTTGTCGATCCGGCGGCTTTCATGGCGTTCTGTGGCCAGAACATAAAGACCTCCAGCGTCGATAACCTTCTGTTTTTCCTCGGCATGTTCGGCCTCGACGCGGGCGCGAATCTCCAGAGGGTCGGCGTCCGGGTCGGCGGCCAGAGCCTCCATCACCTTCATATCGACATTCCCGCCCAACTGGATATCGGTGCCGCGTCCGGCCATGTTGGTTGCGATCGTGACGGCGCCAAAGGTGCCGGCATCGGCGACGATCTTGGCCTCTTCTTCGTGATGGCGGGCATTCAGGACGTTGTGCTTGATCCCCTCTTTGGTCAGCATGTCCGAGAGCTGCTCGGATTTCTCGATCGAGGTCGTCCCGACAAGGATCGGCTGGCCTTTTTCGGTGGCTTCCTTGATCGCGTTGACAATGGCCTCGTATTTTTCGCGTGCAGTGCGATAGACCGCGTCATGGTCGTCGATCCGCGCGATGGGCTTGTTGGTGGGAACCTCGACCACGCCCAGCTTGTAAATTTCCATGAATTCCTCGGCCTCGGTCTGGGCCGTGCCGGTCATGCCGGCCAGTTTTTCATAGAGGCGGAAATAGTTCTGGAAGGTGACCGAGGCCAAGGTCACGTTTTCTGGCTGGATTGGCACGCCTTCCTTGGCCTCAATGGCCTGATGCAGACCTTCCGAGAGGCGCCGCCCGGCCATCATGCGGCCGGTGAACTCGTCAATCAGCATGACCTCATTGTTTCGCACGATGTAATCCTTGTCACGCTTGTAAAGAACATGCGCGCGCAGGGCTTGCGTTACGTGATGCACCAGCGAGGTGCTTTCGGGGTCATAAAGTGTGGCGTTGTCGTCCAGAATACCGGCATCGCGCAGGCGCTGTTCGAGAAAGTCATTGCCTTCGTCGGTATAGGTAACGTTGCGTGTCTTTTCGTCCAGCGTGTAATGCTCGGGCTTGATGTCGGGGATGATCTTGTCGATGGTGATATAGAGATCGCTGCGGTCGTCAGACGGCCCCGAGATGATCAGGGGCGTGCGCGCTTCGTCGATCAGGATGCTGTCCACCTCGTCCACAATGGCGAAATAATGGTCGCGCTGGGTCATTTCGCTGAGTTCCGAGCGCATGTTGTCGCGCAAATAATCAAACCCAAGCTCGTTATTGGTTGCATAGGACACATCGGCGGCATAGGCGGCGCGCTTTTCCTCGTCGCTTTGCCCCGGTACGATGACGCCGGTGGTCATGCCCAGCGCAGCATAGACCTGACCCATCCACTCGGCATCCCGTTGGGCCAGATAGTCGTTGACCGTGACCACATGCACGCCACGCCCCGTTAGCGCGTTCAGATAGACGGGCAGGGTTGCCATCAGGGTTTTGCCTTCACCGGTCTTCATCTCGGCGATATTGCCCTGATGCAGGAAAATGCCGCCCATTAACTGCACGTCGAACGGACGCAGGCCAAGCGTGCGAAAGGCCGCCTCGCGGGCGTTTGCAAAGGCCTCGGGCAGCAGCTGGTCAAGGGTTTCGCCCTTTTCAAGGCGGTCCTTGAATTCCTGCGTCTTTTGAATGATCTGTTCGTCGCTTAGCGCCTTGAATTCGGGTTCAAGTGCGTTGATCTGGTTTACGAGCGGCCAGCAGGCCTTGATTTTTCGATCATTCGGTGTGCCAAAAACCTTTTTGGCGAGAGTTCCAAGACCCAGCATGAGGGCTCCGTTTCAAGGCTGTCGCCGCAGGCGGCGGTAAAATTTCAAAATCGTGAAAGGGCGAGCCTTGCCTGTTGGTGCCGCCAGCCTTAAACCTGCGGCGTGCCGGTCCAAAGCCAGTCTTTCAACGATGTCCAAAGGCATGTAAGGGGATGGCGAACGGGTGTCAACGTCACCTCAATGGGCAAAGGGCGGTTGTGCGTGGATGTGCAGCCGGCAAACTTTCAGACCAAGGAGAAAAAATGAGGATTTCTGGTAAATTTCTGGGCGTGGTTTTCTGCGCCTTGGCCACGTCATTCGGGGCAAATGCGGCGGATGCCCCCAGCGTCGATACGGTGCTGGCCAGCGTGGACGGGACCAATATCACGCTTGGAAACGTCATCGCCCTGCGTGAGAAGCTGCCCAAGCAGTACAAGCAATTGCCCGATGATGTCCTGTTGAAGGGGATTGTTGAGCTGCTGGTGCAGCAGACCGTTCTGATGCACGAGATGAAAAAGAACATGACCAAGAAGGTCGAGCTGCGGGTCCAGAACCAGAATCGGGCCTTTCTTGCCCGCGAGATGCTGACCCAGCTATCCGGGCGCAAGGTTTCGGAAAAGGCGGCATACGATGCGAAATATGCAAATGCGGCCCCCGAGCAGGAATATAACGCCTCGCACATTCTTGTGAAAACCAAGGCCGAGGCCGAGGATATCATCAAACAATTGGGCGGTGGCGCCGATTTTGCGACTCTGGCCAAAAAGAAATCGACCGGCCCTTCGGGGGCCAATGGCGGGCAGCTTGGTTGGTTTGGCAAGGGGCAGATGGTCAAACCTTTTGAAGACGCGGTGGTGAAACTGTCGGTGGGTGAGGTGTCAAAACCGGTGCAGACCCAGTTTGGCTGGCATGTGATCAAGCTGAACAAGATTCGCAACAAGGCCTTTCCGACGTTGGATCAGGAGCGCGCCAAGCTGACCAAGGACTTGCAACAAAAAGCGGTCGAGACCGAAATTTCCCGTCTGGTCAAGGCGGCCCGGATTACCCGGCCAAAAGTGGATATTGATCCTGCCGTCATTCGCGATGTATCCCTGCTGGACAAGTAGCTGCGGGGCACAAAGGGGCTGACATGACGGACAAGGAAGATTTGCGCAGCGCCGATGTTGCCGCATTGCAACAGGAAGTCTCGCGTCTGCGTCACGAACTGGCGCGCGTGCAGTCTGAATTGCGAACGGCACAGGGCGAGGTGGGGGCGGTGTCTCCCCTCGCGCCGGCGGCATTTCCCGATCTTCCTGTGATCGCAGGCGTGGATTTTTCCACCGCGTCCGCTGGCGTGAAATACCGGGACCGGACTGATGTAATGTTGGCGCGGATTGCGGCGGGCAGCACGCTGGCCGGGGTGTTCACCCGCTCGGCCACGCGCTCGGCGCCGGTTCTTGACTGTCAGGCCAAGCTGGCCAATCTGGACCGAACCATGGATGATGCCGGGTTCGGGATCCTCGTCAATTCGGGGAATGCGAACGCCTTTACCGGTGCGGTCGGGATCAAGACCGTGCAGACGGCCTCGGGGGCGGTTGCGCGGGCGCTGGGCATTCCCGAGGGGCACGTTTTTACCGCCTCGACCGGTGTGATCGGTGAGCCTCTTGCCGCCGAAAAGCTGACCGCGGTCATCGACGATCTGGTTGATGGGTTGACCCCTGATGGTGCACCCGAGGCAGCCCGGGCCATCCTGACAACCGACACCTACCCCAAGGGTGCAGGCGCCGAGGTCGAAATTGACGGAAAAACGGTGCGGATCGCCGGTTTTGCCAAGGGCTCGGGCATGATCGCGCCGGACATGGCGACGATGCTGAGCTTTATCTTTACCGATGCACAGATCGCAAAAGGCGATTTGCAACAGATGCTGACCGAACTGAACGCCCGCAGTTTCAACAGTATCACTGTGGACAGCGACACTTCGACCTCGGACACGGTTCTGGTGGTGGCAACGGGTCAGTCAGGGGCCAAGGTCGGCGCGACGGGCAGCGATACCAGCCGGACATTTGCCGCCGCTTTGGGGCAGGTGATGCTGTCCTTGGCGCATCAGGTGGTGCGTGACGGCGAGGGCGCCAGCAAGTTTCTGGCGGTCACCGTAACCGGCGCGGCCAGTGCGCAGGACGCTGATCTCGCGGCGCGGGCGATTGCCAACTCACCTCTGGTCAAGACCGCGGTTGCCGGTGAAGACCCCAACTGGGGTCGCGTGGTGATGGCGGTTGGAAAATCCGGCGCAGCCGCAGACCGGGACCGGCTGGCAATCTGGTTCGGAGATATTTTGGTGGCAGAAAACGGCCTTGTATCAACGCGTTACAAAGAGGAGGACGGGGCGCGTTACATGCGTGCGTCTGATCTGGAGATCCGGGTTGATCTGGGAATGGGTGAGCAGCAAGCGACGATCTGGACCTGCGATCTGACCAAACAATACATCACCATCAACGCGGACTATCGCTCGTGAGCATCGTTCTGGTCTCGGCTGTGGCCCTGATCGATCGCGATGGACGGGTGTTGCTGGCACAGCGCCCCGAGGGCAAAAGCATGGCCGGTCTCTGGGAATTTCCCGGCGGCAAGGTTGAGCGCGACGAGACCCCCGAAGTGGCATTGATCCGTGAATTGCGCGAGGAGCTGGGGATTGAAACTTTTGCCAGCTGTCTTGCGCCGCTGACATTTGCCAGTCACGCCTATGAGGATTTTCACCTGTTGATGCCACTGTTCGCCTGCCGAAAATGGAGCGGAATTGTCAGGCCGATGGAGGGGCAGAGGTTGAAATGGGTGCCGGTGCGATCGCTGCGCGACTATCCGATGCCACCGGCGGATGTTCCCCTGATCGCGATCTTGCGTGATTGGCTGTAAAAACACCCCGTGCGTGGCACGGGGCGTTCTTTGGGAGAGATATTTGGTTGTCTTGGGAGCGATTAGTCGTTTCCGCCTTCGCCGCCACCATTGCCGCCTTCGCCGCCACCATTTCCGCCACCGTTGCCGCCATTTCCGCCTTCGCCGCCGCCAAAGCCGCTGTCGTGGCCTTCATTGTTCCCTTCGGCGGCATCGTCGCCACCCATGGTGCTGGTGTTGACGCCGGTCGTCTTGGCGACAGGAGCAGCAACAACAGGTGCCGCGACGGGAGCAGCAACAGGCGCCGCGACGGGAGCAGCAACAGGCGCCGCGACGGGAGCAGCAACAGGCGCCGTGGTCCCGGTTGTTGCCGTTTGCGCGCTGACCGCAGCAGCAGAGAGAGCAAAGGCGCTGACAAGAGCGGAGGTGATCATGAGAGATTTCATTGTGTGTTCCTTAAGTTTGTTTTCTGTGTGAACCGGCCAGTCGCCGTGTCCTTGTGCAATCCTATGTAGAGGGGGGGTTATGGCAAAAATATTGCCGCGAGGTTATAAATGCGGTTTTTGATACCCCGGATAGAAGAAAATAACCCAAAAATATAGAAACGAGCGCTGGAAACGCCTGTTTTCATTGATTTTCTTAAGGTTTATGTCAGGAATATTGGGGCCGGAAAAGCGCGCCTATAACCAAAGTTTAGGCAGGGCGGGTCGGGAATCGGGGCAAGAGGCCGAAAAATCAGGCCCAACCGCCCAGATTCGCCTCAACAATCTGGCGCATCATTTCGATATGGACGTCCGAGTCGTTCAGGCAGGGGATATATGCGAATGATTCGCCCCCCGCCGCCAGAAAGGCGTCGCGGATCTCGATGCGGATTTCCTCGAGCGTTTCCAGACAATCGCTGGCAAACGCCGGCGAGATCATCGCGATTCGTCGCACGCCGCTTTTGGCCAGACGCGCGACCTCCTCTACCGTGTAGGGCTGCAGCCATTCTTCGCGGCCAAAGCGGGATTGAAAGGTCGAGACCAGTCGGCCGTCCGCCCAGCCAAGCGCCTGTTGCAGCAGGCGCGACGTCTTTTGGCACTGGCAGTAATAGGGATCGCCCTCAAGAAGATAACGCTTTGGCATCCCGTGATACGAGGCCACCAGAACATCTGGGGTAAAATCCAGCCCCGCCAGATGCTCCTGAATCGTTCCGGCGAGCGCGGCGATATAGGTGGGGTGATCGTAATACGGGGCAACGGTGCGCGCCGCGGGTTGCCATTTCTCCGTCATCAGCGCCCGAAAGAAATCGTCATTTGCCGTTGCTGACGCGGCACCGGAATATTGTGGATAAAGGGGAAAGAACAGGATTTTCCGGCATCCATCGGCGATCAGTTTTTTTACCCGAGATTTGGTGGACGGATTGCCATAGCGCATAGCGAAATCCACGACCACCCGCTCTCCGAAGGCCGGAGCAAGGGCCGCTGACAGCTTTTCGGCCTGTGCCCGCGTCGTGGTCAAAAGCGGGCTTTCGTTCAGTGCCGTGTTCCAGATCTTGTCATAGGCGCGGCCAGACGAGAACGGGCGTTTGCTCAGAATGATCAGTTGCAACAGCGGTTGCCATTTCCAGCGCGGCAGGTCGATCACGCGCCGGTCTGACAGAAACTGACCCAGATAGCGCCGCATGGACCAATAGTCGGTTGCATCCGGTGTTCCCAGATTGGCGATCAGAACGCCAATCTTCTCAGAGGCAACCGCGGGGTGATGGGCCGGGGCGGGGTCGCCCGGCGGCGAGTCAGGATTCATCAGAGGGGCTCGTTTTTTTGCTGTTTGTTGGATATCCGGCCGCGTCGCCGAGGTCAAATTCCGTCGTGCCCAGCGCATCGGCCAGTCGGGCCATCGCCGAGCCGCGCCGCAGCGGTTTCTGTTGCGACGGATCCGGTGCCCAGCCGGTAAGAAAGATCATCTCGACGGTGGCGTTCAGCCGGTGCTCGGCGTCGGTGAAATTCGCTTGGTAAAACGCGGCCGCCTTGGCAAACAGGTGGCGGCGCGTAAAGGTCCGGCGACGGTCCGCAAGGGCGTTGGTTTCGCCCATCTGCCGCAGATCCTGCAGCAGCTCGGGGAATGATCCATAGCTGAGATGCAACACATTGCTGTCGGCCACCGGCAGGGCCAACCCGGCGCGGATCAAGAGTTGTCCCAGATCCCGGAGTTCGGCCATCGGCAAAACCCGTGGCGAAAGGCCTCCGCAGAGCGCGATTTCCGCCTCGGCCAAGGCGCTGCGCAGCTCGTGAAGCGAGCGACCGCCAAACTGCGCCGACAGGAACAAACCGTCGGGCTTCAGTGCCCGACGACACTGGATAATTTGCCCGACCGAATCATTGGCCCAGTGCAGCGCTAGCCCGTGAATTATCAGATCGTGAGCGCCATGATTCAGGCTAAGTGTTTCGGAATCCTGAACAATTTTTGCATCAGGCCAATACCGTTTCCAGACCGAAGGCTCTCCCGTCACAATCGCGATCGACGTAAACGACCTGTTAATATCCGTCAGTCTCTCTGAAATTTCAGTGGCTGCAATTTCGTGCAGAACAGTGACCGGAGCAGCCTTTGCGCGGGCCCGATGGCGCAAGAGTGCGGTTCTGTCGATCAAGTCGCGTGCCATGCTGTCCTGCTTGCTGTCCGAGCCCCTGAGATAAGGAGAAACGCATGGATATGCAATCAGTGATCCATTTCCTCTATCCGCCGCGCTGTCTGGGATGTGGGGTGGAAACGACCGAAGATTTTGGCCTCTGTGGCACCTGTTGGGCTGAAACCCCCTTTATCAGCGGACCGGTTTGTGACGCTTGCGGAACCGCTCTGCCGGGAGATGATCCGGACGAACGGGCGCTGTGCGATTCCTGTCTTGAGACGGCGCGGCCGTGGCGCAAGGGGCGTGCGGCGCTGCAATATGAGGGGAATGCACGGAAAATGGTTCTGGCGCTGAAACATGGTGACCGTCTGGATATGGTGCGGGCGATGGCGCGCTGGATGGCGCAAAAGCTGGACGCATTTCCGCTGGATGACACGATTGTCACGCCGGTGCCGCTGCATCGTTGGCGTCTGTTTACGCGGCGATACAATCAGGCGGCCCTGCTGGCGCGGGAAATTGCCCGGCTGGGTAGCTTGCCTTATTGTCCAGACATGGTGCGGCGCCTCCGTCCGGCGAAACAACTGCGCGAGGCCGACCGCGAAACCCGCTTTAGAACCCGGATTCACGCGTTTGACGTTCCGGCGGGGAAGCAGCCGTTGCTCAGAAACAAACGGGTCTTGCTGGTTGACGATGTGATGACTTCGGGGGCGACTCTGACGGGTTGTGCGCGGGCCTGTTTGGCGGCTGGTGCCAAAGAGGTGAACATTTTAATACTGGCACGCGTTGCAAGCGATCCCTAAATCTATTAAATCCACCTCAACGGATAAAGGCGAAGACCATGAAACAAGTCGAAATATATACCACCCGATATTGCGGGTTCTGCGTTGCAGCAAAACGCCTGTTGAAATCCAAGAACGTTGATTTTACGGAAATTGATGTCGGCATGGACCCCAACAAACGGGGTGAGATGATGCAGCGGGCCAATGGCGGGCGTACGGTACCGCAGATTTTTATCGGTGGACGGCACGTCGGGGGGTGTGATGAGCTGTATGAGTTGGAGCGCGCAGGCAAGCTGAACGACATTCTGGCGGCCTAGAGCCGTGCGGGTTGCGTTGGTCCAGTTGAACGCGGGCGATATGCCCCTTGAAAATCTGCCGGTGACCGAGGCCTTTGTGCGCGAGGCGGCCCAAAAGGGGGCCGAATTCGTGCTGACACCCGAGGTCACCAACATCGTTTCGACCTCGCGCGCGCATCAGCAGCAGGTGTTGTGCAAAGAGGCCGATGATCCCACCCTTCATCGCCTCTGTGGTCTGGCGGCCGAGCTGGGGATCTGGGTGTTGATCGGCTCGCTGGCGTTGAAGACAGGCGATTCGGATGCCCGCTTTGCCAACCGAAGTTTTTTGATCGGACCGGATGGCGCCGTTTTCGCCCGCTATGACAAGATCCACATGTTTGATGTCGATATTTCGGAAACTGAGACGTGGCGCGAATCCGATGCCTTTCGCCCCGGCGCGCATTTAAGTCTGGCAAAAACCGCCATAGGAAATATCGGAATGACCGTTTGCTACGATCTGAGATTTCCCCATATGCACCGCGATCTGGCCAAGGCGGGGGCTGAAATTCTGACCCAGCCGGCGGCGTTCTCGCCAGTCTCGGGGGCGGCGCATTGGCACGTTCTGCTGCGCGCGCGGGCGATAGAAACCGGCTGCTTTGTGTTGGCTCCCGCGCAATGCGGCACGCATTCGATTCACACCGGCAAACCGCGCACGACCTTTGGCCACTCGCTGGCCGTATCGCCCTGGGGCGAGGTTCTGGCCGATGGCGGTGAAGAGCCTGGTATCAGCGTGCTCGACCTCGACCTGTCCGAGGTGGCCCGGACGCGAGCGCGCATTCCGTCGCTTTTCCATGACCGCAGCTATCGGGGCCCGTAATGAGCACCAAAAACGATCCTTTGGCGATTGCGCTGCTCTCGGAAATCGCGATGGCCGACCAGTTGGCGCGGGCCCGCCTGACCCGGGCCTTGCCGCGCGGGATGGAGGTGTCGCATTTCATGGTCCTGAACCATCTCGCCCATGTCGGTGGCGAGCGCAGCCCGGCCCATCTGGCACGCCTCTTTCACGTGACCAAGGGGGCGATGACCAACACTTTGAACAAGCTGGAAATCTCGGGCTATGTGCATATTCGCCCGGATTGGGACGACGCGCGACGAAAATTTGTGGGCCTCAGCCCGGCGGGAGCGGCGGCGCGGGATCAAGCGGTGCGCGCCATTACGCCGGTCTTTGATGGGGTTGTTGCCGCGTTGGGAAGCGAACGCATTCGGACCGCCCTGCCAATCTTGCGCGATCTGCGCCTGCGATTGGAAGAGGACGACTGAGGGACGGGCGCCTGACGGCCCGCCTATTTTTCCCGGATACTGGCGGTTACGTAATTCACGCTGAGGTCCTTGTCAGAGATCGACCAGGACCACGTCAGCGGGTTAAAGACGAATCCCTTGCGATCAACGGGATTAAGCCCGGCTTTTTCGATCAGGGAATACAGCTCGTCCGGGGTGATGAATTTGGCCCAGTCATGCGTACCCCGAGGCAGCCAGCGCATGATTCGTTCGGCGCCGAAAATGGCGACCATATAGCTTTTCGGATTGCGGTTGATCGTGGAGCACAACATCAGCCCGCCGGGGTTCAGAAGGTCATGACAGGCGCTGAGATAGGCCTGCGGGTCGGCGACATGCTCGACCACCTCCATGTTCAGAACGACGTCGAATTTCTCGCCTGCGCCAGCCAGATTCTCGGCGGTGGTGTGGCGATAGTCGATGGTCAGACCCGACTGGCTGGCATGGATGCGCGCCACCGGAAGGTTTCCCTCGGCGGCGTCGGCGCCCACGACCTCGGCCCCCAGACGGGCCATTGGTTCGGACAACAGGCCACCACCACAGCCGATATCGAGCAGGCGCAACCCTTTGAAAGGATGCGCGTTCCTGAGGTCACGGCCAAATTCGGCGGCGATCTGGCTGGTGATATAGTCAAGGCGACAGGGGTTCATCATGTGGAGCGGCTTGAACTTGCCATTTGCATCCCACCACTCGGCAGCCATGGCCTCGAATTTCGCGACTTCGGCAGCGTCGATGGTTGTTGTTGCCCCCTGCATTGCACTCTACTCCTCAACCTGCCAAACTTGGCGTGATGAACCGGTTCCTACAGGCTTTATAGAACGAACATGCACAAGACCGCGACCCCAAAGAGGGCTTCTGATCTTCTTTACCCGTCAATCGGGCCATTTGATACGCGCTTGATCAAGGTGCAGGGCGGGCACCGGATTTATATGGAACAATGTGGCAATCCCAAGGGTCTGCCGGTCGTGGTTCTGCATGGCGGCCCGGGCGGAGGTTGCAGCCCGGCAATGCGGCGGTTTTTCGATCCCGAGGTTTACCGAATTTTCCTGTTCGATCAGCGCGGATGCGGGCGTTCGACCCCGCATGCAAGTATCGAGAACAACACGACATGGGATCTGGTTCGCGATATCGAGGCCATTCGGAAGATGCTGGATATCGATGCCTGGATCGTCTTTGGGGGTTCATGGGGCGCAACCCTTGCGCTGGTTTATGCCGAGGCCCACCCCGAGCGGGTGCGGCATCTGGTGCTGCGGGGCGTGTTTCTGGGAACCCCGGATGAGCTGGACTGGTTTTACGGCGGCGGGGCCGGCCAGTTTTGGCCCGATGAGTGGAAAAAATTCACTGCCCTTATCCCGGAATCCGAACGTGGGGATATGATTGCGGCCTATCACCGGCGCCTGTTTGGTCCCGATCGGGAGGCTCAGGTGCGCTATGCGCGGGCCTGGTCGGAATGGGAGAACGCGCTGGCGGTTCTGGAGCCGCGCGACTCGGCAGGTTAGGACAATATGCCGGCCGAATACGCGCGCGCCTTTGCCCGGCTTGAAAACCACTATTTTGCCAATGCCGTTTTTCTGGCACCGGGTCTTGAGATTCTGGAAAATCTCCACAGTCTGGCCGATGTGCCGGGCGTAATCGTGCAGGGGCGCTATGACATGATCTGCCCGCCGCTTCGGGCGCATTTATTGGCCGAAGGCTGGCCCCGCGCGCGGCTGGTGATGGTGCCGGCGGCGGGGCACGCCCTGTCTGAACCGGGGATTACCGGAGCCTTGATCAAGGAGATGAATGATCTCAGAGCAGTGGTCGGACGCTGAATCGTCTGCGTATCCGAGTATTTTTGCAAAAAAGAGGGCCGGAGTTCAGAGGCTTGCCGCCAGCCGGACACCCTGATTGATCGCGCGTTTGGCGTCCAACTCGGCGGCCACGTCGGCACCGCCAATGATATGCGCCTTGCGGCCGCTGGCGATCACAGCTTCGGCCAGAGAGCGCTCGGGCAATTGTCCTGTGCAAAGGATGACATGATCGGCAGCGATCAAGGTCGGGTTTTCATGCGTCGCCCCGAAACTGATATGCAGACCGTCGGTGTCGATTTTTTCGTAATTCACCCCGGCCAGCATTTTCACCCCGTTCATTTTCAGGGTTGCCCGGTGGATCCAGCCGGTTGTTTTGCCCAGCCCTTTGCCCGGCTTATCGGGTTTTCGCTGCAATAACGTAAGTTTGCGCGCCGGAGCCAGTGGTTGCGGACCCATAGGCGAGAGGCCTCCCCGGGATGTTTCAGGATCGGCAACGCCCCATTCCTGCCGCCAGAGGGGCAGATCCTGTGCGGTATGGTGGTCGCCTGCTGAGAGATATTCGGCGACGTCAAACCCGATGCCGCCAGCGCCGATAATGGCTGCCCGTGGGCCGACCGGCGCGTGATTGCGCAAGACGTCGATGTAGGTCAGGACATTGGCGCGGTTTTGGCCAGGAATGGCGGGGTCGCGGGGGGTGACGCCGGTGGCAATGATGATATCATCAAAGCCGCTCAGCATTTCGGGCGTTGCCGTGGTATCGAGATAGAGCGTGATTTCAAGGTCGTGCAGACGGGCCTGATAATAGGCGATGAGGCCGTGGAATTCCTCTTTTCCGGGCACGATTTTTGCCATGTTCAGCTGTCCGCCGATCTCGTTGCTCCGCTCGAACAGGCTGACGATATGGCCGCGCTCGGCGGCGGTAATTGCGGCCGACAGGCCGGCGGGGCCGGCGCCGACCACGGCCAGTTTTTTCCGGGTTCGGGCGGGCTCGATCCGAAGCTCGGTCTCATAGCAGGCCAGCGGGTTGACCAGACAGGTTGATGTTTTGCCACTGAACGTATGGTCCAGACAGGCCTGATTGCAGGCAATGCAGGGCGCGATGTGCTGGGCCCGTCCCGCCGCCGCCTTGGCAACGAAATCCGGGTCCGCCAGAAACGGCCGCGCCATTGAGACCATGTCCGCACAGCCCTCGGCCAGCACGCTTTCGGCGATATCGGGCGTGTTGATGCGGTTCGAGGTGATGACCGGGATGGCGACATGACCCATCAATTTCTTGGTCACCCACGCAAACGCCCGGCGCGGCACCGAGGTCGCAATGGTCGGCACCCGTGCTTCGTGCCAACCGATGCCGGTGTTCAGAATGGTTGCCCCTGCCTTTTCAATGGCTTGGGCCAAGGTGATTACCTCGTCAAAGGTCGAACCGTCAGGAACCAGATCAATCATCGAGAGGCGGTATATGATAATGAAATCCTGCCCGACTGCGGCGCGCACTCGACGGACCACCTCGATTGGCAGGCGGATGCGGTTTTCGTATGCTCCCCCCCAACGGTCGGTTCGCCTGTTGGTGTGCAACACAATGAACTGGTTCAGAAAATATCCCTCTGAGCCCATGATCTCGACCCCATCATAACCGGCATCACGGGCGCGCGTGGCGGCGGTGACAAAGTCGGAGATCTGTTTTTCAATGCCTTCCTCGTCCAGTTCGCGGGGGACAAAGGCAGAGATTGGGGATTTGATTGCCGAAGGCGCCACGCAGTTGCGGTTGTAGGCATAGCGTCCGGCGTGCAGAATCTGCATGGCGATCTTTCCGCCCTCGGCATGGACCCGGTCGGTGGCGATGCGGTGGTTGGCGATATCCTCGGCGCTGAACAGCCCGGCAGCACCGGCAAAAACACCCCCCTCGGGGTTTGGCGCCATGCCGCCAGTCACGATCAGCGCCGCTCCACCGCGTGCGCGCAGGCCATAGTAGGTGGCGATACGCTGCCAGTCCCCCTGTTCCTCAAGGCCAGTATGCATTGAGCCCATGAGGACTCGGTTCTCAAGTCGGGTAAAGCCCAGATCGAGAGGGGCCAACAGGTGAGGGTAATGCGGGTTAGTCATGGTTCTGGCCTTTGATTGACGGCAGGAGATCAGGCCGCAGATTGGCGCGGAACGGGCCGCGTGTCACGCAGAACGCGGCGTCAGGCGGTGCTTTCCCGACAATGCTGGCGCAGTGCCGCCTTTAGCAATTCCAGTTCGGCGCGCAAAAGGGCGATTTCGGCGCGCAGATCGTCCTCAAGCGGCTGTCCGGCGATAATGGCGAAACTGTCGAGGGTCTCGCCGGTCTTGCTGTCACGGATCAGAAAGGTCTGCACCCCCTCAAAGATCGTGTTCGCGGAAATTTCGGCGCGAACGCTCCAGCGGTTTTTTGCCCGCAGCTCGGGGATCACGTGAACTTTGCCGGCGGGTTGGTCCAGCAGGCGCAACTCCAACGCCGGAGGGTCGGCCCGCTTCAGCCGCGTGGTCAGGACGCCTTCGTATTCGCCAGCATGGATGCCGGTGCGTGTCAGGGTGAAATCGCTCATGGTTTTGGCTCCGTCATACCTCGGCCCTGCGGTGACGAGAAAAGCTGAGGTCCAGCAGGCGCACCACGTTCATTGGCGGGCTGTCAATGAACAGATCAACCCACAGATGTTCGGCACGGGTCTCGTTGAACGGTACATATGCCATGTCGAACTCGGTCGCGACGGGCGTTTCCCGGGATTTGACGGCGGTGCTGACCTGCTCGGTATTGGGGCCGTTTTTCAGGTTGATCCGGGCGGTGACTTCGATCGGGCGCTCGCTGGTGATATGGCTGGTCAGGCGCAGGATGTGGTTTTTCGTCAGCCCGTCGAGGGCGTCAGCAGGGGCGCGCACGACCAGCGACAGAAAGCTGCCCGAGAATTGATAGATGTCGATCTGCACCCCGTAAGGGGCTAGTAGTCCCGGCGCAGAATTGCGGATCTGGCGCAGCGACAAAGAGTTGGTCCGGTCGTCATGATAAAGGGTCGCTTCGCCGGCGAACCCTGCTTCGTTACGGGCTGGAGCATAGCCGCTGGGGGTTTGCGCAATCCGCCACAGCGCCGGACGGTGCGACCAGTCGGTGCTGGGCGGCAGTTTCATTTCGGTCGATCCAACGGGCGGCTTTGCAAGGCGAAGATCGGCGGTGCGTTGGACGGCTTGCACACGCTGACCCAATTCTTGAGCGAAGGTTCTGAGGCGACGCAGATCACGCAGCGGGGCCGAGGTTGCCGTCCGGCCAAGCGCCTCCCATCGCCTGAGGGTTTGGCGATGCCGGGCGGACTCCAGAAAACCAGATATTTTTTTCATGTTGCACGAACTGCTCTGTTTTGGTGGTGCACGATCCGATTGAAAAACCCTTACACGAAAACCGTCTTAATTCACAAGTTTTCGCAACAATCCAAGGCTCCAGAACGCATTGCGTGGCTTTCTCTTAACAATCGGTTCGGAGGCAACCGGCGGATTTGTGGCTGTTGTCTCAGCCAGTGGTTGAGGCTGCGGTGTTGCGGTGGGCTGGGCCGTCACCGGCGTGGGCCGTGCTGTGCTGGCTGTGCGGACAGGCGTGGTCATGACAGGTGCCTCGGTGCTGGCCGGAACGCCGTTTCGCAAACGCAAGAGGCGGGTAAATTCCTCGGCGGTGGCCAGCCCCTTTTCCGGGGTCAGCGGGTCCGAGCGAAAGCCGATGACCGAGATCGAGGCGACCAGATCCTGCAAGTCGAAAAAGGTGCGCCAGTAATCGTCTGACGCTCCGGGGGCAATTCCCGGGCTACTGTCGCTGGCGTGCAGATAAAAAATGCCATTCCGTTCGAAACTGTCAAGAATTTGCACGGTTCCCGGATCCGAACTGCGGCTGAGTGCGGTGCGTCCGGTCTCGGAGCGAAAGAACCGATCGAGGCTGACGGCCGAGTTGGACACCCCGACCAACCCATCCGTGTTGCGCGCCACTGACGCTGTCAACAGGGCCTTTATCTGCGGCGAGGGGCTGCGAAACCCCGGCGAGATCACCTTGCAGTTGCCCAGCAGAACAAAGGCCGTATCGCCGCCGGTTTCCGAGGTTTTCTTGTCCATGCAGAACCCGCGCGGCCCCTCGACCACCACGGATTTTCCCGCAACGTCAATTGTTGCCGAGCGCGTGGTGAACGAGGGGCTGGACGATTTTCCGAACCGTCCTACCCCGCAGGCTGTCAGGACCACCAGAGCAGATAGTGAAAAAAGGATCTTGGCCCGGGACAGGTCAGATATCCATATAGACATGCTTTTCCTTTTTGGCGCCCGGGTGGGTGACGGCCCCCTTGTTGGTCGCGCCGACCAGTTGGGCATATTTCCACAGCGCTCCGGTGGCGTAGATTGTTTCGCGCGGACCGGACCATGCGGCGCGACGTTTGGCGAATTCTTCGTCGCTGACGTCAACCGAGATGATGCCGTTTTTAGCGTCCAGCGTGATCATGTCCCCGTCCTCGACCAGCGCGATCGGGCCGCCGGCCGCTGCCTCGGGGCCGACATGACCGACGCAGAACCCGCGTGTTGCGCCGGAAAAACGTCCGTCGGTGATCAGCGCAACCTTTTTGCCCATACCCTGCCCGGACAGCGCCGCAGTCGTGGCCAGCATCTCGCGCATGCCCGGTCCGCCGGCGGGGCCCTCGTTGCGGATCACCAGAACCTCGCCCTCTTCATAGGTGCGCTCCTGCACCGCCTGAAACGCGTCCTCTTCGCATTCAAATACATGCGCCGGGCCGGTAAAGACCAACTGCTCTTCGGTCATGCCGGCGATTTTCACGATGGCGCCTTCGGGCGCAAGGTTGCCCTTCATGCCCACAACCCCGCCGGTGGGCGAGATCGGCTTGTCAACGGGGTAGATCACACGGCCATCGGCCAGCCGGTCGATCATCGCCAGCTCTTCACCCATTGAACGACCCGAGGCGGTTATGACGTCTTCGTGCATAAGGCCGGCGCGGCTTAACTCTTTCAGGACGACGGGAACGCCGCCAGCCTCGTAAAGATCCTTGGCGACATAAGAGCCACCCGGTTTCAGGTCGACGAAATAGGGGGTGTCGCGGAAAATCTCGCACACATCGTCAAGGTCAAAGTCGATCCCTGCCTCATGCGCAATGGCCGGCAGGTGCAGCCCGGCATTTGTCGAGCCGCCGGTGCAGGCGACCACGCGCGCAGCATTTTCCAGCGCTTCGCGGGTAACGATATCGCGCGCGCGGATGTTTTTTTCCAGCAGATTCATCACTGCGCGGCCCGACGCGTCACCGTATTGGTCCCGGCTTTCGTAAGGGGCTGGCATGCCGGAAGAGTTCATCAGCGCAAGGCCGATTGCCTCGGATACACAGGCCATCGTGTTGGCAGTAAACTGTCCGCCACAGGCCCCGGACGAGGGGCAGGCGATGGCTTCGAGAACTTTCAATTCAGCCTCGGACATGGTGCCGGCCTGATACTCTCCGACCCCTTCAAACAGATCCTGCACCGTCACGTCGCGCCCCTTGTGGCGGCCGGGGAGGATCGAGCCGCCGTAGATGAACACGCTGGGCACATTCAGGCGTACCATGGCCATCATCATGCCGGGCAGCGATTTGTCACAGCCGGCGATGCCCACCAATGCGTCATAGGCATGACCGCGCATGGTCAGTTCGACCGAATCGGCGATGACTTCGCGGCTGACCAGCGAACTGCGCATCCCCTCGTGGCCCATCGCGATACCGTCGGTGACGGTAATGGTGGTAAACTCGCGCGGGGTGCCACGCTCGGCCTTGACCCCCATCTTGACCACCTGCGCCTGACGGTTCAGCGCGATGTTGCAGGGGGCGGCCTCGTTCCAGCAGGTTGCAACCCCAACAATCGGCTGGTGGATTTCCTCTTCGGTCAGCCCCATCGCGTAAAAATACGAGCGATGCGGCGCGCGGGCCGCTCCTTCGGTTACGTAACGGCTGGGAAGGTTGGATTTGTCGATTCGCTGGTTCATGGCTGATGCCCCTCAAAACTCCGGTCTGATTGCACGAATGGAATAGGCGACAGGCGCAACATGCACAAGGCCGGGGTTTATCGCGGGGCAAAGTTTCGCTGGTTTTGAGCGCGCGTGCGGCGCGTTGTTGTGATTGCATTTCGGCCATTCCGGTCCTATTTAGCAAAAAACACCATGATCAGGAGCGCAGGGCCCGCATGAACTGGATTTCCAACTATGTCCGACCCAAGATCAACTCGATCTTTTCGCGGCGCGAAACGCCGGACAATTTGTGGAGCAAGTGCGACTCCTGCGGCACCATGCTGTTCCATCGCGAGCTGAAGGATGCGCAAAACGTATGCCCCAACTGCGACCACCACATGCATATCTCGCCGCGCGAGCGGTTCAAGCACCTGTTTGACGGTGGCCTGTTCACCGAGGTCGAGGTGCCAAAGCCGATCGTCGATCCGCTGCATTTCCGCGATCAAAAAAAATATCCCGACCGGGTGAAGATTGCCCAGAAATCAACCGGCGAAGAGGATGCGATGCTGGTGGCAACCGGTGAAATCCAGCGCACGCCGTTTGTTCTGGCCGGGCAGAACTTCAAATTCATGGGCGGCTCGATGGGGATGTTCGTCGGCAATGCCATCGTGGCCGCCGCCAATGAGGCGATTGCCAGAAAATGCCCGCTGGTGATCTTTACCGCAGCCGGTGGCGCGCGCATGCAGGAGGGGATCCTCAGCCTGATGCAGATGCCCCGCACCACGGTCGCCGTGGACATGGTGAAAGAGGCCGGACTGCCCTTTATCGTCGTCTTGACGCATCCAACCACGGGCGGGGTAACGGCGTCATTTGCAATGCTGGGCGACGTGCATCTGGCCGAACCGAACGCCCTGATCGGCTTTGCTGGCGCACGGGTTATCGAACAGACCATCCGCGAGAGCCTGCCCGAGGGGTTCCAGCGTGCCGAATATCTGCTGGATCACGGCATGATCGACCGGGTTGTGGCCCGCAAGGACATCCGCGAAGAACTGGTGACCATCTGCCGGATGCTGATGCGCCAGAGTCCCGCAATCAAGGGCGACCTTGCCGCCTGCGAAGACGATGCAACTGCCGAAACTACAGCCACGGGCACGGATTCAGACAAGGGCGCAGATGGGGACTCCGGCAAGGACAAGAAGGGGTGAGCGCGCCCCATAGCGACGTCATCCTGACCCGGCTGATGTCCCTGCATCCCAAGATCATCGACCTGACGCTGGGGCGGATGCACCGCCTGCTGGCCGAACTGGAGCATCCCGAACGGCAGCTACCGCCGATTGTCCACGTTGCCGGCACCAACGGCAAAGGTTCGACTCAGGCGATGATTCGGGCCGGGCTGGAGGCCGCGGGACAGAGGGTTCACGCCTATACCTCGCCGCATCTTGCCCGCTTTCACGAGCGCATCCGTCTGGCTGGTGATTTGATCGATGAGAGCCTTCTGGCCCGGACCCTTGAACAGTGCGAAGCCGCCAACGCCGGGGTGCCGATCACCTATTTCGAGATCACGACCTGCGCGGCCTTTCTGGCGTTTTCGCGCTGCCCGGCCGATTTTACCCTGCTCGAGGTCGGCCTTGGAGGGCGGCTTGACGCCACCAATGTGATTCCGGCACCAGCGCTATGCATCATTGCGCCGGTCTCGATCGATCATCAGCAATATCTGGGCGAGACGCTGCCCGAAATTGCCGGGGAAAAAGCGGGAATCCTGAAACCCGGTGTGCCCTGTGTCGTCGGGCCGCAGGCAGAGGATGCCCTCGAGGTCATCGAGACACAGGCGGCACGGGTTGGCGCCCCGCTTTTAGTGCATGGGCAGCACTGGATGGTTACCGAGGAAAACGGGCGCATGACCTATCAGGACGAGGCCGGCCTTCTGGACCTGCCGCTGCCCAACCTGATCGGGGCCCATCAGGTGAAAAACGCCGGTGCGGCGATTGCCGCTTTGCGGTTTCTGGGTCTTGATGAGGACGCCATAGAACGCGGCATAACCACCGCTCGCTGGCCGGCGCGGCTGCAACGACTGCGGCACGGGCCGTTGATTACCCGCGCCCCCGATGCCGAACTGTGGCTGGATGGCGGCCACAACCCGGCGGCCGGCGCAGCCCTTGCCGAGGCCTTGGCGCGCCTCCCCAAGCGCCGGGTTCACATGATTTGCGGAATGTTGAACACCAAGGATATCGGCGGCTATCTGGCGCCGCTCAGCGCGGTGGTGGACAGCCTTCACGGGGTTTCGATCCCCGGCGAAACGGCAACGTTGCCCGCCGGGGAAACCGTTGCCGCCGCCCGCAAGGCGGGGCTGAGGGCCAAGGTTTCCGATACGGTGGCCGCAGCCGTTGACGATATCGTCGCGACCGATCCGACCGCCCGAATCTTGATTTGCGGCTCGCTCTATCTGGCCGGGAATGTTTTGCGCGACAACGGGTGAACCTCATGCATACTTCCCGCACCGCTGCGAAAAAAGGGCGCCCTAGAGGACGCCCTTGCGTATCAAACGCCGATTCAAAACGCCGGTCGGTCAGACGGCGCTGTCAATCCATTCCTGCAACACAGATTTGGGGGCCGCGCCAGTTTTGTTGGATACCACCTGACCGTCCTTGAACATGAACAGCGCCGGGATGCCGCGCACGCCCAGCACCATCGGCGAATTGGGGTTTTCATCCACGTTCACCTTGGCGATCTTGATCTTTCCGGCGTATTCCTCGGACAATTCTTCCAGCGCCGGCCCGATCATTTTGCAGGGGCCGCACCATTCAGCCCAGAAATCGACGACGACGGGCACGTCCGAGTTTTTGACCTCTGCATCGAATGTTGCGTCGGTGACTTTAACTGTTGCCATTTTGCGGCCTCCTGACCGTGATTGTTTGCGTTGAACGGTAACGTATGTACGCGCCTCTTCGGCGTCAAGGCAGGGTGGCCCGGTTGAGGGCATCTGTCACAATCTTGTGGGGCAGGGGCATCAGCCGGGCGGTTTTGGTCCACAGGATTGCGGTCTCGATTTTGCGGTTCGGGTATATCTGGCCCAGCGCCAAACTGTAGGCCCCCATTTGCCGCAACAGCCCCTCAGGGGTTTCTTGCGCGCTGTCGGGCACCGTCGAGTTCGTCTTGAAATCGACCGCCAGAACCCGGTCGGGCCAGATCAGAAGGCGGTCAATGACTCCGAACAACACCCGCCCTCCAAGACTGGCGGCAAGTGGAACCTCAGTCAGGGCATCAGGGGCAAAAATTGCCGCACATTCCGGGCTGTCAAGGACTGTCAGCGCCTCGGCCAAGACGCCGGGGATCAGCGAGGTCTGAAGGGGGTCGCCCGGCTGTTGCAGGATCTGCTCTGCCCGCGCCGCCCGGTTTTCAGGTGGCGTCGGCGGCAAATGCTCCAGCAGCCGGTGGATCAGCGTTCCCCGCACCATCGCCACGTCCTCGGCAAAACCCGGCGTAGGGATTTCGGTCACGCCGGAGAGGACCTTTTCCCCGCCAAGATCCGACGGGCTGAGAGGCGGAGATACCTTTTCAACCAGAGGCGCCCGAGTCCTGCTCCATCCCGGCAGCACCGGGCGGTCGGCGGCGAGCGCAGGGACGACATCCCGGGTTGCCGGTTGCTCCCAGGACAGGGTCTGAAACCGGCGGATCGGGCGGGAGCAGAACGACACCGTTTCGGTCCCCAACTGGTCCAGCGCGGCGGCGACATGGGTGTACCAGCTTTCGCCCGGCTTGCCCGCGTCACCGGCGCCGCAGACGATCAGCCAAGTCTCGGCACGGGTCAGAGCGACGTAAAGAACCCGCATCCGTTCGGCCATATCCTTGCTCTGGCGGGCGTCAATCGCCTCGCGCAGAACCCGAGGGCAGGACTCACGGGCGGATTTCCAGCAGGCGGTCCCGTTTGGCAGAACCACCACTTCCGAGCCCCGTGGCGCCTGACGTTTGGCGGTGTCCGGCAGAATGACGATGGGCGCCTCCAGCCCCTTGGCGCCATGCACTGTCATCACGCGAATTTCGTTGCTGTCGCTGTCGATCTGACGTTTGATGTCGCCCTCATCCAAGGACATCCACTCGAGAAAACCGATCAGGCTGGGGGGGGCGAGCTGCTCGTATTGCAGCGCTTGGGTCAGCAGCGCATCGATCCCGTCTTCGGCCTCGCGACCCAGACGCCCGACCAGCCGGTCGCGGCCGTTGTGACGGGTCAGGATCCGTTCAAGAATCTCGTAGGGGCGCAAGAAATCCGTCTGCGCCAGCAAATCGCTGGCGATTTCAAAGGCTTCGACAAACGTATCCCGGTTCGCCCGCAGCGATTCCCAGAGATGGCCGGTCCTGTTGGCGGCAAGGTTGAACAGGTCGGCCTCGGTCAACCCGAACAACGGCGAACGCAGGGCCTCTGCCAGCGCCAGATCATCCTCGGGGGTGGCCAGAAATGACAGCAGCGCGACCAGATCCCGCACTGCCAGTTCGCCGCCGATCTTCAGCCGGTCCGCACCCGCCACCGGCAGGTCTCGATCCTTGAGCGCCCGGATGATTTCGTGAAACAAATCCGAGCGACGTTGCACCAAAATCAGAAAGTCTCCGGCCTTGATCGGGCGCACGCCGTCGGTGGTGGGCAGGGTTTCCCCACCATCAAGAAGGGTCTTGATCCCGTCAGCGATCTGTCCGGCCAGTTCGATTGACGGATCCCCCGGCGGCGGTGCATCGACCGGATCGAACCAGTCCCCTGGCTCAGCCGCGTCCGAGCGCGTCAGAAATGGCCACAGATCGACTCGCCCCGGCAATTCTTCAAAAAAGGCCCGATGTGTCGTGGTGCCGGCAAAGCCGCCGTTGCCGGGCTGAAACACGCAATCCACAAGGCGCAGGATGGCACTGGACGAACGGAATGAAAATAGCAGGTCATGCTTGACCAAGGGGGCGTTGGTTGCCAACAGGCGCGATTCAAAACGATCTCGCATGTCGCCAAAGGCGTCAGGGTCCGCCCCCTGAAAGGAATAGATCGACTGCTTTTCATCGCCGACGACAAAAAGCGTGCGCTGCACCTCGCGCGCACTGAGGCCGGTTGAAAATTCTTCTGCCAACCGCGCGATGACGGACCATTGGGCGGGGCTGGTGTCCTGTGCTTCATCCACCAGAATATGGTCGATCCCGCCATCCAGCCTGAACAGCACCCATTGCGCCATTGATGAATTGGACAACAGGTCGCGCGCCTTCAGGATCAGATCGTCAAAATCCAGCCAGCCATGCGCCTGTTTGCGCCGCTCAAAGGCTGGCAGGAACACCTGCGCAAAGCGATGCAGGGCCAACGTCTTTTGCGCCGCAGCCAGCGCCAACCGCCTTGGGCGCGCGTCCTGATATTTCAGCATCAAGGCGTGAACCCGGGCAAACAGTTCGGGGTGGGTGCGGCGAACGGATTGGGTCGGAAAGGTGGTCTTGGCCTGCTCGGGTGCGGTTTTTGAGGACAACCCAAAGACGAACATCTTTTCCAGAACCCCGGCAGTATCCAGTGTCGGGGCTCCCAGATCGATATTTGCAAGGCGTGCGGCGTTTTTGATGTCGGTCTCGCCGCCTGTTTCCAGCGCGCATTTAAGGTCGTGCAGCAGCTCACCGGTTCCTTCGGGCCAGACCTCGGCCAGATAATCCGCGCTGTCGTATCCGGGCGCGAGATGAAACATCTTCCAGATGGCGGCGCCGTCCAGTGCCGGCGAAAACCCGTCCCGATACCGCAGGATGTCCTGAACCAGACGGTCGGGATCATCGCCGGACAGGAACGCGGCCATACCGTCAAAGGCCGACTGCGCCGGGCCCTCGGCCAGAGATTGCAGGACATCGGCGCGCAGCAGTCTGGCGCTGCGCTCATCCATTTCCCGGAACAGTGGCGAGACACCGGCCTCCAGCGGGAAACGGCGCAAAAGCGCGGCGCAAAACGAGTGAATCGTCTGAATTTTCAGCCCGCCGGGGGTTTCCAGCGCCCGGGCAAAAAGCGTACGCGCATGGCCAAGGCCCACCGGATCTGTGCCGGCCATGTCCTCGCCCAAATCTCTCAGGCGCTCGGCCAGCTCGGCGTCCGGCAGCATCGACCACGCCCCCAGACGGTTGAAAAGCTGGTTTTGCATATGAGCCGCAGCCGCCTTGGTGTAGGTCAGACACAGGATCTTTTGCGGGGGCACATTGCGCAACAAAAGACGCGCAACGCGGTCGGTCAGAACCCGGGTTTTCCCCGATCCGGCGTTGGCCGACACCCAGGTCGAGTTCAGCGGGTTGGCGGCGCGGTTCTGCGCGTGCGTTGCGGCCGAGGGACTCATGTGCGGTCTCCATCGCGAGGGTCGCCAAGAACATCGCTGACGGGCGCATCGCTGTCATCCCATTCCCCGCGGCGCGACAGGTGGTCATAATCTGACGGGTCGGTGCGTTTTTCCATCCGCGCTCGCGCCGTATATCCGGTTTCCTCATGCTCATATGCGGCGATCAGGCGTTGCAGACCGTGCCATGCCGCATCGATCTCGCCGTTTGAGATCTCGACCTCGCGCAGCTCTGGTGTCGCGCCAAGGCCGATATATTGCAGCCCGGCAACCGGCATCGGGTCCAGGTCGCGAAAGGCGCCGCGCTGCAGCATCGCGCCTTCAAGTGGCAGCTGCTTGTCAAAATGGATGATCTGCCCCTTGGACGGAGGCTTGCCGGTCTTGTAATCGTAAATCATTCCACGCCCGTCCGGGGTGCGGTCGATCCGGTCGGCCTTGGCGCTCAGGGTGAAGCGCCCCCCCGGAAGGGTGATCCGTCCAAGGCGTTCCAAGGCGACGGGGGCGCCGAGCGCGCGACGCCCGACCTCTCCGCGCACAAACCAGTCGCTGATCCGGCCCAGCCGCGCCAGCCACAGCCGTCGGGTGGCTGGCCAGGGAACGTCCGCGGCCAACACCTCAGCCGCCACGTGCAGAAGCCGCCTGATCTCGGGTTCGATCCCGGTTTCGGTCTGGGGCAGGGGGATTTCGGCGGTCTCGACGAACTCTTCCATCACCCGGTGCAGGGCCCGCCCCCGCACCAGCGCATCAGGCTTGTTTCGCAATGGCAACAGCGCACGCAGACGCAGGATCTGGCGGGCATATATAGCGTAAGGGTCGCGGATCAGCGTCTTGATCTGGGTGACCGAGAGATGATCAGGCCGCATGGAAAGCGGAGGCCGCGGCGCCGGTCTAGGCGCCGGTGGCAGTATTTCCCGCGGAGTTTCTAGGGTTCGCGCCATCTCGATAAGGGCGCGCCCCCGGCGGCGCATACCGGCCAGCGCCTCCTCGCCCTCGTGACCGATTCCCGACAAGAGATTGGTTAGACGGATCACCCAGCGCGAGGCGATGGTCGGCGCCTCGGCATCCCGCAGCGCGCGGCTCAGAACCACGGTTTCTGCGGCCACGGCCATTTGAAAATCATGCGCCGACAGGCCGATTTGCCGCTCGGGCAGCAACAGCCCCGCGTCTTTTCGCATCTGTCGGTTCAGCCACGGGTCGGGTGCCGGAAGGCGCGGCCAAGAGCCCTCGTTCAGCCCGGCGAGGATGACCAGACCCTCATCGGACAATCGCGCCTCACGTGGGCCCCATATCGCAATCAGCGGATGGCGCGATACCGTGTCCCGCACTTCGCCCCCCGCCAGCGCACCGTCCAGAATGGACGCATATTCCTCGGCCGACATCTCGCCGCCGGCGACGGCGGCATCCTTTAGCGTGCCCCAGATGCGTGCCGCCTCAAACCCCGCGGCCGCCTGCCACAGTGCATTGCCACCGGCGTCGGGACCAGAGCCATCGGCCAGCGTCTGGGCCAGCGCCTCATGCGCCGTGACGTGATCCTGCAACAAGGCACGGGCGGGGGCCTTTGGCGCGAGGGCCTGACGCAGCCACCTGGCCCAAGCCAGCGCACCGTCGTCATTTTTGCGCGCCGCGGCCCAGGCGTCGATGCTGGTGAAATCAACCTCGGGAGGTCCGCCGCGCAGCAGCTCCAGCTCCAGATCGCGGCTGCGCAGCAGATGCCGGTTGCGCCCTCCACCGCTGTGGGTCAGGGGGTGCTTTAACAGGGCCAACAAGGTTTCGGGGCGCGCGTCCTCATGGCGCAGCGCCGCGGTCATACGCAGGAAAACGCCCGGGGGGCTGAGCGCCAGTGGTCGTCCAGCGCTGTCGTCGGGCAGGATTCCCCAACGTGTCAATGCGGCGCTGACCTGCCGCGTCAGCTGTCGGTCCGGCGAGATCAGGGTCGCCTTTTGTCCTTCATCCGCAGCCTGTCGCAGACGCAGCGCAATGGCCAGCGCCTCGTCCCGTTGCGACCGGGCCTCGATCAGGGTTAGTCCGGCACAGGCCTCGGCCAACCCGCCCAGATGCGGCCCCTCGCGCAGCCAGTGATCGGTGACCGGCGCCGGGCGAAGAGCCAGCGAGACCAGACGATTGCGCGCCGGAGTCGCCACTTTTGCGTCCACCCATTGCGGACAGTCCGCCGGCTTCAGATGCAGCGATCTGATGAACCCGAAAAGGCCGGCCTGCGGGTGGTCGGGGGCGCTGATCTCGCCCTCATCCGACAGCAATGCCGCCAAAGGGGTGTGCGGATCAAACCCCGGCAGAATAACGGCCCCTTGCGGCAGCCGAGACACCGCGCGCATCAGCATCGCACTGGCCCCGCGCGATCCGGTTGAGCCGGCGACAAGAACGGGGGTCTTTGGCGGCCGTGCCTCCCAATCCCGGATCAGGGCCTCGATGACCAGACGTTGGCGTGCATCGTGGTCCGGTTCAGACAGATCATCAAAGAACGGTTTCAAGATTCGTAGAAAGGTCAGGCTGCGCTCCCAATGAGCGGCATGACCGGACAGATCAAGCCGTTCCAGCGCCTCGGGAGAGACCCCCTCTCCGTGCATTTCATCCATCAAATTGGCCAGCGAATCCGCCAGATCAAACACCGCAGTGCGCGGCGCCAGCGTCGGGTCGGCATCCAGCAGCGCCGAGATCATGCGCCCCAGTTCGATCCGGCGAAACAGGGGCGAAACCGGGGTGGGAATTTCCGCGCCCTCGGGTGTTTCCAGCGCCAGATCGTCAATCACGCGCAACCGTGGCAGAAACCCCGCAGGACCGCGCAGGAACAGCGCTGTCAGATGGCGTTCGGCACGGCGCGAGTTGACGAATATCTGGACCCGCGCCATCGCTTCGGGCGGTTGCCCGGAAAGGCGCTGACGCAGACCCGCCAGTACGCCGGGAAAAAAGGCGCTGCCAACCGGCAGAACAAAGCACCGGGGCTCCTCCTCTGGCTCAAACATGGCCGGGGCCCCTCAAGATCCGTTCGGCGGCAGCAATCCCCTCGGGGGTTCCGGTATCGACCCATGTCCCGGGGTGAATAATGCCAAAAAGGCGCCGCTCCTCAATCAGGATATCCCAGAGAACATTCATGGAAAATCGTTCTTTATCAATGAATTGTGAGATTTCCGGCCAGATGATCTGCGCACCTGTGTTGACATAGGCCGCTGCGGGTTCGCCGTGGTGGCGCTGCAGGCGGCCATCGGGATACAGGGAAAAGTCTCCGCGCCCCTTGTGTGCCGTTGCGCGCGCCAGAGGCACCAGCATCAACAGCGCACCCATTTTGCCGGGGTGCCACGCCCGTTTCAGAGCAACCAACGGGTTCGGCCCCCCCCACAGTGCGTCAGGATTCAGGGTAAAAACCGGATCCAAACCCAGCACCGGCAGCGCATTTTTCATCCCGCCCCCGGTCTCTAGCGCGATCGGCGATTCCGGGATCACGCTTATATCCGGTCGCGGCGCAAGAAGGGTCGCAATCTGGTCGCCAAGGTAATGTGTGTTCACCGCAATGCGCGGGATTTCAGCCTCGGCCACAAGGTCGAGCGCCCGCTCCAGCATCGTGCGACCGCCAAGCGGGATCAGGGGTTTCGGCCTGTCCCTGCAAAGCGCACCAAGGCGTGAGCCGCGTCCGGCGGCAAAGATCATGACTGTCTCAGGCAACAGGCTCTCCCTCACGGATTCGTCGCAGAACGGCGGGGGTTGGTCGGGGGAAGGTGGCCAAAACGAACCGACGCAATTTTGCCAGTGACGGATGCGCCAGATCGGTTTCAAGATGCGCCCAGACGCGCGGGATCAAAGGCAGATAGACCGATAGCCCGTCGCGTTTGAAAAGTCGCGTGAAAATGCCGATGATCTTCAGGTTTCGTTGTGCCCCGAGCGTTGCATAGGCCTGACGAAATGGCGCTTCTTCCAGCTCCGTCGCCGCAACAAAGCGCGCGATCAGAGGCGAGACGTGTTGCGGCGAGACATCCCGGCGGGCATCCTCGAGCAGCGAAACGACGTCATAGGCGGGATGCCCGGTCAGCGCGTCCTGAAAGTCAAGCAACCCGACCCGGCCCAGACCCTGACGGGTGGGCAGCCACATCAGGTTTTCGGCGTGGCAATCGCGAAGGACCGTTGATGGCCGCGTCGGGGCCACCGCGTCGGTGGCGTTGGCGATCAGATTCTCGAACTCCTGCTTTTGATCCTCAGGCAGGGGCGCGCCGCTTGCCGCGGGAAAATACCAATCAGTCGCAAGGCGGGCTTCGCGCAAATATTCTGCAGGTCCATAAGGCGGCAGGGGGGGCGGAGGCTGGCGATATAGCGCGGTCAGAACGTCAATCGCTGCGTCATAGAGGGGGCGCTCGATTTCAGGCTGCTTCTGGCACAAGCGAGCATATTGCAAATCCCCGAGATCCTCCATCAGGACAAAGCCCAAATTGGTGTCCTGCGCGATGATCCGGGGTGCGGAAAACCCGGCGTCGTGCAAAAAGGCGCCAACATGCAGGAATGGCGCAACATCCTGATCCAAGGCGGGATCGGCATCCATCAGGATCGCCCGCTGTGCAGATCTCTCGCGGACCAGACGCTGGTACCTCCGCGGCGACGCGTCGCCGGCAAGGGGGATGCGCGTGGCATCGTCCCAGCCGCATCCAACGAGGAAACCCATCATGTCGTTCTGCCGGTTGCTTTGTCTTGTCATTGCAGCCCCGCGCCTAGAACCGAAGAAAGCCAGCCCCATTTCGGATCGTGCGCGGTCAGGGTCACCCGGCGTGCCCCCTTGTCGGCGCTCATACCAAAGGTCAGCGACAGGGCATCTTTGGGCCTTTCCGCCCCTAGGCGGTCCGGCCATTCGACCAAACAAAAGGCGGTCTCGAACGCATCCAGAAGGCCGAGCTCGGCGACCTCTTCAATACCGCACAGACGGTAAAGGTCGCTGTGCCAGATTTCCAGACCCGGAATTTGATAGGTTTGCACCAGCGTGAATGTTGGCGAGGGCACGTCCTCGGGCGTTCCGTAGGGTGCCAGCAGCCCTTGAATGATGGCGCGGGCGAAAAACGTCTTTCCAGCGCCAATTTCGCCGGACAGCAACAAGGTGTGCCCCGGCGCCGCCGCAGGATGCAGGGCGTTTGCCAGTTTGCGTGTGGCGTGCTCGGACGCAAGTTCAATCGAGGTTGACCAGACCGCTTGTTCAGAAACACCCATCGCCGCATTTTGCCGCCCCCGCCCGTGAACGGCAAGGCAAGACTAGGCCTGCGCCAGAATTTTTTTGGTTCCCGTATCTTTGTGGCCGGGGGGTTTCGGGATGCGCAGGGTAAAACGATAGAGCATCGCCCCCTGCGCCAGCGGAGAGGTGCGGATTCCCAGCGTTTCCCCGGTTCGCATTTCGACCGACTCCGTGCGCGGCTTGCGATCGTTCGAGGCTCCGGGTCCCAGAATGGAGCTTTGCCCGGCATAAGAGTTCGGTTTGCACCGGTCGCGCCAGTGTTGCAGCGACTCGCTGAGCGTGATCCGCGCCAACATTTCATCTGGGGCAATCCCCCAGAGCGCCGCATAGGCGTCGTTGGACATGACCAGTTCTTCGCCTGCCGAAAACACCGCGATGGCGTCGGGCTCGCAATCCAGAACCGATTGTCCCAACGCCAGTTCCGAGCGGAATTGGCGGCGCAGGCGCATCTCCGAGGTGATGTCCTCGAACAGAAAGGCCACCGCCCCTTCGGGGTGGGGTCGACCGGTGACTTTGTAGGTTTTTCCCGAGGGCAGCGCCCAGTTTTCCTCATACGTTCCCTGCTCGGCCGCCTTTTCCAGCTCGGCGATGCGGTAGCGCCAGGATTTATAGTCCTTAGGCTCGGGAAGGTGCCGGTTCTCGCGCAAGCGATCGAGAAACGCATAGAGCGAGGGACGGTCGGTCAGCCATTCCGGCTCCAGCGTGGTCATGTCCGACAGCGCCGGATTGAACAGGGCCAGTTGCCGATCCTTGTCGAAAATTGCCAGCCCGGTGGGCAGATGTGCGAATGTCTTGGTCAGGGTTTGCACGAAATTCCGCAGGGCGCCTTCGGCCTTGACCACGGGATCGGCGTGAATGGCATAGTATAACCTGCCCTCACTCTCCAGATCATGGGATTCGACCTCAAACCACAGGGGTGTGGTCTGCCCGGGAATACGCACCGAGCAACGCCGGGACGGCGGGCGCTCGGATTTTTGAAAAAACAGCGCGGGGTAGGGGGGATCGCTGGGCGGCTCGGTTCCGTTCAGACGCGCCACGAGTTTGAGGTAGGGGAGATTTGCCCAGACCACCGCCCCGGCGCTGTCCTCGGACCAGATCAGAACCGGCGCGGCATCGGCCAGTTGCCGAAGGAAATGAAGGTCGTGTTTGTCCGGCTCTGCCCCGCCGGGTTGTGCGGCGATCAGTTCGAGAAAGGTCAGGTCATGCCGACGCCACGCCAGAACCCGGCCATCGGGCAGATCGCAGAGTTCGACCGGTGCCATATCCGCCGCGAGGTTGTCCAGTGCCTCCTGAACGCCGGGATGACTATTTTCCAGACGGCGACACAGCGCCCGCCACGTGTCGCTGTTTTTTACCGGCGCCCCGGCAAACAAGAGCGCGTTTGGCGTGGCGTCGATCAGTTTTTTGTTGCGAAAGACAAACAGCGTCCGTTCAACCAGATCGCGGATCGAACCGTCAGCGCAGGGGACGCTACGCCGCGATGCAAAGATGCCGCCCAGAAACAGTGCGCTGAGCGCAGAGAACATGCTGACCGCGACCAGCACCATGCTGGTCTGGAAATCCAGATTTGCCATATCTCCCCCGTTTGAACCGAATAATCGTCTGAACCGAATCATCCGGACCGCGGTTACGCGGTTTCCCAAGGGTAGGGCCAAGACCGTTAAAAATCCGTTAAACTTTCAGCGGCATGTTGTGGCCAAGCGGTCCATAGCGTGCGGTTTCAGGCTGTTCCAGCAGTTGACGGGACCAGAGAACCTCGACCACCGCGCCGCAGCGTTCGGGCCTCTCGGGGCCGACAAGAAACGGGTCGGCGCCATTGGCAAAGGTGATTTCGGCGCCCGAGCGTTCGAGCAGGGTCTTGGCGATGAACAGGCCCAGCCCCATTCCTTCATAGCCTGGACGTTGGGCCGAGGACGCTTGGGTTTTACGTTTGCGAACAAAGGGATCACCAATTCGACCGATCAGGTCGGGTGGATACCCGCGACCGTCGTCGGCGATAATGATGCGGATGGAATCGTGGCTCCAGAGCACGTCGATCCAGACGTTTTCGCGCGAGAAATCGACAGCGTTCTGGATCAGGTTACGCAAGCCGTGAATGATCTCGGGTTGGCGCCTGATTTGCGGTTGGCGGGCGCCGCTACCGGCCTTTGGAGCAAATTTGAAATGCAGCTCCTTACCGCGGTCCTCATGTGGCTCGGCCGCTTCGCGGACCACCGCCGAGACCGGGGCGTGCTGGATATGCATGTCGCTCTTGCCCATCCGCCCCATGTCGCGCAGGATATCGCGGCAGCGGTCGGCCTGATCGCGGATCAGGGTGATGTCTTCGCGCGCGTCCGGGTCGTCGCCCAGCTCGTCCAGCAGCTCCGAACTGACCAGCTTGATTGTCGCCAGCGGCGTGCCCAGCTCATGCGCGGCGGCGGCAACGACACCGCCAAGGTCGGTCAGTTTCTGCTCGCGGCTAAGGGCCATCTGGGTCGCCAAAAGCGCCTGCGACATCGAGTTGCTTTCCAGCGCGACCCGGCGGGCATAAGCGGCCAGAAATACGATTCCGATGACCAGCGCGATCCAGAACCCGTATTCAAACAGCACCGGCATCCGCAGGATATCCCCGTCAGCGGTTCGGAGCGGGACGTGAAACAACATGACAACGGTGATCAGAAAAATCGCCATGAGCCCCAGAAACACCGTAGATTGCAGCCTGAGCGCCGTTGCCGAGATGGTGACCGGCGCCAGAACCAACAGGGCAAAGGGGTTGTTCAGCCCGCCGGTCAGATACAAAAGAAAAACCAGCTGCGAGAGGTCAAACAGCAGCGTCAGCATGGTTTCGCGCTCGGACAGGCGCTTGGTTTCCGGGTAGATGATGGTCGAGACGATATTGAAAACAACCGAGGCACCGATGGCCATAACGCAAAGCTCGGTGTCCATGACAATGCCCAGCCGCCCCGAGGCCACCAGCACGGTGGCGGTCTGCCCGCCAATGGCCATCCAGCGCAGATTGATCAGCGTGCGCAGGCGCACCCACTCGCTGCGGGCTTCGCTGTTCAGAGAGTTGAGTGGTGAATGGGTCATCTGAATCCCGCAAGAGGTCTTGGGTCTTTTGTCGCACTAACGCACTCATGCATTGATAGTTGAGCGCGTTGAGGGGATCAACAGTTGAGGGGATCGACAGACGTCTGAAACGGGAAAGAACTGCATATGGGGCGCCTTTATTCGTTCATCGCTGTTGCGTTGGTCGCAGGGCTGCTGGGCTCATTGGCGTATTTCGTGTTGTGGGGCTCATCCGATGGGGGCTCGTCCCGGTGCGACCCTGCCGCCTCGGACTCCGGGCAGGCCGCCTGTGTGCGGGGCCGGGCAGGTGGAGACGGTTGAGGATGTTGCCTGTTTTGTAGACGCTTCCTGAAAGGTTTGACCATTTAGCAGGCATATATTACAGTTTCCCTAACTTTTGGCTGAACAGGGCGCAAAATCATGGCGGAACGAGAATTGAGGGAGATCGGCCCGGACAAGTCATTGCTCCTGGTTGATGACGATGAGCCTTTTTTGCGCCGTTTGGCCCGTGCCATGGAAAAACGCGGTTTCGTGCCCGAGGCGGTCGAATCCGTTGCTGCCGGCAAGGCCATTGCCACCGCCCGACCCCCCGCATATGCGGTGATCGACCTGCGGCTTGAGGATGGCAACGGTCTGGATGTGGTCGAGGTCTTGCGAGAAAAGCGCCCCGATGCGCGGATTGTCGTTCTAACCGGCTATGGGGCAATCGCAACCGCCGTGGCCGCGGTCAAGATCGGCGCCACCGATTATTTGTCAAAGCCTGCCGATGCCAATGACGTGACCGCCGCCTTGCTGGCCGGTGTTGATGATCGCCCGCCGCCGCCGGAAAATCCGATGTCTGCGGATCGTGTCCGTTGGGAGCATATCCAACGGGTGTTCGAGCTGTGCGACCGCAATGTATCGGAAACGGCGCGGCGCCTGAACATGCACCGGCGGACATTACAGCGCATTCTGGCCAAACGCTCGCCCCGCTGAGGAGGTTGAAGCCTCCGGCGGGAGTATTTTTGCAAAAAAGATGATCAGAAGGCAGCCACGAGATCGGCATGTCGGGCGGTAAACGCAGCGCGGACCTCGGTCGGGGGGCGCAGCGTGATGGTCAGCTGTTCGGCAATCTGGGGCGTGGGTTGCAGAAACAGGCGGTTGGCCTCGGCCCGGTCAAAGCCGGCAATGGCGACGGCCTCCATCCATGCAGAGGTCCGGTCGGCGCGCTTGATCTTTTTCTTGAGGGCGGCGGAAACCGTGGCGGGCAGTCCGAAACGCAGGTGGATGGCGGCCATGAGGCGGTCGTCAAGCGCCTTGTAGCCGGGGCCGACCGCGGATTTCACCGGCGAGATCATGTCTCCGATCACGAACTCCGGGGCATCGTGGAGCAGGGCGGCCAGACGGTCCTGCGCCGTTGCCTTGGGGTAAAGCGTGTGGAAAATATTCTCGACCAGCAGAGAATGCTCGGCCACGGAATAGGGATATTCGCCTCGGGTTTGTCCGTTCCAGCGGGCCTGAAATGAGAGGCCGCGGGCGATATCCTCGATTTCGATATCCAGAGGCGACGGGTTCAACAGGTCCAGCCGTCGTCCCGACAACATCCTTTGCCATGCTCTGAGCGGAGGTTTCATCATGCCCTCGTGCTGGTTGATCCTGCGCTGAAGTAACGGTATTTTCCGGGAAATCCCACCGAAAACTTTGGCCGAAATTGGAATCTCCCGGTGGGAAATCGGTCCAAGCTGAACTTGCCGGCAGGGTCGCGCGGTGCTAAGTGGCGCACGAGTTTACCGTGTTACACATAAAGGACCGCGCGAATGGCGAATAACTACATTGTAAAAGACATTTCTCTGGCGGATTTTGGCCGCAAGGAACTGGACATTGCCGAAACCGAAATGCCGGGGTTGATGGCCTTGCGCGAAGAGTTCGGCGACAAGAAGCCCCTGAAAGGCGCACGTATCGCCGGCAGCCTGCATATGACCATTCAGACTGCTGTTCTGATTGAAACGCTGGTGGCGCTTGGGGCCGAGGTGCGCTGGGCGTCGTGCAACATCTTTTCTACCCAGGATCACGCGGCAGCGGCCATTGCTGCCTCGGGCGTGCCGGTGTTTGCGATCAAGGGCGAGACGCTGGAGGAATACTGGGACTATGCCGACAAGATTTTCGATTTTCCGGACGGGGCCAACCTGATTCTGGATGATGGCGGGGATGCCACTCTTTATATCCTGCTTGGCGCCCGGGTGGAAGCGGGCGAGACTGAGCTGATCGAGACGCCGACCTCCGAGGAAGAGGTGGCGTTATTCGCCCAGATCAAGAAACGCCTCGCGGCAAACCCCGGCTGGTTCACGCGTCAGCGCGACCAGTTGAAGGGCGTTTCAGAGGAAACCACCACCGGCGTTCACCGTCTCTATCAGCTGATGGAGGAGGGCCAACTGCCGTTCCCGGCGATCAACGTCAACGACAGCGTAACCAAATCGAAATTCGACAATAAATACGGCTGCAAGGAAAGCCTGGTTGACGGTATCCGGCGCGCCACCGACGTGATGCTTGCGGGCAAGACGGCCGTTGTCTGTGGCTATGGCGACGTTGGCAAAGGTTCATCGGCGTCACTGCGCGGCGCCGGGGCCCGGGTCAAGGTGACCGAGGTCGATCCGATTTGCGCGCTGCAGGCGGCGATGGACGGGTTTGAGGTGGTCACCCTTGAAGACGTGGTCAAGGATGCCGACATCTTTATCACCACGACGGGCAACCGGGACATCATCCGCATCGAGCATATGCGCGAGATGAAGGATATGGCGATCGTCGGCAATATCGGCCACTTCGACAACGAAATTCAGGTCGCTGCACTGAAGAACCACAAATGGACCAACATCAAGGACCAGGTGGACATGATCGAGATGCCCAGCGGCAACCGCATCATTCTGTTGTCTCAGGGGCGTCTGTTGAACCTTGGCAACGCTACCGGCCACCCCAGCTTTGTGATGAGCGCAAGCTTCACCAATCAGGTGCTGGCCCAGATCGAGCTGTTTCACAACGATGGCAGCTACAAGAATCAGGTCTATATCCTGCCCAAGCATCTGGATGAAAAGGTGGCGCGCCTGCATCTGGCCAAGATCGGCGTCAAGTTGACCGAACTTTCAAAGGAACAGGCGGATTATATCGGCGTCAAACCCGAAGGCCCGTTCAAGCCGGATCACTATCGGTATTGATGGCGTTCGGCCGGATAACATCAAACTTCCTCGTGGCGGCGTCGCTGGTCGCCACGGGTACAACTTCTGCGCTGGCGCGTCCGGGCGAGCCCGATATCGTGGTCCGGCGAACCTATTACGACGTCTCGGGCCGAACGGCGTCTGAACTGAAGCGCGACATGCAGAAAAGCAGCAGCAACGGCTTTTGGGCGTTTACCCGCTGGCAGGTCAGTTGGTCGGCAAGCTGTCACGTCACGGTCTCGATCACCATGCATCTGCCTCGGCTCAGGGATCGGGCACAAGTTTCCCTTCCGCTCCGCAACCGCTGGGACCGGATGATCGCCAACCTGCGTCTGCACGAGAGCGGCCATGCCCAAAATGCCCTGAATGCCGGGCGCGCGGTTTTGGCCGCTGATTGTCAGGACCCCAAGACGATCGTGCAAAAATGGATGGAGAACGACAAGGTCTATGACGAAGCAACCGGGCACGGGCGCAGCCAAGGGGTGACGTTGGACAACTAGGGCCTGGGCCCCGTTGGTTACCGTATTGATATTACATAAAATTATCCAGACACAAGGTTTGCATAAGCAGTAGAAAGCGTCTACTGTCCAGCTATCGGGCCAGGACGGCTCGGGACTTTTCAGGAGCGTGTGATGCCAAGTTCAGGCACACGTGGGGTGATGGAGGGTCCTGAGGGGTCGGGACCCTCCAACTTTTGGCAGCACCCGCTTTTTGCGAACGTCAATTGCCGATGATAGCAGCTGGCGCGGAATGAATGGGTCAGCGCATTAGGCCCCCATTGCGCAAATGATCTCCCATTCCTCATCGCGCACGGGCTGCACCGACAGGCGTGAGTTTTTCACGAGCACCATGTCGTGCAAACGCGGGTCCGCCTTGCACATGTCCAGCGTGACCGGCATTGATAACGCGCGGATGGCCTTGATGTCCACGCAGTCCCAGCGCGGATCATCTGTCGTGCTGTCCGGGTGCGCGGCGCTGATGACCTCGACAATGCCCACCACCGCCTTTTGTTTTTGCGAGTGATAGAAAAACCCGCGATCACCGATCTGCATCAGGCGCATGTTGTTGCGCGCCTGATAATTGCGCACGCCGTCCCACTCTTCGCCAGCGTCGCCTTTTGCCCATTGGTCCTGCCAACTCCAAGTCGAGGGTTCGGATTTGAATAGCCAGTATGCCACGGGGCCTCCTTTACGGTTATGATTAAACTTCGGATCTCAGCGGGCGGGTCAACAACAGATTGACGGCCTCTGGAATGGCTAGACGACCGTCCAGAACCCTTGCGATGGTCTCGGCCACGGGCATCTCGATTCCGTGGGGCTGCGCCAGCGTCAGGCTGGCTTGGGCGGTGGCCATGCCTTCGACGGTTCCGCTGCTTTGCTGCCCGTGCCTATCGATGCGCCCCGCGCCAAGACGATACCCCAGGGAAAAATTCCGCGACTTGTCCGAGCCGCAGGTCAGTGCCAGATCGCCCACTCCGCTCAGGCCAGACAGCGTGTCGGGTCTGGCGCCCATGTCAACCGCCAGACGCCGGATTTCGGCATAGCCGCGTGTCATCAGCGCCGCGCGTGCGCTTTCGCCCAGCCCCGCGCCGATGGTGATCCCGCAACCGATCGCCACCACGTTTTTCAGCGCACCACCCAGCGCCGCGCCGGTCAAATCATCAGATAGATACAGCCGCAGCGTGCCCGTTGATAACAGCGTCTGCAGCGCGGCCGCTTGTGGACCGATGCTGGCCAGCGTCAGCGCGGTCGGGTGCCCAGTGGCAATTTCGCTGGCAAACCCCGGTCCGGTCAGAACCGCAATTCCAGCGTCGGGCAGCAACATCCGCAAAAGATCCGGCGGCAAAAGGCCGCTGCCTTTTTCAATTCCCTTGCAACACAGAACGCATGTCTTTCCGGCCAGTGCGCCCTGATGCTGCTGAACAAAACCACGCAAACTCTGGGTCGGAACGGCTATCAGGATGACCTCGGCCTGTTTTAGCGTCGCGGCATCATGGCTGACCCGAAGACCGTCAGGAAACGGACATCCAGGCAAATATCGCGTGTTTTTTCGCGCTACCTGCATCTTTTCTGTCGCGGCCACATCGCGCAGCCACAGACAGACATCGCGTCCAGCGCGGGCCAGCGTCACCGCCAGCGCCGTCCCAAAGGCGCCTCCCCCGGCGACGACGATCCGGCTCATGCCTTGGCGCCCTTTTTGCCCGAGCCCAGCATTGGGGCGCTTTGCGAATCAAGTGGCCAGCGTGGGCGCGCCACCAACGTCAAATCGTCAAACTGCCCGGCGCGATAGCGTTCCAGACCGGCCCAGGCGATCATCGCGGCGTTATCCGTGCAATAGCCCAGCGGAGGGGCGATGAACCCGGCGCCCTCACGCCGGGACAGGGCTGTCAACCCGTCGCGAATGGCACCATTAGCCGCCACACCTCCGGCTACCGCCAGCAGTGGGGGCGTGTCGGGATGGCGCTCCTTGAACAAGGTTAACGCGCGGCGGGATTTTTCCGTCAGAACGTCGCAAACCGCCGCCTGAAAACCGGCACTAAGGTCGGCGACATCCTGTGCCGTCAGCCCCCCTTGGGCCTCAAGTAACGCATTTCGCGCCCGCAGCAGGGCGGTTTTGAGGCCCGAAAAGGACATGTCACATCCCGGCCGGTCCAAAAGCGGCCGCGGAAAGGCAAATCGCGTCGCCTCGCCGTCTTTCGCCGCACGTTCGACACTCGGCCCCCCCGGTTGTGCCAGACCCAAAAGCTTGGCCGTCTTGTCAAATGCTTCGCCCGGCGCATCGTCAATGGTGCCGCCCAGTCGGGTGAAATCGTCGTGTCCCGCGACCAGCAGGAACTGGCAATGCCCGCCCGAGACCAGCAACATAAGGTAGGGAAACACCGCGCCATCCGTAAACCGGGGGGTCAGGGCATGGCCAGCCAGATGGTTTACCCCGATCAAGGGTAGATTAGCCCCCGCCGACAGGCCCTTGGCACACATCACACCGGACAGGACCCCGCCGATCAACCCCGGCCCAGCGGTTACGGCGATCGCGTCCACCTGCGACAGCGAAACCTCGGCCCGGTCCAGCGCCTCTTCGACACAGTGGTCGATTTTTTCGGCGTGGGCGCGTGCGGCGATCTCGGGGACAACGCCTCCGAACGGGGCGTGCAGCTCGGTCTGGCCGTAAACCACCGAGGCAAGGACCGAAATTTCCGGGCCATTGGCGCGCACCACCGCCGCTGCGGTGTCATCGCAGCTGCTCTCCAGTCCAAGGATCGTCACGCTCTTGACCATAGATACGCCGTCTTGCCAGTTGATCTGATGGCAGGTAACACCTGAACGCATGGCAAGCAATCCTGACGTGACCATCCTCCTGACCCGCCCGGCGCCACAGGCCGAGGCCTTTGCGCGGCTTCTGCATCAACAGTTTGGCGCCGAGCTGTCGATCCTGTCGTCGCCGTTATTGCGGATTCACCCGCTTGCCCCGACAATCGACCTTGGCGATGTGGCGCGCCTGATCGTGACCTCGCCCCATGCTGTTCACGCGGCGGCACCCCTGATCCAGAGCCGCGCAGTGCCCCTCGCTTGCGTTGGCAGTAAAACCACGCGCGCGGCCGAGGTCGCGGGGTTCAAGGTCGCCGAGACCGCACCCGATGCCGCGCATTTGCTGGCGCGCTTGATCGCGCAGGGCCCGGCGGTCGGTCCCTGTCTGTATCTGCGTGGGCAAACCGTCGCCCGTCCGATTGTTCGACACTTGACCGAGGCCGGAATCGCAGCGCGCGATCTTGTGGTTTACCGCCAGATTCCCCAATCCCTAACCACGGCCGCGCGCCGGGTTCTCGACGCCGGGGACCGGGTGATCCTGCCGCTGTTTTCGCCCCGCACCGCCGAAATATTCAACGCCGAGACCGGATCTCTGACACTTGCATCGACCAGCGCCGTTTGTCTCAGCCCGCGGATTGCGGCAGCCCTTGAGGCCGCACGGTTCCAGCGGGTCTTCGTTGCCGCACAGCCCAACGCCGCCGCCCTTCAGCAGAAAATTGCCGCCATCATTTGACGCATTCGATGCTCCCTTGTGGGCGCGCCGCCGCTTGACTATCTAGGACATGGGAGGCAACAGCGTTTTTCTTGCCGTCCGGATGCGTCAGTAAAAGGGATTTCAAACCGTGGCAGCCCGCAAAACGATCCGACCTTCAGACCCGAAGAAAAAATCCACCAAGGGCAAGCCTGTCATCATCGAGCCGTCCCAAAAAACCGCTGCGGAAAAATCCACCCCCAAGCCTGACATGATTGAAGCCCGCGCAGTCGATGTAACCCCCACAAAGCCTTCACCACGGGTTAAAGGTGAAAAAAAATCGGCTGAAAAGACGGCTGAAAAAACGCGGCAAGAACCGCAGGCAAAAAAGCCGAAGCCGCAAAGTTCAGCGCCGAAAAACCCCGCAAAGTCGCAAAACGCGGCGCCGAAAAAGGATTCTCCGGCGCCCCGATCCGGCGGATTTTGGCGCGGTTTCTTCGGCTCCGTCCTTGGTGGCGTGCTGGCGGTTCTAGTCGGCTATCTCGGGGCAGAATACCTGCAACCAAATCCCAATGATCAGGCGCAGAAACTTGCCCTTGTCCAGCAGGATTTGAACACGCGCTTGGTAAAACTGGACGCTCGCCTGAAGAGGCTTGAAAACCAGAAAACATCAAATGAAATAAGTAGGTTACATAATAAACTTAATGTAATTTCGGCCCAAGTTGAGCAACAGGACAAACGGCTGAAGGACCTCAGAAGTAAAATTAAGAATATCAAACAAACCATTGATAAAACGACTATAAACACGACTCAGAATAGAGGAATCCAGTTGGATGGAACAACCCGGGACATGATCCAGCGTTTTGGTGCTGAAATCGACGCCCTCAAGGCGCGTCTGAATGCCGAAACGACCCGACTTGATGGCGTTGCGAAAATGGCGTCAACCCAGCTGACCCGCGCCCGCACCAAGGTGGTGGAGCTGTCAAAAACTGCCCGTAATGCGGCTCGGAATATCGACCTGACGCAATCGCGCGAACGCCTGCGCGCCGCTGTCGAGACCGGCAAGGCCTATCAGGATGTTCTGGCCAAGCTGGCGTCCGAGGCAGCAGTGGACATCCCCGATGCGCTGCGCATTCCGGCAAAAACCGGCGTCGTGCCGTTGGTGACGTTGCAGCAACAGTTTGCGCCCGCCGCCCGCCGCGCCCTCAAGGCGTCGATCCAGGCCGAGGCGGCGAACAAGGGTCTTAGCCAGAAATTCTGGGCTTTTCTAAAGGCGCAGGTCGGCGCGCGCTCGCTGTCGCCAAAGGCGGGAAAGGATCCGGATGCGATTCTGTCCCGGGCTGAGGCTGCCCTGAACGAAGGCGATCTGGCCAAGGCCGTCGCTCTGGTGGAAACGCTGCCTCCCGCCGGGGTTGCTGCGATGTCCGACTGGCTGCATGCGGCCCGAACTCGTCTGGCGGCCAAGGCGGCGCTGACGCAGTTTTACAGTGCCCTCGGTCGCGGCAAATAGGAGGCGGGGCGCATGTTGTGGTCGTTGATCAAGATCGTCATCTTTGTTGCCCTTATCGCGGTGCTGACCTTTGGGGCCTCTTATGTCATCGATGTTGGAGGCGAGGTGCGGCTTGCGTTTGGGACCGTCGAATTCACCCTCACGCCGCTGGCCGGAATTATCGGACTGTTGGCCACCCTGATTGCTGGCTGGATCGTTTTTCGTCTTGTCGCGCTCTTGATTGCGGTATTTCGGTTTTTCAATGGCGACGAGACCGCAATTTCCCGTTATTTCGACCGCAACCGCGAGCGCCGCGGATTTGAGGCCCTGGCCGACGGGCTGATGGCATTGGCTTCGGGCGAGGGCAAGCTGGCCCTGGCCAAGGCGGCGCGGGCGGAAAAATACCTGCAACGGCCGGAACTAACCCTTCTGATTAGCGCGCAGGCGGCCGAGTTGACCGGCGACACCAAGCGCGCCCAGACCTACTATAAAAAGCTCCTTGGTGATCAGCGTACGCGCTTTGTTGGCATCCATGGGCTGCTCAAGCAAAAGCTGGCCGAAGGCGATACGGACACCGCCCTCAAGCTGGCGGAAAAGGCATTCGCGCTGCGGCCCCGGCATGAAAAGGTGATGGACACGCTTTTTGCCCTGCAATCGGAAAAGCACGACTGGAAAGGCGCGCGCGAGACGCTGGCGGCCAAACTGCGGGCCAAGGTTCTACCCAAAGACGTCCATGCCCGCCGCGACGCGGTGCTGGCGCTTGCCGATGCGCGCGAGAAAATTGACGCGGGTGATATCGAGGCGGGCCGCACCGCCGCTCTCCACGCCAATCGCCTGTCGCCGGACCTGATCCCCGCCGCTGTTTTGGCAGCGGAAATGCACGTCCTGTCCAAATCGCCCAAAGCGGCCGTCAAGCTGCTGAAAAAGGCCTGGAGCGCGCAGCCCCACCCCGATCTGGCTGCCGCCTTTGCCGATATCGCCCCGGATGAGACTCCCTCAGAGCGGCGCACTCGGTTTCAGGCCCTGCTGAAATTGAAGCCGGACCACCCCGAGACCCGTTTGCTGTCCGCAGAGCTGGCGATTGTTGACGATGATTTCGCCGCCGCCCGCAAGGCGCTGGGCGATCTGGCCGAGACCCATCCGACCACCCGCTCGCTAACGATCATGGCCGCAATCGAGCGTGGTGAGGGGGCCCCGGACAACGTCGTGCGCGGCTGGCTGACCAAGGCCCTTGGGGCCTCGCGCGGGCCGCAATGGATATGCCAGAAATGCCACCACATCCACAGCCAATGGGTGCCGGTTTGCGAAAGCTGCGGCAGTTTTGACACTCTGGTCTGGCAGGAACCACCCAGCCCTGCCGAGGCCGGCTCTGGCCGCTCTACCGACATGCTGCCTCTGATCGTCGGGGCCCTGGCTGACAAACGCGCCGACAAAGACTCAGACACGCAATCGACGCCGACAACCGGGACGGCCCCGGCATCGCCACCTCGCGAATCGCAAAACGATGCCTCAAACGACGCCGCGCCCGCCACTCCAGACGGCTCATTGGGCGAGACCGGCCCCATTCCGCAGAAACAGGGTGAAAAATCCTGACGTTTAGGGCTACCCCTTTGGAATTTTCCTTGCTATCTAGCGCCTCGTGCCGGTGTAGCTCAGCTGGTAGAGCACGTCATTCGTAATGATGGGGTCGTAGGTTCGAGTCCTATCACCGGCACCACCTTCCTTTGAAATTATTAGGGAAATTTGCACTGCCGCCCGATAGCCCCACATCTGGCCCCACATTCGAATCGCGATAGTTCAATCGCAGGGCGCTGGTGCTGACGCCGATGTAATAATCCGTGTGCGCGTCGACCATCAGATTCGGTAGGACCTTCAGCGTGATCGGCATCGCATCATACCAGACTTTTCGGCGGAATCGGAAAGGTTTCGGCACGCGGGCGCCACAGGTGCAAGGTGAAAGGATGCACATTGACATGGTCCTGGATCGGCGCGTGATATTCGACTGCCCATTCGTCCGCCCTGAAGCAGATCCTCTTGACGTGTTTCATCTCAGCGTATCTCGGCAATCGCTGTGCCGTGGAGACAGAAACATGGTCCCACCCCATGCCCGTTGACGCGATCACGCGCAGAGCGCCGAGCTTGAACATGATTCCATCAATAGAGACATCCAGGACGCAACCTTTCCTGTGCTTCTCGACGATAGCGGCGATGGCTGGAAAAGATTTCATTCGTCACACCCTTACTATCGCCCTCAAACGCCGGAGCTCAGCACACAGACTCTTGTTCTGGCGCATCAGGGAATCGATGAATTCCTGTCGGCGCTGGGCTTTCACCAGCAGGCGCTCGACATATTCTTCCGCCTCCCGTCGCGCCTCCCGTTCCCGCTCGATATCAGATAGGGGATGGTCGCAGGTACACCCGTCCGGACCGCCGACAGCACCTCCCATGCAGCCAGGGATGAAATGCGCGAGCTCGCCTTCGAACGTCCAGTAGCAGCGATCACTCATAGCGCCATCTCCATCTGTTCGGGCGACGGATCATTCCTCGGCTCCCAGATCCACGGGCCGCATGCCATGGGCTGTCGCGAGAGAGCGCCACGCATATGCCGCCGCCAATGGAACCACGCCGTTTCCGAGAACGGCCTGGTTGAAAGTGGGCGATGGGTCTTCCTCATCGGCCCGCCAAGAGAATGTGAGCCGCGTTCCATCGGGCCGGGTGATCCTGATGGCGCTCGTCCCGTTCTCCGAGGCGCTTGCCGGCGGCGCTGAATGGCTGGCAGGGGTATCCGGCAAGGATCGTGTCGATCGCAGCCCGCAGAGGTTGCCCATCGAACGCTCGCACGTCGTCCCAGATCGGCGCCGGCGCGAAATATCCAGCGCGCTGGGCGGCGATGATCCGTTCTCGCGGCTCCCCGTCCCATTCAACCCAGCATCGCGTCTCGAACCCCGGCTCGGCGAGCATGAGGCCCATATCCAGGCCACCGGCTCCGGCCGCGAGCGACAATCCGTTGCGAGGGGGACGTGGATCCATGTCATCCCGCCACCGCCTGCGGGTCGCTTTGGTATAGTGGCGACGCCTCGAGGAATGCTTCGACCTCCGACAGGCGGACAAGGGCGACATTGCCGCGCTTGTAGATCCTGATCCAGCCCTTCTGGGCCCAGCGATAGACCGTCGAGCGATGAACGCCGAAGGCTTCCTTGCTGCGGCAGACGCGAACATATATTGGGCGCTGGGAGGGTCTCCGGGTCATTGGTCTGCCCCCTCAGGTTTTGGCGATTTCTCGCCGCCGCCAACAAGGTCGCGCACAAGATCCTGAAAGGTTTCCTTGCCTTCAGCCTCCAGCGTCACCTGTGCGCCGCCCGCCCATGCGACGTGCATGATGGTGCCGCCTGCGTCGGTGCGGATCTGCATACGCTTGGCAAAGCGGATTCCGTCTAGGATTGTTTCGAGGGACTCGCCCTCCGCCATCTGGTCGTCACCCACCGCCCATGTGGCGGCCTCCACGTCGTCCACGCTTGCGGTCGCTAGCGCCTTCGCGCAGGCGAGGATGGTCTTTTCAAGGTCTGTCATGATTTTTCTCCTGTTGTTCTTGCCAGGGCCTCGACCGCCAGCTCGGCGAGGCGCCCGTCTGCGAATTTCGCGGCGCCAGCGCAGTCGGCTCGTGTGCGCCCCCATGTGGTGACGCAGTAGCGGCCATCTTCGTCGACGGCGATGATGGCGATCCGCACGGCGCTTGCAGCCTGTCCGCAGTTGCGCGCGGTCGATATCGGGATCGGCTTGATGGTCATTCGGCGATCCTCCGCAGCACTTCGGTGATGATGGGGATGCCAACGATGACCGCGACCCCGCCGAGAATGATCAGAAGGGCCAGACATGAGGTTTCGATCCATTCTGTTCGCGGCGGCCAGTTTGTGTCTTCGTCGTCGGAGCGAAAATCCATGTCAGGTCGCTGGCGCATCATGCTTGTCCTCTATTGTCCAGTGTGAAGAAAAATTGCCGGGGGCGGGAGGAATGCCCCCGGCAGTTACACCGCAGCCCCGAGCAGCGCCGTGAGTGGTGAGGCAAGGGCTGTGGCGGGAAGAGACGGTCATTGCAGGTGCCTTTTGCAGACGGGGTTGTCGTCGATCAGCCCGCGCAGGCACCGGGTTACCTCTTCGTCGGATATTCCATGGTTCCGGGCGACGTTCAGTGCTGCTGCGAGAAGGGCGGCGGTGGCGGCACCGGTATGGCCCAGCGCGCCAACGGTCGATCTCGCGGCCGCCGCGGCGATTCTGGCCATCGTTTCGTCGTCGGGCCGGTCGTCAGGCATGCGATTCATGGCTCGTGTCCTTCCTTGCTCATTCTCCACCCTCCGGCGTCGGCAGCATCCCTTGGGTTTCAATGCGCTGCATGACGGTCTCGCCAGACGGGAGAAGAATCTGACCCAGGAAAGCCGCTTCGAAGGACAGTATCCCGGTCTCGACAGCGGTGATCTGACCCTTCACCCAGTCCCGAAGAATGGACCAGACCGCGATGGCGCCTTTTTCCAGAGCCTTGCTCTCGTAGTCATGACGGCTGCCTTTTCGTCGTGAATTGAATGGATGGGCTTTCAACCAGGCCTGCGCATAGCCAGCGCCGGAAGCTTCTACCTGCACCATGCGACCACGCCATTCGAACTGGATCATCACCAACCCTTTGTCGAAGTCCTCCATCGGCGCAAACTTCGAGCACCCGAACGCCTGCAGCGTGCGGCGAATGTCCTCGACGGCGCGCCGACCGGATGTTGCATTCTCGTAAGGAAGCGTCATGCGCACTCCCCCGCGTTTTCCCATGCGAGCGCGTTCTCAGCGGCCCGGAGCCAGTTTCTCGGCAGCTCGTCCACGTCTGACGCGAACGCGCAAATCCCGAAAACCTGCGCCGACACCATGATCGGCTGGTACAACCCGGGCTCGTCCGATGGCATGTCCCAGCGCCCGCCGTGTTCAATCACCGCGCGATTGAGCGCCCCGAGCCGGTCGGCCGGAGGCGTCGATTTCAGGGTTGATACAAAATCCTCGAGCGAGGCCCGGTCGAAATCCCATGGAGTCATCGGCTTGCCCCTTCCAGCGTCAGAACTGCGCGCTGGGCGGCCAGCGCGCCTTTGTCCAGGCGGACCAGTGTGAGGCCCTTGATCACCTCGCCGTCGGCTGTCTCGACGTCATAGACCGGTCGACAGAACAGGCGACCAACGACCCGACCGTGGAATTCGTGATCCATCGGCCCTCGCCGGGCAATGACCGGATCCCCGAGCATCACCGGCCGCGTCATTCCCAAATCTCCACCGGCATGGCGGCGAGCCGCGTCTGGTCTACCGCGCATCCCCGGCCGGCCATGAGCGTTGCCCAGGCGAGGCGCCGCAGGAGAGGGCGGTTTGCATAAAGCTCGGGGTTGGCCACGACCAGGCGGGCATCAGCGAGAAACTGTCGCGTCGGTCGGGCGGCAGGTATTGCAGGTTGGTGGATGTGTCGCATGGCGTCCTCCCGTTATCTTGTAGGGGACTGTATGGGGGAAAAATCCCCTTGTCAACCAATAGGGGGTAATTTCCCCTATACGTCCATTGATGTGCTGTCTATGTTTGGGGCCGAATCAGGTCGACGGCCAATCGAAAAAGATGCATCTGTGGAAGACTGTGGCCGGAAAGCAGGTTCGTCGTGCTTTTTGGGTCGTGTCCAAATTTCTATTGGCAGTTCCCGCTATTCAAGCGGCGAGCCGAGCATACACCGACCGATCGGCATCTGCGTGGATGACATCCGCAACGCTGGTTATAAGCGTCAACTTTGGGCCAATCGCATCAGGATTTGGCGTCACTCCTACTGGTTTTACCCCGTTCTCAAGGCGGGCCATGTCGGACAGCTTGAGGTAGGCAGAATTGACGGCATTGCCGGCTTTGCTGAAATAATCGAACACCAATGGGCATCCATCCCGCTCGACCATAAGGTCGAACTCGTGTGTTGCGGTGGAAAAGCCAATAAGTTTTGCATGTTCCCGCACGCGAAAGTCTTGGTAAAACTCCGTGGCAGTCTTGATGAACCGCTCGCGGCGTCGGTCGATGGCACCCCGGAACGAGTGTTCTATCGTTTCGTCGATTACCTCCCGAACGAGGTTGGCCATAGCAATGATTGCCCCCTTGAGGCGCGCCTTCGAGACACGGATGTACAGCATCGTCCCACCATCGAAGATGGCACCGAAATTCCGGGATCGTTCTGCTGCAATCCTCGAAAACGCCTGCTCATTTGCCCCGGCGGACAGAGTTTCATGAAGCGCCATTCCGTCGTCGGTGACCATGAACAATTCACCGTCATGCCAGACGGTTACGGATATGAGAGATCCGCTTGAGGTCGAAACAGGCATCTGGATGATGTGGCGTCCAGCGATATGGTCAACGGAAAAGAGCGACCGCACCGCTTCTTCAACGGTGTTGTCTTGATGCCCTCTTCCGGTTCCAGTCAAGTAAGAAGTCGTGGTTGCCATTGGGGTTCCTCAACCTCTGTCAAATTGTTTACGCTCAGTATTCTACCAGCCATGTCAAGTAGCTCGGAAAATGTTCCGGGCGCTGGGTCCAAAGACACGGCCGCTGGCAGGTTTTGCCTCAGATACTCCATGGGCTCAACGCCTTCCTTGTAAAGGTCCGGACGGTGCACATGCGTTTTTCCTGCATCAACGAATTGCAGGTCGCCGCAAATTTTCTTTTGGTTGAAGTGGGCGGCTCGCGACCTCCAATCCACCCGGGCAAAGCATTTGGGGCCATACGCAGTTTCGATAGTCAATCCTGCGCTCACCAATTCGTCGGGCTGATCTATCCGGCAGTTCAGAAACAAACTCACGCCCTTAACCAAGATTCCGCCACTTTCGATCGAGGCACGTATTTTCAGCGCTCCACTGCGGTTACCAGGCTGCCAGCTTCCAAAACCAACACCCTGTTTCGACATCGCGAACAGGTCCAGTATCATTTGCCTATCAGGGCCTTCCGGCAATCCTCATCTCCTGCAAGGGTAAAATGGTTTCATTCGATCAATCCACTCTCCTAGCCAGTTCCTTCGGCCAGTGCAGCAGGACGGGGGCGGCCCATTTAAGGCGCACGTCGTGCTGGTTGTCGGCCTGCGGGTTAATGGAGATGAGGTTGAACAGGCCGGGTTCTGAGCCGAGCTTGACCTGCTTGACCCATCCGAGGCCGTCATCCGATTCGCAGACGCAGCGGCGACCGATCGCCTCGCTGGGCACGCCGTCATGGGTGGAGCGGGTATAGAAAAGCAGGTCGCCGGCGGAATAGACGGGTTCCATGCTGTCGCCCTCGATCTCGACAGCCACGACCCTGCGCTGGTCCAGGCCGGGCGGACAGACGACGCGTGGGCCTGTGCCGGGTTCGTAAGCCTCGAAAACCGGCACGCGGGCACCTGCACCAACTTTGCCCACGATCGCCACGGATAGCGTCGAGTCTTGAGATAAGTCTTTCGCCAGAAACTGGTCCAAGGAAACACCAAAAGCGTCGGCTATCTTGATGGCATCGTCGACGCCGGTTGTTCTGCTTTTCCCTTGTCGCAAGCTCTTGAATTTATCGTAAGAAACGCCTGCAGCCTCGGTGACCTCGCGTAAGGACCGACCGGTTGTCTGTAGTGCATGTTCCAGAGCTTCTTTGAACGAGGTTTTCATTCCTCTACCCTAAGTCGCTCAGCGCTCAATGGCATGGGTGGAATTTCCCCTTGCGTAAAGGGGATATATCCCCCATAACGAATTTCATGGAACAGCTGATTTCGGAAGTTGAGGCCTATTGCGCGGCGATTGGATCGAGGCCGCAGCGGGTGCTGCGCGCGTCTATCGGGGCCAGCTGGGGGCAGTGGGAAAGGTGGAAGGCGGGCAGGTCGAGCCCTACGCTTGCCGTTGCCGACCGTCTGCGAAGGTGGATGGCAGAGCATCCGCCAGCTGCGGATCGCGAGGATGCGGCGTGATGCGTGCGAAGTCATATCCCAACGATGCTGCGCCGGGCGCTGGGCAGCAAGGAAACCGGGTTGCGACTGTCGTGGGCGTTCTGCCGCGCTGTCCCGTATGTGGAGAGCGCGTCCTGCGCGTAGATTTGGCCCCCGGAAACAGAATCGATGTCCTGCTGCCCGCATCTCTGGAACCCGCTCTGGCGGAAACTGCGGCGTCGAACGTCGCATGTCACCGTAGATGGTGCCAATCGGCAATGTCCTCGGGGATGGGCAGCAGCGAAGAGTCCAGGCCGGAGGGGAACGGGACATGACCTCCGAGAAGATCATCCAGCGCTGCTTGGGGCGAATGGTAGGACCCGAGATTTTCGTTCTCGGCAAGGATCGCCCAACGTCCCATGTAGCGGACAATTGCAATTTCGAGATCGCCGATCCGGACAATCCATCCTCGCACTTCGCTTTCTCCGTCGGCTTGGTTGGCACCGCCGATGGTGAGGGCCGGGGCGAGGCGTGTCAACCGCCTCGCCCTTGTCCAACCCGGAGGGCGGCAGCATGATCACGCGTGACCTGATCCTGGCCCAGATGCGCGCCCTGCTCGCGGCTCACGGCTGCCTCGATGCCGCCGCCGAGGCGATCAACGCGCGCTGGGGCGACAATGTCTGCAAGGGCACCCTGTCTCGACGCGCCCACGGCGAACAGCCATGGCCCATTCATCACGTGATCGCGCTTGAAGACGCGCTGGGCCGATATCCGGTCACGCGCCTGCTCCACCGCAGGACGCAATCGGACGTTGCTGCGCCCGACGTTGTGACTGCGGCACGAAGTGTCGCCAAGGAAACGGGCGAGGCCGTCGCCGCGTTGACCGGTGCCGCATTCTCGGCTTCGGCCAGAGACCGCGCACAGGCAGCCACCGAGATTGACGAGGCGATTGATGCGCTGCGGCAGGCCCGTGCGGCGCTGGGCGCGGTGCTGGTGCCGGAGGCGGAAATATGAGCGTGCCGAGCCGGGCCGACGATCTGCGTGCGCTCGAGATCTTGCATCTGCGGGAAATCGAGGGCCTCTCCTATATGGACATTGCCCGCCGCATGGGCATGACCAAGGGGACCGTCATCGGCCTGGTGAATCGCATCAACAAGGCCGCTGATGCAGTACCGTGCCTGTGCCGAAGGCCCGAAAACAAGGACGGCGGCATGCCACCACGATGGTGGGAGGGGCGATCATGCACATGACCGCCGTTCACGTCGAGCGCGAATACCACCAGGTTGGCCACGTGACCTTCGAGATCGTCGTGCGGGCTGATGACGCGCCGACATTCGCACTGCGCGCGGGGCTCGCGACCGACGCCACTTCCCGGCGACCCCTCTTTACCGGCTTCATTGAGCCCGGCATGGCCGATGCGCTGCGCAAGCTGGCTGATCGCGTGCAGGATCTGGAGGCCGACCACCGATGACGATGCGCCAGATCGACATTTCAAACCTTGATCCGGTGGATGTTTCGGCCGCTTCCCTGCCGCGACCAGATCTTGCATGGATCCGGATTTCGAGGATTTACATTGACGACCGTTATCAACGCGACCTCGGCCCGACAAACTGGCGCGCCATTCGCCGGATCGCCGAGACGTTCGACTGGGCCCTGTTCACGCCCGTCACGGTGTCGATCCAGCCGGGGGCCGCGACCGGGCAGGAGAGATTCGCGCTGATCGACGGCCAGCACCGTGTGCACGCGGCGGCGCTCGTCGGGCTGCATCTGGTGCCGGCGCTGATCGTGTCCATCCCACCCGAGGCCCAGGCCGCCGCCTTTGCGGGCATCAATTCGATGCGCACGTCGGTGTCGGCGCTGGGCCTGTTCAAGGCGGCCCTGGTGGCGGGCGAGGAATGGGCGCTTGAGGCGGACGCGGCGGTCAGCGCAACCGGGTGCCGTCTGATGACCTACAACAAGAGCGCGCGCATGAAAAAACCGCGCGAGATATTTTCCGTCGCCTTGGTCCGCGACCATGTGCTGGCAGGGCGCGCCAAGGTCGTTTCCGCCGGGCTGCGTGCGATCAGCGAGTCGTCGCGCGGCGACGATGTCGACCTGTACGCCCAGCGCGTTCTCAGGCCCTGGCTTGGCGCGCTGGGGCGACAGGAGCAATTCATCGACATCGACCTTTCGCGCTTCGTCTCGACGGTCGACCTGCAATCGTTGGTCGACCGGGCGACAACCGATCGGCCGCGCGGATGCGTGGAGTCCGACTATCAGCTCGCAATGGGGGCCGTTCTCGCTGCCTTGGAGGCTTTTGCACGTGGAGACAGGTCGCCGGGTTTGCAGGCCGCTCGCTCGGCCAAACGGCC
>Ga0256829_1000059_pt1 | contig 147502 bp, 133 predicted proteins | sample 131447metaG_FD_185979 | JGI IMG/M metagenome (GOLD analysis project Ga0256829, IMG submission 185979) | Hydrothermal vent microbial communities from Lau Basin, Pacific Ocean - 131-447 | ecosystem: Environmental > Aquatic > Marine > Hydrothermal vents | place: Pacific Ocean: Lau Basin... | reverse complement strand
TCCTTGCGACCAAACCCGGCCAGAGAGAGGTCTTTCACGATATAGTCCGCGCCCATCGGCAAACTCCATTCTGGGTAAACAAAACTCGGCCAAGCTGCTAACACCTCAATCCTTTACAAGCAACGAAGACGGAACCGGCCAGGGTTCGCTGATTGATGGTTTGCGCAATTCAGGCCGACAGGGTAGGCACTGACCCAAATCGTGACAAAAGACCGAGCTGCCCCATGGCCTTGAAACCTGCCCGTGCCTGGCAACGCATGTTGTCCGGGCGTCGCCTGGATCTTCTGGATCCAACCCCAGTGGATATCGAGATCGAGGATATCGCCCATGGGCTGGCATTTGTGGCGCGTTGGAACGGGCAGACGAAAGGCGATTTCGCCTATTCGGTGGCAGAACATTCGCTGCTTGTCGAAACACTTTTCACACGCCTTTATCCCAAGGTGCCGGTCAAGTGGCGCCTTGCAGCCCTGCTACATGACGCCCCGGAATATGTGATCGGGGACATGATCTCTCCGGTGAAAGCAGCTGTTGGCCCGGGCTATGAAAGCCTCGACGAGCGGTTGACCACTGCAATCCATGTGCGGTTTGGTCTGCCGGCCGCGCTGCCAAAGACCATCAAATCCAAGATCAAACGCGCCGACAAGATCAGCGCCTGGATGGAAGCAGTACAGATTGCCGGGTTTTCGGAAACCGAAGCCAACAAGTTCTTTGGCCGTCCCGATCAGCAGTTGATCGCAGACCTTTCGATCGAGCTGCGTCCTCCGGTCGAGGTGCGCCGTGATTTTGTGGCGCGACATACCGAGCTGTTGGCTCTGCTTTAGGGGGCGGCACTTTTGGCGGCGCGGCGGGCCCGGCGCATCTCACGAACCCGCTGCTGCTTGAACTCGGGCGATTCTATGAACCGCTCGCCGCCGCCAAAGCCCTTATCAGCCAGAATCTGACTGCGCTCCACATCGCTGAGCACCGACCAGTTGGCATCGGGTGCAATGAACCCATGCTGCGCCAGAGCACGGCCAATGACCGCGTGATCAATCTCACCAAAGCTGTTGCGGTTCGATGTTGGCTTGTCTTTTGGAACCCACTCGGTGCGCAGGGCGCCGATGACCAAAGGGGTGCAGCGGCAAAAATGAGCGACATTGGCCGCCAAAAGGTTGTTGGCGCCCGAGCGACGACGCAGCACGATGGCCACCTTCTGATCGGGGCGCCCCACCATCGCATAAAGGTGGATGGCCGATCCGTCCGCCGCGATGACTTGCTTGGCCGCCTTGTATCGCGCCAGCTGTTCGCGCAGGCTGTGCTCCTGCGGATGAAAGATCTCGTAGCCTTCAGCCCGCAACCGCTCTTCCAGCTGCTCTTCGCCCAACAGGCCGCCTTTGCTGAGGCCAAGTTTCGAGCGGGAGACATAGATCCTCTCCGGTCCTTCCGGTTTCACGTCGCGGGCAAAGCTGCTGTGAACGGCGGTGCGGAACTTTCGCGTCCCTTGGGTGATCTGCCCCAGACCAAACCCTTGCCCCGGCACCACCAGTTCCTCAACCTCTGACGGCTGTGCCGCGACCTTGATCGGCAGGCCAGGTGCAAAGAGATCGATGAAATCCCGCTGAAATCCCTGGATCTCATCTCCCACATTCGGGCGTTTGGGGATGAAAAGAACCCCGTCCACCGGCTGCTCCAGATGCGCCAGCGCCCAAAGCCGGGAGGAGCTTTCAACCAGAAAATGCCCAAAATGCACCCACAGAACGCCACCCCAAAGCCAGCGACCCTGAATTTTCTCTTTGATCTCATTGGGTGGGTCCGGCTCGATCGTGATCGGACGGAACCGGCGCCACAGCGCCCCTTCCGGGCAATAGCTTCCGTCGGCCTTCAGAATACCAGCCTTCTGGACCAGAGCGCTTTCGACCGGCGGCACCACGCGTGCGTTTCTGAGGGTTAAGGTCTCTTCCGACCAGCCTCCATCCGGCATCGGTTGATCTTCGGGTCCGGTGCCGAGCTCTGTCATGCGCAATCCTATCCTGGCAAGAGCCGCTTACTTTGGGCTGCGCTTGGCAAGGATGCGCTGCAATGTCCGGCGATGCATGTTCAGCCGCCGCGCGGTTTCCGAGACGTTACGATCACAGAGTTCATAAATACGCTGGATATGCTCCCAGCGCACCCGGTCCGCGCTCATGGGGTTTTCGGGTGGCGGCGGCAACTCATCATCAGAGGCCAGAAGCGCATTGGTGATATCCGTCGCATCGGCCGGCTTGGAGAGGTAATCCGTCGCGCCGATCTTGACAGCAGCCACGGCGGTGGCAATCGCCCCATATCCGGTCAAAACCACAACCCGGCTGTCGGGGCGCTTTTCGCGCAGCACCTCGACCACATCCAGCCCGTTGCCGTCTTCGAGCCGCAGATCGACCACCGCATAGGCGGGTGGGCGCGCTGTTGCAATTGCGCTGCCAGCCGCGACAGATCCGGCCGTCTCAACCTCGAAGCCGCGTTTTTCCATGGCCTTGGCCAGACGCCGCAGGAACGGCTCATCGTCATCGACCAGCAAAAGGGATTTGTCCGGTCCGATGTCTTTTTGCGCCGCGTCACCCATGCCTGCTCCTTCCGCGTACCATCGTCATATTCTTGTTATTGATATTATGCGCAGGAAGGGAAAGGTCAAATGAGCGTCCTGCTCACATGTTATCGATAAAGCAGCCGATCTTGTCCGCCATCTGCTGGGGCGTGTCATCCCGGCGGAAGAACTCGACGAAACCCTCTTGCGGCAGAACCAGGTAGGAAAAGGTCGAATGGTCTACCAGATAATAATCCTCATCCCCGTCCTGTTTCTTGTAGTAGGTCTTGTAGGCTTGGCTTGCAGCCTTGACCTGCTCGGCCGATCCGGTGAGGCCAATCATCTTTTCATGCATGTTATAGGCAAAGTCCCCAACCACCTCGGGCGTATCGCGGTCAGGGTCGATAGAGATGAAGACCGGGGTCACACTATAGCCGCGCTCACTCAGCACATCGACAGCTTCGGCGTTGCGCGACACATCCAGCGGGCAGACGTCAGGACAGAAGGTATAGCCAAAGTACAACAGCGACGGCTCGGTGATCACATCCATGTCGGTGACGGTCTCACCCTTGGCATTCAAGAGCTCAAACGGCCCGCCGATAGCACCGGCACCTCCGGCAACCCTACTGCTACGGCATTGGGCGAACTTATCGTCGCTGTCGCCAGGACGGGTCAGGAACCAGGTTCCACCGGCAACGATGGCAATGAAAAGGACGGCAAGCAGAGCATAGAGGCGGGTCATTTGATCACACTTTGCGAAAGGGAAGGGTTGTTGATCGTTTCGGGCGCCAGACCTATCAAGAAACTGAGCCGATGCAACTGGCGCAAGGCGTCACACCAGGGGGCGGCGCGAAATCGTGATGATATCCGGGACAGATGCCGCAGATCAGGAGAGACAGATGAGCGAAACCCAGTTCGGCCTGATGCATGGACAGGAGCGCAGCCACTGGATTCGCCTGCGCACTCTGATTCTTCTCCGCTGGGTGGCCATTGCAGGGCAGATTACGGCAATTGTCGTTGCCCAATATGTCTATGAACTGCAGCTGGAGCTGACCCTGTGTTTCCTCGCTGTCGGCATCGCCGTTGTGGGCAATCTCGTTGTCACCTTCATGTACCCGGAAAACAAGCGCCTGTCGGAATTTGAGAATTTCCTGATGGTGTTCTTTGATCTGCTGCAACTGGCCTTTCTGCTTTATCTGACTGGCGGCTTGCACAATCCCTTTGCCTTGCTGGTGTTGGCGCCCGTGACGATCTCTGCCGCCATGATGGGCCTGCGCCCGACGCTTATCATTGGGGGCGCCGCCATTATCCTTGTGACCCTGATGGCCGAGTTTCATCTTTCGTTGCGCACCGAACAGGGGTTCTTGTTGCGGGTTCCCGATATTTTTGTCTTCGGAAACTGGACTGCCATCGTCATCGCCATCCTGTTCATCGGTGCCTATTCCTTTCGCATCAGCGGCGAAATCCGCAGCATGTCAGATGCGTTGGCCGCGACCCAACTGGCCCTGTCACGCGAACAGAAACTGACCGACCTTGGCGGCGTTGTCGCCGCCGCCGCGCATGAGTTGGGCACGCCGCTGGCCACGATAAAGCTGACCAGCGCCGAGCTGCTGGATGAGCTGGAGGACCGCCCCGACCTGCGCGAGGATGCCGCCCTGATCCGCGAGCAGGCCGACCGCTGCCGCGACATCCTGCGCAGCATGGGGCGGGCGGGAAAAGACGACCTGCATCTGCGTCAGGCCCCTTTCTCGACGGTGATTCACGAGGCGGCCGAACCCCACGTGAACCGAGGAAAAACAATCATCCTGCACGAGGCTCCGCTTGCAACGGACATCCTTCAGCAACCGACGATCCTGCGCAAACCCGAAATCATCCACGGGCTGCGGAACCTCGTGCAAAACGCCGTGGATTTCGCCGGAAGCACCGTCTGGATAGATGCGGCCTGGGACGATGAGATCATCCGCGTGACCATCAGCGATGATGGGCGCGGATATCCTTCACAGCTTCTGGGCCGTATCGGAGATCCTTTCGTGAGGAAACGGCGCATGCCTTCGGATCGTCGACAGCGGCCAGAATACGAAGGCATGGGCCTGGGGCTGTTTATCGCCAAAACGCTGCTGGAGCGCAGCGGCGCGTCTTTGCGATTCACCAATGGGTCGAACCCGCTTCCCGGTCTGGTGCTGCCAAAAGAGAGACTTGGCGCCATCGTTGAAGTTTCATGGCCCCGAGACAAAATCGACGCTCTACATGGCGAAAACGCCGTTCCAATCGGTGAAAACAGAAAAATCGAATTTTAACTATTCATTTTTTGGCAACTAATTAAACTTCACTTAACCATTATTGGTGAACCATTGACGGACGATAGGTGACCTAGGCAGGACAACATGCAGAACATCGTTTCGATCGAATGGTTAATCTTGGCGGCTCTCTGCGCGGCGACGGCTGCTGCAGCGGTATGGTGGCTTTCACCGGCCACGCGTTCCAACTCGCTCGAACAGGACCTTCTGACCAGCGACGGCCGGACGGATGCCGTTTTTCTGTTTGACGACACCACCCTGATCGGCTGGTCTTCGGGCGCGCGCAAGTTCATTGGTGAGCATGCCGAAAGCTTCAGCTGGAACATGCTGCGTGACCAACTGTCCCGAAACTATCCCGGCCTGCCCCAGTCCCCCGGTTTCCTCAAGGACGTCGGCCCCCTGGTTCTGTCAGGCACTGCCGCTGCCGAGAGCCGGGAAGCCCATTGCGAATGGATTGACGGGATCACCCGCGTGCAATTGCGCCGCTCGACCCTGGAAGAGCAGAACCGGTCGCTTGATCAGGAGCTGACCACGCTGCGGGCCGCTGTGCATCAGGCGCCCTATCCGGTTTGGCTGCAATCCGACGAAGGGGAAATCACCTGGTCCAATCTGGCCTATGACGATCTGATCCAAAAGATCCGCGGACGCGACTCGGATGTGACCGAGCCTTTGTTCACCGAGTTGGACCAGCCCAAGACCAGCGGCAAGCCGGAACGCATCTCGATTCCTCTGCCCGAAAGCAACAAGCGCCTGTGGTACAACATCTCGACCACCGAAACCGAGGCCGGCTGGCTGTGCCACGCGGTGGACGTAAACGCGGTGGTCGATGCCGAAGTGGCCCAGCGCAATTTTGTGCAGACACTGGCAAAGACTTTTGCACAGCTCTCCATCGGCCTTGCCATTTTTGACCGCAACCGACAGCTGGTGCTGTTTAACCCGGTTCTGGTGGATCTCACCGCACTGTCACCCGATTTCCTCAGCTCGCGCCCCAACCTGATGAGCTTTTTCGACCGCCTGCGCGATCAGCGGATGATGCCCGAGCCAAAGAACTACTCCAGCTGGCGCCAGCAGATGGAGGATCTCTTGAAAGCCGCCGCCGAAGGCAACTATCAGGAAACCTGGTCGCTGCCCTCCGGGTCCGTTTACTCGATCTCAGGCCGCCCTCATCCAGATGGTGCCATTGCCTTCCTCTTCGAAGACATCACCGCAGAAGTCTCTCTTACTCGTCAGTTCCGCTCCGAGTTGGAAATGGGTCAATCGATCATGGATCAGATGGACGAAGCCATTGCGGTCTTTGCCAATGACGGCACCATGACCTTTTCCAATACCACCTATCACGAGCTCTGGAAGATGGACCCCGATGCCAGCTTTGCAAAGGTGTCGATCATGGATGCCAGCCGGATCTGGCAGGACACATGTGATCCGACCCCGGCCTGGGGCGAGATCCGCGATTTTGTCGCCGCAAGTGATACCCGCGATCCATGGTGGACCAAGGTCAAACTCCGCGACGGCACCCCGCTGATGTGCAAGGTCACGGGCATTCAGAACGGTGCTACCATGGTCAGCTTCCGCGATCCGGACCTCAGCCTTCCGCGCGCTGATCAGGAACGTTTCGCTATCGTGGACCACAGCTAAAGACGCAACATGCCCGGGGCGCCACGCGCCGGGCAATCCCGCTTGCAGCGCAGGACGCACAGGGCCATTGTGTGCCCATGATCGAAAGCCCGCTGCACTGCACCCTCAGCACGCCTGAAGAAACCGCCGAACTGGCCACCGACATCGCCGGGGCCTTGGGTCCGGGCGATTGTCTGCTTCTTGAAGGCCCCATCGGCGCCGGAAAGACCCATTTTGCCCGTCATCTGATCCAGTCCCTGCAGGATCACCCCGAAGATGTGCCCTCTCCCACCTTCACGCTGGTGCAGACCTATGACGTTCCCGCCGCAGAACTGTGGCACGCGGACCTTTACCGGCTAACATCGCTGGATGAAGTCGAAGAACTGGGGCTTCTCTCAGCTTTTGACGATTGCATCACCCTAATTGAGTGGCCTGACCGGCTGGAGGAGCTCACGCCCACCCATGCTCTGCATCTGACATTCTCCCTTGATCCCGATGGAGAAGACGCCCGCCGCCTGACGCTGCAGTGGAGCGATGAAAAATGGCTGCCCCTGATGGAGCGAATATTTCCATGACAGACCGATCTGTGCTGATTTCTGCGTTTCTGAATGAGGCAGGCTTTGGCGCCTGGGCGCGAGTTCCACTGGCCGGGGATGCCTCCATGCGCCGCTATGAACGGCTCACCTCACCGGATGGGGAAACCGCTGTGTTGATGGATGCCCCCCCGGACAAGGGCGAAGACATCCGCCCCTTTGTCGAGGTGGATGCCTATCTGCACGAGCAAGGCATCAGCGCTCCTGAAATTCTGGCGCAGGACGCCGACACCGGTCTCCTCCTGACCGAGGATCTGGGCGATGCGCTGTTCAGCACCGTCATCGCACAGGATCCGAAACAGGAAATGCCGCTCTACCGCGCGGCGACAGATCTTTTGATCGCGCTGCATCAGGCTCCGGTGCCCGATCTTGCCCCCCTTGGCCCGCGGGTCATGGCCGAGATGGCAAGCCTTGTGATGACCTCCTATCGGGCTGGCATCCTTGGGGAAGAAGACGAGGTTCTAACCCACCGTTTTGAGGACCAGTTCGAGGACATTCTGCGTCAATCCGTCAAAGGCGACATGGTCTTTGTACACAGGGATTTTCACGCTCAGAACCTCTTGTGGTTGCCAGAGCGAGAGGGGACCCGACGCGTCGGAGTGATCGATTTTCAGGACGCCAGAACAGGACATCCCGCCTATGATCTTGTCTCTTTGTTGCAGGACGCCCGCCGCGATGTCCCGGCAGGAGTCGAGATGCAGATGATCGACCACTACATCCAGACCACCGGCGTTGATGCTTCGGGGTTTCACACCGCCTATGCGGTGATCGGGGTTCAACGCAACCTGCGCATCCTAGGAATTTTTGCTCGGCTCTCGCAGGAGATGGGCAAGCCGCAGTATCTTGACCTGATCCCCCGTGTGTGGGGCCATGTGATGCGGGGCCTCGACCATCCAGCGCTTGCAACTCTGTCGGATTGGCTGCGTATTGAACTGCCTGCGCCCAGCCCTGAACACCTGGATAGGCTCAGATAAATGAGCGGCGATCTCCCAACCTCAGTCATGGTCTATGCAGCCGGTTTCGGCACCCGCATGAAGGCGCTGACCAGAGACATGCCCAAACCCCTGATCCCGGTTTCCGGTCGTCCCCTGATTGATCACACGCTGGATCTCGCCCGCGCGGTAGGCCCCGAGCGCATTGTCGTAAACACGCACTACAAGGCCGAGATACTGCAGGACCACCTGAAACCGCAGGGCGTTCTGATCAGTGACGAACAGCCGGATATCCTCGACACCGGCGGCGGGCTTCGTCATGCGCTGTCGCTTTTGCGCGATGGTCCGGTCTACACCTCGAATTCTGACGCCATCTGGGCCGGACCCAACCCGTTCGAGATGCTGCGCGAGGCATGGGATCCATTGCGGATGGATGGTCTGATGCTTTGCGTACCTTTGGAGCGTGCGGTCGGGCGGCAGGGCGGCGGGGATTTTTCTGCCGATGAAACTGGGCGTATCTCTTGGGGTGGAAATCTGGTCTGGGGCGGCGTTCAGATCATCAAGACGGACGGTTTGGCTGCGATCAAAGAACAGTCCTTTTCCACCCGCCTGCTCTGGAATCCGATGATCGAAGCCGGGCGCCTGATGGCGCTGGAGTACCCCGGCCACTGGTGCGATGTAGGCCACCCCGAAGGCATCACCCTTGCCGAGAACATGCTGGCGGGCACCGATGTTTGAAGCGCAAGACAAACCCCGCGTCTTTGCCGTGCCTTGCGGCGTCGATTTCCCGCGCGCGCTGGTGGATGGCCTGATCGCCCGCAGCGCAGGACAGCCACCCGAAGCGCTGGCCCGCGCCGAGGTGATCGTCAACACCGCCCGCATGCAGCGCCGGGTGCGCAGCCTGTTTGATGTCGGTCCAACCTTACTTTTGCCCCGGCTGATGCTGCTCACCGATCTCGCCCAGCGCGCCGCGCTCGCCGGTCTGCCCCCCGCCCTACCCGCCCTGCGCCGCAGGCTGGAACTGTCGCAGCTCATTGCCAAACTGCTGGATGCGCAGCCGGATCTGGCGTCCCGCGCCTCGCTCTATGATCTGTCTGACAGTCTTGCGACGCTCATTGATGAAATGCAAAGCGAGGGCGTCGGCCCCGAAATCATCCGCAATCTCGACGTTTCCGATCAATCCGACCACTGGTCGCGCGCCCAGCAGTTCATCGCCATCGCGGATGAATTCGTGGACCGCACCGATGACGCCATGGACAAGGAAGCCCGCCAGCGGCAGGTGGTGCTGAAGCTGATCGACCACTGGCAGGCTGCGCCACCCCAGCACCCGGTTATCCTTGCAGGCTCCACCGGATCACGCGGCACCACGCTGATGCTGATGGAGGCGATTGCCCGCCTGCCTCAGGGTGCGGTGGTGCTGCCGGGATATGATTTCGACCAGCCGGATCACGTCTGGGAAGGTCTGGACGATCCGCTGATTTCCGAAGATCACCCGCAGTACCGGTTCCACAAGCTGATGACGGACCTGGAGCTGTCCCCCCGCGATGTGCAGCCCTGGACGGCAGATGCCCCGCCCTACCCTGCGCGCAACCGCATGGTCTCGCTCGCGCTGCGCCCCGCGCCTGTCACCGACGCCTGGATGAGCGAAGGGCCGAACCTCTCCGATCTGGACCACGCCACGGAAACCGTCACGCTCATCGAAGCGCCGAACCCGCGGGCAGAGGCGCTGACTATCGCCCTGCGCCTGCGACAGGCGGCCGAGGATGGGCAGACAGCCGCGCTGATCACCCCGGACCGCATGCTGACGCGGCAGGTTTCCGCCGCGCTCGATCGCTGGGACATCCTGCCCGATGATTCCGCTGGCCAGCCGCTGCAGCTCTCGCCGCCCGGCCGGTTCCTGCGCCATGTGGCCGAGCTGTTCTGCCACGAGCTGACCCCGGACAGGTTGCTGACGCTGCTCAAACACCCACTGACCCATGACGGGCCAGAGGCCCTGCGCGGGGAACACCTGCGCCACACCCGCGACTATGAGCTGCACCTGCGGCGCCATGGTCCGCCCTTCCCCGATGCAGACAGCTTTGCCGCCTATGCTGCGGCACATGATCTGATGCCCAGCTGGGCCGACTGGCTGAGTGAAAACTTTTCCGGCCAAACCATCGCTGGCAGTTTGCATCTGTCCGATTGGATTGCCCGCCTGCGAACACGGGCCGAAGGCATCGCCTCTGGCAGTCAGAAAATGGGCAGCGGCACCCTGTGGGACAAGAAGGCCGGTCAAAAGGCTCTGGAAGTCATCACCAATCTCGAAGAGAACGCGCACTACGGCGGTGAGATGAGCGCGCGCGACTTTGCCGACCTTCTGGGAGCACTTCTGGCACAAGGAGAAGTGCGCGACCGCGATGCGCCCTATGGCTCCATCATGATCTGGGGCACGCTTGAGGCCCGCGTTCAGGGCGCCGATCTGGTCATCCTTGCAGGCCTCAACGAGGGCAGCTGGCCCGAAGCCGCAAGCCCCGATCCCTGGCTCAATCGCCAGATGCGCCACAAGGCTGGGCTCTTGTTGCCCGAGCGGCGCATCGGACTGTCGGCGCATGACTTCCAGCAGGCGGTCGCCGCACCCGAGGTCTGGCTCACCCGCGCCGTGCGCTCGGAAGAGGCCGACACTGTGCCGTCGCGCTGGCTCAACCGGATGATGAACCTGCTGCGTGGCTTGCCGGAACAGGGGGGACGCGCCGCATTGGAAGCCATGCGGACCCGTGGTCAGGTCTGGCTGGATTGGTCCACCGCGCTGGAGGCTCCGTTGCCGAGCGATCCCGCCCAGCGCCCTGCCCCGCGCCCGCCGGTCTCCGCCCGGCCGCGCAGGCTGTCGGTCACGGAAATCCCCCGCCTGATCCGCGACCCATATGCGATCTACGCCAAACATGTGCTGCGGCTCAGGCCGCTGGATCCCTTGATGCGCGAACCTGATGCGATGCTCCGGGGGATCGTCGTGCACGAGGTCTTCGAACACTTCATCCGCGACAGCCGCGATAACCCGGACCTGTTGACACCCGAGATCCTGATCGAGCGCACACGCGCCGAGTTGCAAGCCAAGGTTCCCTGGCCCGTTGCCCGCAGCCTGTGGCTGGCGCGCATCGCCCGTATCGCCGAAAGCTTTGTCGCCGGGGAGCAGACCCGCCGCGCCATCGCGCGCCCATCGGGGTTTGAAAAGAAAGGCGGGGTCCGGCTTGATCCCCTTGATTTTGAAATCATCGGGCAGGCAGACCGGATCGACGTGGATGAACGCGGCGGCCTGCATCTGTTCGACTACAAGACCGGCGATCCCCCGACCGAGAAACAGCAGCGCGCCTTTGACAAGCAGCTGTTGATCGAGGCCGCCATGGCCGAACAAGGCGCGTTTGAGGACTATGGCGCCGCGCGGGTGGAGCGGGCCGTTTTCATCGGTCTCAAATCCCCGATCAAGGAGGTGCCCGCCCCGCTCGCCGATGAGCCCCCGGCCAAGGTCTGGGCGGAGCTGACAAAACTGATCGAAGCCTATTTTGACCCCGAACAGGGTTACAGCAGTCGCCGCATGGTACACCGGGACGATTTTGCAGGCGATTACGACCACCTTGCCCGCTACGGCGAATGGGACCGCAGCGATGCGCCCAAGCCGGAGGATCTGACATGAACGCACTCCGCGATGCCGCCTCTGATGCGCAGTTCCGCGCCGCGCGGCCCGATGCTTCGACCTGGCTGGCGGCCAATGCGGGATCGGGCAAGACCAAGGTGCTGACCGACCGGGTGGCGCGACTGCTGCTGCGGGGGGTGCAGCCGCAACACATCCTGTGCCTCACCTATACCAAAGCCGCCGCCAGCGAAATGCAGAACCGCCTGTTCCAGCGCCTCGGCGAATGGGCGATGCTGAGCGATGCGCAGCTTGCCAATGCGCTAAACGATCTTGGCGCCAGCGATGTGGCCCATAACGAGGGACTGGCACAGGCGCGCACGCTCTTTGCCCGCGCGATTGAAACGCCGGGCGGCCTCAAGATTCAGACGATCCATTCCTTCTGCTCCTCCCTGTTGCGACGTTTCCCGCTTGAGGCCGGCGTCAGCCCCCAGTTTGCCGAGATGGAAGATCGCGCCGCGACGCTTCTGCGTGCTGAGATCATCGAGGACATCGCCAAGGGGCCAGAGGCGCATCTTGTGGACGCCCTTGCGCGCCACGTTGCAGGCAGTGATTTCGACGATCTGACCGCCGCCATCTGCCAGCGTCGGGCTGAGTTCTCAGCACCGCTGGATCGTGCGAGGCTTTTGAACCTGTTCGATCTGCCCGAAGGATTTGATGCCGCCGCGCTGGAAGGTATGGTGTTCCTTGGCGGCGAGGCCAAATTGCTGGCCCGCACCCGCGATATGCTGGCAACAGGCGGCACGAACGACCAGAAAGCTGCCGCCAAACTGGCAGGGATCGACACGCCCTCTATCGAGGATTTGCCCTCGTTAGAGTCTGTTTTCCTAACAGGCGCCAGCGCCAAAGAGCCTTTTGCAGCCAAGATTGGCAGCTTCCCAACCAAGAAGCTGCGCGAGGCGCATGGTGATCTGATGGATCAGCTTGAGCCTTTTATGCTTCGGGTGGAGGATGCCCGCGCAAAACGGCTTGCCCTGATGGCGGCGGATAAATCCGAAGACCTCCATGCCTTTGCTGCGGTGTTTCTGCCAGAGTACGAGCGGCGCAAGCAGCTTCGCGGCTGGCTCGACTTTGACGACCTGATCCTGAAGGCGCGGAACCTGCTCAATGATCCGGCGGTGGCGGCATGGGTTCTGTACCGCCTTGATGGCGGGATCGATCACATTCTGGTGGACGAGGCGCAGGACACCAGCCCGGTGCAATGGGACGTTATCGAGAAACTCGCCCAAGAGTTCACATCTGGCGCCGGGGCGCGGTCCGAGGTGGAGCGCACGATCTTTGTGGTCGGTGACAAGAAACAGTCGATCTATTCCTTCCAGGGCGCCGATCCCGACGCCTTTGACCGCATGCAGCAGGAATTTGGGCAACGGCTAGCCGAAACCGGCGCGGGCCTGCAGAACGCCGCGCTTGAGTTCTCCTTCCGCTCCTCGGCGGCGATCCTGAAATTGGTCGATCTGGTGTTTCAGGACTTTCCCCGCGCGGGCTTTCACAAAGACTCACTGCACCGCGCCTTCAAATCCGACCTGCCGGGGCGTGTGGATCTGTGGCCCGCTGTGGAAAAGGTTGATGAGGATGAGGACCGCGACTGGACCGATCCCGTGGACCGGCCCGGCGCGCGCCATCACACGGTGATCCTGGCCGAACGCATCGCACGTGAGATCAAGCGGATGATCGATACCGGCGTGACCATCCCAGAAGACGGCCGCACGCGCGGCACCTTTCAGCGCCGCCCGGTGCATGCTGGCGACTTCCTGATCCTGGTGCAGCGCCGGTCCGAGCTGTTCTCCGAGATCATACGCGCCTGCAAGGCCGCACGCCTGCCCATCGCCGGGGCCGACCGGCTGAAAGTCGGCGCGGAACTGGCGGTCAAGGACATCGCCGCGCTCCTGTCTTTTCTCGCCACTCCCGAAGACAGCCTGTCGCTGGCTGCCGCGCTGAAATCGCCGCTGTTTGGCTGGTCCGAACAGATGCTGTTTGGCCTCGCGCATCGTCGCAAGCCGGGCAGCTACCTATGGACCGCTTTGCGGGAGCGCGCAGCCGAATTCCCCGAAGCCATGGAGATCCTCGACGATCTGCGCGGGCAGACCGATTTTCTGCGGCCATATGATCTGATCGAGCGGGTGCTGACGCGCCACAAGGGGCGCCAGCACCTGCTGGGCCGTCTCGGGCCAGAGGCCGAAGACGGAATCAACGCGCTTTTGTCGCAGGCTCTGGCCTATGAACGCACCGATATTCCCAGCCTTACCGGGTTTCTGGTCTGGATGCAGACCGACGATCTGGAGATCAAACGCCAAATGGGCGCGGCTGGCGACATGATCCGGGTGATGTCGGTACATGGCTCCAAGGGGCTTGAGGCGCCCATCGTGATCCTGCCCGACACGGCCAAGCGCAAGCCGCCGATGGATGCCGAGATTATGGTGGCCGATGGCGCGCCCCTGTGGCGGGTGCCAAAAGACCAGATGCCAGCCGCCATGTTGACAGCCCGGGAGGCAGCGCAGGAGAAACAGCGCAATGAACGGCTGCGGCTTTTGTATGTGGCTCTAACACGGGCCGAGAAATGGCTGATCGTCGCCGGTGCCGGGGAGCTTTCGAAAGACGGCGACAGCTGGTACCAGATGGTTGAAGGGGCCCTGCGCACGGGCGGCGCGGTGGAGACAGAAATGCCGGGCGGACCGGGGCTTCGCATGCAGCATGGTGATTGGGATGGGCTGGAGCTGGCTCAGCTCGATGCGCCCGAAGCCAGAACGGTTTCACTGCCAGAGGTGTTCACACGCCCTGCCCCGCCTTATTTTGCGCCGGAAAAGGCGCTTAGCCCCTCCAAGCTCGGAGGTGCTAAAGCCTTGGCCGGAGATAGCGGGTTAGACAGAGACGTTGCCATGGCACGTGGAACCGGATTGCACAGCCTTCTAGAACTCCTGCCGGACCTTCCTACAGAAAGCTGGAATGAAATGGCGCCCAGTATACTTGAAGAGATAGCAGAGAACCAAAAGGACACAAAAGACGACGGCGAAGAAGACGAAAAGCTTTCAGTCCGAGCCAGAGAATTGCTTTGTGATCCCGTCCAGATTGATAGCCTGCTGGCAGAAGCCAGCGCCGTACTGCAGACCCCCAGTCTTGCCCATGTCTTTGCCCCCGACACTCTGGCCGAAGTGCCTGTCACGGCGGACATCAACGGCACGCGCATTCATGGGATAATTGACCGGCTGATCGTAGAGTCGGATCGTGTTTTTGCGGTGGATTTCAAGACCAACGCGACTGTGCCACAAACCCCGGCCGACTGCCCCGAAGGGCTATTGCGGCAAATGGGCGCCTATGCCTTGGCCCTGACTCAGATCTACCCGAACAAAACGGTGGAAACAGCCATTTTGTGGACCCGTAACGCAAGCCTCATGCCTCTGCCGCACGATCTTGTGACTGCGGCCTTTGACCGTCACGGGAAACCTTGACGAGTCCTTAAGCCCTACCTAGGTTCAGCATCCAGTTGCCACTCATCTCAGGAGACATGCAGATGTCCACCGTAGCCGTCACCGACGAAACCTTTGACGCCGAAGTCAAGAACTCCCCCGTTCCCGTAGTCGTGGACTTCTGGGCCGAATGGTGCGGTCCCTGCAAGCAGATCGGCCCCGCTTTGGAAGAGCTAGCCGCCGAATACGGTGACAAGGTCAAGATCGCCAAGGTCGATGTGGACAGCAACCCGAACTCTGCCGCTGCCATGGGCGTGCGCGGCATTCCGGCGCTGTTCATCTTCAAGGATGGTCAGGTGATTTCCAACCGCGCGGGTGCCGCTCCGAAGGCTGCCCTGCAAAGCTGGATCAACGAAAGCATCTGATCCCGTTATTTGCGGATCTACAGGGTCAAGGGGCGTCAGACTGGCGCCCTTTTTCTTTGCGTGCAAAACTGGCGATGACGGGCGACACAAGCGCCGCGTGTTATGAGAGGTTTCTGTGAGGCTGTTTTCCTCTTTTCTGAGCACTCTTTCGATTACCGGCATCTTGGTCGGCCTTTTGCTGTTTTGTGCCTCACTCACGCCATCGCTTCTGCCCCGGGTGCCCTTGGTACAGGGCGCGCTGGCTGGGGTGGCCTTTGGTGTTGGCTATGGCATTGGCACAATGGCCCTGTCGGTCTGGCGGTTCTTCGAAGTTCCCGTATTGACCGGAAGCTGGCGCAGAGGTGTGTCTGTGGCAGCTCTTGGCCTGGGGGCAAGTGTGGCTGCCACGACCTTGGCCCGGATGAGCGAATGGCAAAATTCAATCCATACCCTGATGGAGATGCCACCCGTTGACAGCGGCTATCCCTTCACGGTTCTGGGTGTGGCCCTGCTGACCGGTGTGATCCTGTTGATCATCATCCGCGGCATCCTCCGCCTTGGGCAAGTGGTGTCTGCCTGGGTGAACCGCATCCTGCCGCGCCGAATTTCCATTGGGCTGGGAAGCGTTCTGGTCGCTGTTCTCCTTGGATCGCTCTTTGATGGATTGGTCCTACGCCGCACGCTGGTCTTTTTGGATCAGACCTTTGCCGAAGTGGACCGGATGACAGACGCAGGGGTCCAAGCCCCGCCAGAGTTCTCTGATACGGACGCAGTGCTTCGCTGGGCCGATGTTGGGCGCAACGGAAAGCGGTTCCTGACAGCCGGACCGAGCCGGGCCGATATCGAAGGCTTTACGGGGCGCGCCGCCCGGCAGCCCATACGCGTCTATTCCGGCCTCAATACCACCGAGGACCTGCAAGAGCGGGCCGCCGCTACAGTTGCCGAACTGAAGCGACAGGGTGGGTTCGAGCGGTCTGTTCTGGTGGTGGCCAGCCCGACCGGCACCGGCTGGCTTGATCCCGGAGCCATGCAGCCCCTGCCCTATCTGCATGGCGGAGATCTGGCGATCGTGTCCATGCAATACTCCTACCTGCCAAGCTGGCTGACACTGATCGTGGATCCCGGCCGTTCGGCGCGCGCCTCTCGCGCACTGTTTCGGGAGGTTTTCTCCCATTGGAAGACCCTGCCCAAAGACCAAAGACCACGGCTTTACCTTTTCGGCCTCAGCCTTGGCGCGCTTGGATCTGAAGCCTCAAGCGATCTGGTAGAGCTTCTGGCCGACCCCATTGATGGCGCCTTTTGGGCCGGACCACCCTTTGCCAGCTCGGGCTGGCCAAGGCTGACCCGCAACCGAGAGGCAGGGTCACCCGAATGGCGACCCCTCTACCGCGATGGCTCCATGGTGCGGTTCATGACGCAGGACGGGTTTGCCGACGCCAGCTTTGCTGACTGGGGACCCTTGCGCGTTGTCTATCTTCAGCACGCCAGTGATCCGATGAGCTTTTTCTCGGCAAACCTCGCTTTCACCCGCCCGGACTGGCTGGGCCCAAATCGGGGACGCGACGTGTCGCCCTATTTTCGCTGGTTCCCGGTGGTGAGCTTTCTTCAGGTCGGTTTTGATATCCCCATGGCCACCTCTGTGTCACAGGGCTACGGACACAACTTTACCCCCGCCGAATACATCGACGGGTGGATCGCAGTGACAGAGCCAAAGAACTGGACAAAGGATGACACCGCGCGCCTGAAAGAGATGTTTGCCGATTTTTCCGGCGCGCCGATTTGATCAACGATCCTGTTTTGGAGCGCGGGTAAACACCATTTTCTGGTTTGCCAGCTTCTCCTGATCGCCAACCCATGCATAACACAAAAGCGAGGGGTTGTGCTCGGCCACGGTGATGCGGTGGAGCTGCCCCGGCGGGTTGAAGATCAAGGACCCCGGCGCATAAACGCCCTGATCATTCTCTGACACGGCTCCAGAGAGGCAGATATAACTTTCCGAGATCCCGTCATGGGCATGCGCCGGATAGGTGCAACCCGGTGCAAAGAGGACCAGCCCCAGAATGACCTCATCGGTCATCACCGGGCCGGTGGGACCAGCAAGTTCGGCATAGGCGTATTTGCGCTCCAGCCCGCGCGGCACCTTTTCATAGCCGTATTGCCAGACCAGATGGTGGCGCACGGCCTCGATCGCGCGGATAAAAGCTCCGTGCCGCTCCTGCCGCCCATTGTCCAACGCGCGCTGCAGATGCGCCGTGACGGGTTTGTCGACACTGGCGCCTGCGCGCACCTCGGCATTGGATTTCAGCACGCGGCTGATCCTTTCGCGCACCATGCGCTGATGGGCGCGGATCTTGGCACTGCCACCAGCCGACAGGCGGCGGTAGAACTCGTAATAGTCTCGCAACAGGTAGTCCCACTCGGGGCAGTCTTTCAGTCGCTTCTGATCCGTCATTTCCGGGCCTTTCTTCTGGCACCCGCCCAAGATGTCACCCCGTTGCGATCGCTCTATCCCCAAAGCGACGCGAGCGTGTCGCAATGCAGGCGCTTTTATTCACTGTCACAGCATCCCCCCTTTTCCCCGCCCTTTTTCCCCGCCAAAGTGCCGCCAGACAGCAGGAGGTTCATCATGGCAAAAACCCGGGTACTCGTGGAATTCGGCATGGGCACATCCCTGCGCCGCGCCGACTACACCCAAGCCGCAAAGCGCGCGATCTCGGATGCGCTATGGCACAACTCGGTCAATGTGGCCGAGCTGTTCGACTTTCCAAAAGAAGCCATGATCATCGATGCCGAGATCGGCGTGCAAGATCCCGAACAGGTGGATGCAGAGGCACTGAAAGCAATCTTCCCCTATGGCCGCCCGGATATCCGCGTCAGCAAAGGCGGCCTTGATATCGACAAACCCGGTGGCGGCAAGACGGTGATCGCAAATGCCGCCGTGATTGTCTCATTTGACATGGAGGCGGTGTAATGGCGGAGAAGCGTATCATTCTGGAAATGGGCACTGGCAACGATCTTTATGGCCAGGATTACACCAAGGCGGCCCGGCGCGCGGTGCAGGACGCGCTGCATCATTCCTCGATCACACTGTTTTCCGAGCTGGGGATCGATCACTCTGATATGCGGGTGGAGGTGACCATCGCGGTGCAAAAGCCCGAAGCCGTGGATTGCGATCTGGTCGCGTCAGATCTGCCGCGCGGTCGGGCACGGCTACGGGCAGTTTTTGGCGGTCTGGATGTGGCTGGCGCGGATGGCAAGGCGCCGCATGTAATCGCCACGGCGGCGATCGAGGCCTGGCTGCCGGATCAGGCGGGGCGCTATCGCTGGTCGGAATAGATCCCCATCAAAGCGAAAAGCCGCCCGGGTATGGACGGCTTTGCTAGCGATGATTTGTCATTGAAAAATCTGCCTATCAGATCAGATCTTTGCAATGTCGTCGCGAGTCAGGCCGATGTCAGCCAGCTGCGCGTCGGTCAGACGGTACAGGGCACGGCGGGTGATGCGAGCTTCGCGCGCTTCCAGGAATGCGGATTTTGCATTCAGGATGGTGTCGACCACACGGAGAACGGCTACGGCTCCGAGCGGTGCATGGATGTTTGCAGTTGTGGCCATGTTGGGCATCCCAAAAAAAAGACAACCGGCCCCATGCCGGTTCTGAGCGTCATTTAGGAAAGCTTACCGAGTCTCACAATTGCCCGTTTTACAGGCCAGATCTGCACCCAGTGCATAACAAATGAACAGCCTGTTAACGTGAGCTATCGCCCTCGGTGAGCTGAAACAGGGCTGCCTTGGCCAGCCTTGCAATTCCTGTCAGGCGTTCGGTCTGTGCCAAGCTCCGATTGATCCGGTTTTTGGGCATCTGCTGCCAATCCCGCAGCAGCCGCACAAGCGTCAGAAAACGCACCGTTCTATCGGTCATTGGAACAACTTCATATCCTGCGAAGAAAGCCGATAGGTCCACCCCCGGAAGCGGGCCATCCCTTCCCTTTTTCTGGTCGACCTCAGAGACGCAAAGAGCGCCATAGTGGCAGAACAACCGCGCCAGGTCATGACCGACCGGCAGCAGTTTTCCGGGCCCAAAATCCAGACCAGCCGCCGCGTCTCCCTGTAAGACAATGTTGCGACAATTGAGATCCCCATGGGAGATCGCCGCAACCGTGCCACAGTCCTGTTCACCGGGAGCAGATGCCAGAACCGCATCCGCCAACTGCAGGAACAATTTGCGGCGCGGCACCTCCACCTCGCGGCGCTCAATCCGTTTCAAAACAGATCCAAGGTGCTCTTTGGCGTGTCGCGGTTGGAACTGTCTCGTGGATATGCCGAAAGCACGGTGAAACCGGTCCGTCCAGGCCCCGGCGCGGCGCAACGGGTCTGCGTGGCAAATCATCGGTGAAAACGCACAAAGATCAAAAAGGGTCTGACCGGGCAGTCTATGCATAAGAATCGTTTGCTGGTCTTCATCTACTGCCAGGATGGAGGGACAATCGGAAAAACCTTTGGCTACGGCAATCTGACGCGCAGCTTGCGTTGAAAAGGCCGTCGGGGACACAGGGCGAAACACCCGCTTTAACACCAGATCACCGTGGGACGGATGGCTCAAACCGACAACCACCCTATGCATGACCTTGTCATTGCGTCGAGACAGCAGTGACGGCGTCCAGCCGTCTTGCGGCAAACCGCTTGCTTTGAGCATCTCAGGCAAGCTGGTCAGCGCGTCCTGCAGGTCGTTCAAAGGCTCTCCCCCGGCAATGGCCCGTTGAATTCAGTTATTCGGTTGAGCAATGGAAGTCCAACGCCCATATATGCTGCGACTAGAATGGAGGCACAGATGGCAGAAGACCAATTCCCCGGATGGCACGGGACCACCATCGTCGGTGTCAAAAAAGATGGCCTTGTGGTGATTGCCGGCGACGGACAGGTCTCTTTGGGCCAGACCGTGATCAAGGGCAGCGCCCGAAAGGTGCGTCGCCTGTCGCCGGGTGGCTATGACGTGGTTGCGGGATTTGCGGGTTCCACAGCGGACGCCTTTACCCTGCTGGAGCGGCTCGAGGCCAAGCTCGAAGCCACCCCCGGACAGCTGGCCCGCGCCAGTGTGGAACTCGCCAAGGATTGGCGCACCGATAAGTACCTTCAAAAGCTTGAAGCGATGCTCATCGTGACGGATGGCACCGACCTCTTGGTGATTACCGGCGCCGGCGATGTGCTGGAGCCGGAACATGATGTGGCCGCTATCGGCTCGGGCGGGAATTTTGCCCTGGCCGCCGCGCGCGCCATGATGGACAGCGACAAATCCGCCGAAACCGTTGCCCGCGAAGCCATGGCGATTGCAGCCGATATCTGCGTTTACACCAACGGCAACCTGACGGTCGAAACCATCGGGGCGGGGCACTAAGGTGTCTGATATTGATCGCAACGACCTGCGTGCCGCCGTTGGGTCTGGCCTGTTGACCGAGGCGCAGGCTGCCTCCCTTTTGGCGCTGGCCCAAAGCCGCAAGGGCGCGCGGGAGAACCTGCCTGAAGGCGATGAGCCGTTTGAGCTGTTCAAAGGCTTCAACGAGATTTTCATCGTCATTGGCCTGTTGATCTTGTCATCCGGCTGGGCTGCAGTCACAGCGACCTCTCTGGCGACCAGCATAGGCGGTTATCAGGGCAAGGCCGTCACCGCCGCAGCAATTGGGGCTGCGATCCTCTGGGCCCTGTCCGAATACTTCATTCGCCGCCGCCGCATGGTGGCGCCGGCAATTGCCCTCTCGATTCTATGGGCCGCAAACGCGGGCATGGGGCTGACAGCTCAGTTTTCACAGCCTTTCATGATGGCGCAGGCAGATTACTCCAGCATGCAGCTGCCCTTTGCCCTTGCGACGGCGGCCATAGCGATCTTCTGGCTGCGCTTTCGGGTGCCCTTTGCCATGGCCTTGATCGCGCTTGGCGTTTTCGCCCTGGCGCTGCTGATGGGCGCGATCCGCATGGGAACACCCGAGGATATTGGTGATTTCTTCCTTCTGTCCGCCTCCGGTCCCTTTGCCTGGATCACGCTTCTGGTGGGTCTGGCCGTTTTCGTCGTCGCGATGATCTTTGACATGAGCGATCCGCACCGGGTCACGCGCCGCTCGGCCCAAGGATTCTGGCTACATGTGGTTGCGGCCCCTGCCCTGGTGAACACCATCGCGCTGAGCCTTCTGGAAAACGGCAGCAACAGCGCACATCTGTTGTTGATGGGCGTGCTCTTTGCCTTTGCCGTTGTGGCCATCGTGATCGACCGGCGGTCCTTCCTGATCGCCGCCATTGGCTATAGCGTCACGCTGGCCGGAACCGTTTTCGATGGCGAAGGCGCCGCATCCACCATTCTGGTGCTCGGCGTTTTCCTTGTGGCGCTCGGGGCCTTCTGGACCCGCATCCGTGCCGCGCTTCTTTCACCCCTGTCCGGGCTGGTGCCGCTGGATCGGCTGCCGCCCTCACACTGATACGGGATCACTCATGACTGACCTTACCCCCCGCGAAATCGTTTCCGAACTGGATCGTTTCATCATCGGCCAGAAAGAGGCCAAACGCGCCGTTGCCGTCGCCCTGCGCAACCGCTGGCGGCGCAAACAGTTGGGTGACGACCTGCGCGACGAGGTCTACCCCAAGAACATCCTAATGATCGGCCCCACCGGCGTCGGCAAGACCGAGATTAGCCGCCGTCTGGCGAAACTGGCCCGCGCGCCCTTTATCAAGGTCGAGGCCACCAAATTCACCGAAGTCGGCTACGTCGGCCGCGACGTGGAACAGATCGTCCGCGACCTGGTGGACACTGCGATCCTTCAGACCCGCGAATTCATGAGAGAAGACGTCAAGGCCAAGGCCCACAAGGCCGCCGAGGATCGCGTGATCACCGCCATTGCCGGAACCGAAGCACGGGACAGTACCCGCGAGGTGTTCCGCAAGAAGCTGAAATCCGGTGAGCTGGATGATACCCTGATCGAGCTTGAGGTCGCAGACACGTCAAATCCCATGGGCGGCATGTTCGATATTCCTGGCCAACCGGGCAGCCCCATGGGCGGGATGATGAACCTTGGCGATCTGTTCGGAAAGGCCCTCGGCGGGCGCACGGTCAAAAAGCGCCTGACTGTTGCTGAAAGCTATGACGTTCTGATCGGAGAAGAAGCGGACAAGCTGCTCGACGATGAAACCGTCACCCGCACCGCGTTGGAGTCGGTTGAACAGAACGGCATCGTTTTCCTCGATGAGATCGACAAGGTCTGCGCCCGCGCCGATGCCCGCGGCGGCGATGTCAGCCGTGAAGGCGTGCAGCGCGACCTGCTGCCGCTGATCGAGGGCACCACGGTCAGCACCAAACATGGCCCGGTGAAGACCGATCATATCCTGTTCATCGCCTCGGGCGCATTTCATATCGCCAAGCCGTCGGATCTGCTGCCGGAGCTGCAGGGCCGCCTGCCGATCCGGGTCAACCTGCGCGCGCTCAGCGAAAAGGACTTTGTTCGCATCCTGACCGAAACCGACAACGCACTTACCCGGCAGTACACCGCGCTGATGGGCACCGAGAACGTCAAAGTAACCTTTACGGAAGACGGGATCGCCGCCATGGCCAAGATTGCGGCCGAAGTGAACCAATCGGTCGAAAACATCGGCGCCCGGCGCCTCTATACGGTGATGGAACGGGTATTCGAGGAACTGTCCTTCACCGCCCCCGACCGCAGCGGCGAGGCCATCACAGTGGATGCGAAATTCGTGACCTCGAACCTCGGGGAGCTAACCCGCTCGACCGATCTCAGCCGCTACGTGCTCTAGCAGGTTCACCGCCTTGAAATTGGAGATGCCGCTTGGAAACGGGCGGCATTCGTCCTATCCATGGCACTGTTTGTTTTGGGACCGGTCAGATGCGGCGCCTTCGGATTCTTTTGCTTCTTTCGCTCAGTCTTGTCGCTGCCTGCGGCCCGCGGCCCTATACGCCCACGATTCCCGAGGCGTTAAAGATCGGCACGCCCAAGACGATTTTTGCCGCAACGATCAGAGATCCAAAACCGGAGGGCGGTTTTGGGGCTGGCCGGACCGATGCCTATCACCTGCTGGAGCTGACCGTCTCCATCCCACCAAACCATAAACCGGGCCAACTGGTCTTTGCCGACGAAAATCCTGATCCCAGGCATGAATTCACCATGGCGGGTCGGCGAACCTTTGAGACCGCAAACGCTTTTTCGGACCGCCTGAACCAGGAACTGCTGAAGTATCCCCCGGATGAGCGGGACATTACCGTCTTTGTACATGGCTATAATTCCACCCAGTCGGAAACCGCTTTTCGCGCAGCGCAGCTGACCTATGACATCGGCGTGCCGGGCGCGACGGTGGTCTACTCCTGGCCCAGTCTCGGCAGCCCGTTGGGGTACGCCTATGACGCCGACAGCGTGATGTTCGCACGGGATGGTCTGGAACGTCTTTTGAAGAACCTGAGCCGCACCAAGGCGCGACGCGTTGTCCTTGTGGCGCACTCGATGGGGTCAGTTCTGGCCATGGAAACACTGCGCCAGATCGAAATCGGAGCCCCCGGCTGGGCGGCAAAACACCTGGACGGGGTCATACTGATGTCGCCGGATCTCGACCTTGACGTCTTCAAAAGCCAGATGAGCCGGTTTGACCCGGTGCCACAGCCTTTCCTTGTTTTCATTTCGCGAAAAGACAAGATCCTGACGATATCCCAGCGCCTGCGCGGCACCCATAGCCGATCACGGCTTGGCAACCTGTCTTCGGTTGAAGACCTGGAAGATCTGCCGATCAGCATCATAGATACAACCGCCTATGCTGACACGGCCAATTCGGGGCATCTGGTGGCCGGAACCTCCCCTGCCCTGCTGGCGATATTGAGCGCGGCGCAGCAAACCGCCCGAACCTTCGAGAACCCCGGACTGGTATTCAACACCGTGCTGCCGCCTCCGCAGATCCAAGAAGAACAGGTCGAGGATCTGTCGCTGGTCAGGCTTTTGGATAGCCCCCGCTAGCGCACCACCTTACCGGCTGCGCCGCAAATAGACGTAATAGGCACCCTCACCCCCGTGGCTGATATGGGCTGGCGTCACCTGCAAGACTGCCTGCGCAAGCGGCGGCAGCGACAGCCATTGCGGCACCCGGTGACGCAGCACGCCTCGCGGGGTCGGGATCGGTCCCGGCTCATCCCGGTCCTTGCCCTTGCCGGTGACCACCAGCACCAGCCGCTTGCCCGAGGCCTGCGCCGTGAGGATGAACCGCGTCAGCGCCGGATGCGCCGTATCCACGCGCATGCCGTGCAGGTCCAGCTTGCCCTCGGGACGCAGCTTGCCGCGTTTCATGCGGCGATAGGCCTTTTCATCCATCTGTACGGGCGCGGCTGTCAGGGATTTGGCAACCGGCGCCTTGAGGTCATGTTTTGCGGGCTTGCTGCGGGCGCGGCTGCCGATACGAAAGGCGTCAATCTGCGGCTCGGCATGGGGATGCGGCGTCTTTGTTGGCTTGGGTTTTGGCAGCGGCAAATCCGGCGGCGTCGAGTGGCTGCCGGGATGCAGACGTTCTGCGTGTTTCACGACCTTGTGCCAAAGATCGATTTCATCCGAGGTCAACTTGCGGCGGGTCATCAGTAGTCTTCCGGCAACATGGCGTAGGCGCGCTGGATCGGAAGCAGCACCACCATCCGACCCGGATCCCGCAGACGGCCGGCCGCCTGCCCCGCGGCATCCCCGGTGCCAAAGAAAATATCGGCGCGCTGTGCGCCCTTGATCGCAGAGCCGGTATCCTGAGCAATCATCAGGCGCCGCAATGGATTTTCGCCGTCTTTCTCCACCCAGACCGGAGCGCCCAGCGGCGTGTATTTCGGATCAACCGCAATGCTGCGCATGGCTGTTACAGATCGGTTCATCGCCCCCAAAGGTCCATCCGAGGCCCGCACACGTCGCACCTCCCGAAAGAAGACGTAAGACGGATTGTGCATCAGCAGCTCGTGCCCGGCAACGGGATTGCGCCGGACCCAAGCCTTGATCACCTGCGCGCTGACCTGATGCGCCTTGTAGATGCCACGGCGCACCATTTCCGCACCGATGGATTTATACGGATGACCATTGGCCCCGCCATAGCCGACACGCACGGTCGATCCATCCTGCATCTTGATGCGGCCTGACCCCTGGATTTGCAGAAAGAACAACTCTACCGGATCATCCACCCAGGCGATCTCAAGGCCGCGCCCCTCCATCACACCACTGGTAAGGATATCACGGCGCGGCAGCCACAGGTTTGTCTGACGCGCCTCGCGCGGCATTCGGTACACGGGGTAGCGGAACCGCTCGGTTTGATAACGCGCGCCATCCAGCTCGGGCTCGAAATAGCCGGTGAACAGGGCTGTATCGGCACCGTCCTGAATAAGAACGGGCCGGAAGAAAAGCTCAAAGAATTTCCGCGCCGCATCCGGAGCGCCCAACTGAACCTGCGATTGGCCGAGTGCGCAAAGGCTGTGCCAATCGGGATCGTCAAGATCGGGGCAGGTATTCAGGAAAGCGTTCAAGGCTGCTGCGTGGTCGTCCTTTTCCCAGCCCTCAAGCTGAGAAAAACTCAACAGCGAATAAGCTGTCTCGCCAGATGCGCCCGTGGCGGTCATGGCAGCGCCCCAGAAGGCCGCTGCCCGCAATGCCGCCCGAAGCGCACCAATCATGCGTCCGTGGCCACCAGCTGCCAGTTCGGATCACTTGCGCCCATGGCACGGGCAAAGGTCCAGGTGTCTTTCAGGCGCTTGATAGCTTTGGGATCACCCTCGACGATCTCACCCTCCTTGTTGCGGACGACCGAGGTGATCTCAGCCACGAACCGCATGGTGATTTCACCGGTTCGCGTTGCTTCGTCAAACCGAGCATCATCAATTGTAGTTTCCCGCACGCCAATGAACTCGGCCTCGATTGTCAGGCCCTGATCTTCGCGCTGCGCCACGGCATCTACAAAGCTCTCGTAGACGTCCTCGGCCAGGAAGGGTTGGATCTCATCCAGATCGCCGTTTTCGAACCCCATCAGGATCATCTCATAGGCGCCGCGCGCGCCCTGCACAAAGTCCTGAACCTGAAACGACGGTTCGGCGCGTTTCATCGCCGCAAGCGCATCGGCCTGCGCAGACCCCTCGGCCACGTAATCGGTGATATCCCGATCCGGGCCGCCTTCAATCACCTCGAAATCGGGGCGCCGTTTGTCAGCCACAGGCGACTGGGATGGGGTTGGCTTTTCAAACCCCTCACGGGTGCCCAATACGCTTTTCAAGCGCAGGATCAGGAAGACGGCAATGCCGGCCAACACCAAAATCTGAATCAAGGGCGACTCCATGTGAACCTCTTGCTAGGCAACCATGCCTTGTTTGAAACCAAAGCGGACTGCTCTTATGTAGGTGACGGGTGGGGCCAAGTCCACCGTTCAGCGCAAGTTCAAAGGACCCCAAGATGTATCTTTTTCTGGCCTTTTTGATGGTTCCATTGATTGAAATCGCCCTTTTCATCCAAGTTGGCGGTTTGATCGGGCTGTGGCCCACCCTGGCAATCGTGGTTCTGACGGCGATCCTTGGCACATCTTTGGTGCGGTCCCAAGGGAGACTGGCAATGGGACAACTCAGATCCTCGTTCCAAACCCTGTCAGACCCGGCCGAGCCACTTGCTCATGGAGCCATGATCCTCTTTGCTGGTGCCCTGCTGCTGACACCGGGGTTTTTCACCGATGCATTGGGTTTTGCCCTGCTCATGCCACCGGTGCGCCTGGCAGTGTTCCGATATCTCAAATCGCGCATCACCGTATCCCAATTCGAAATGGGCACCATGCATGGGCAGGCTCATCCTCACGATCCACGCCGCGGGCGTCGACCGAACCAGGCACAGGGTGGGGGCGATGTGATCGACGGAGATTTCGAAGATGTGACGCCTCACAATCCTTCTGACCGTCCGTCCGGCTGGGTCAAAGGCCCGGAATAGCTCTGGTTCAGCCCCACTTTCATCCATCAAAACACCTTGCCCAGCGTGACCGTTGAGATACCCGCAACAAGCTGCTAAGCAATGCGCAAAACCATACTTCAGGAGTATCTCCATGGCCGAAAACGGCACCCCCGAGGGCGCAGCAGCAGCCCCGCAGCAGCCCCAGGTCCAGATGAACATTCTGGGTCAGTTCATCCGCGACATGTCCTTCGAAAACGTGATGGCACAAAAAGGCGCGGCAGGTGAGGTTCAGCCCGATGTGAACGTTCAGGTCAACCTCGACGCCAAAAAGCGCGCGGCTGAAAACCAGTTTGAGGTCATGACCAAACTGACCGTTGAGTCCAAGAACAAGGAAGGCGGCGACGTCCTGTTTGTGCTGGAGATCGAATATGTCGGCGTTTTCAACATCCAGGGCGTCCCGGATGAGCAGCTGCACCCCTTCCTGCTGATCGAATGCCCACGCATGACCTTCCCGTTCCTGCGTCGCATCGTGTCGGACGTGACCCGCGATGGGGGCTTCCCGCCGCTGAACCTGGACAATATCGATTTTGTTGCGATCTACCGCAATGAGCTGGCCCGCCGTCAGGCAGAGGCGCAGCCGCAGCAGTAAGCCCTGTTACTGCAATGGAAAATCGAAACGCTGTCGGTCAACCCGGCAGCGTTTTTCTTTGGCTGTTCGTAAGTATCAGGACTGTACAGCGGCCCAAAGCGCACCATCGCCCAGCTTTTCCACAAAGGAATCATGAGCCGCTTTTTCCTCGGCTGTCAGACGCGCGGGCAGGGGGCTTGGGCGCGGGGAAGGGCGCCAATCGGGTTCGGTCGACCCCGAATCCGAACCGCCAGCACCCGCCGTGGACAGGGCAAAGTCGGGCTGTCGGCCGCCAATCAGCTCCAGATAGACCTCGGCCAGGATTTCGGAGTCAAGAAGCGCGCCGTGCAACGTCCGGTTCGAGTTGTCGATATTGAACCGGCGGCATAGCGCATCCAGCGTTGCGGGCGAGCCGGGGAATCGCTTGCGGGCCATAGCCAGCGTGTCGATGGCCTGATCCATGGGCAGCTGCGGCAGGTTCATCCAGCCAAGCTCTGCGTTGAGGAATTTCATGTCAAAGCTGGCGTTGTGAATCACCAGCCGTGCATCACCGACAAAATCGAGGAACTTCTGGCCGATTTTTTCAAACACCGGTTTGTCGCGCAGGGTCACAGCACCGGGGGCAGGGGGCTGCGGCGGGCTGAGGAGGTCCGGGCCAATCCCGTGCACGCCAAAGGCCTCTTCCGGCATGTCGCGTTCAGGGTTGATGTATTCGTGGTAGGTTTTTCCAGTGGGCATGTGGTTGTAAAGTTCCACCGCACCAATCTCGACGATGCGATCCCCGGAAAAGGGGTCAAAGCCCGTCGTCTCGGTATCCAGAACGATTTCACGCATTTGCCATCTTTCCCCTGATGTCTGTCAGGATCTCTTCCACCTGCGCGCGGGCATGGTCCATTGTGTCGGTCTCGATCTCATAGTCGGCACGGGCGCGTTTCTCTTCGATTGGCATCTGTTTTTGCAGGATTTGCGTGAATTGCTCAACCGTCATTGTACCGCGATCCAGAACACGCTGTTTCTGTGTTTCAACATCGACCCAGACGCAGGCGACCGCATCCATTGCGGCCTCTCCACCCGTTTCAAAAAGCAGCGGAATATCAAAGACAAGGATGTCGCTATCGGCACTACGGCGGAATGCGGCGCGATCGTCGGCGACAAGAGGGTGCACGATCTTTTCGATCACGGACAGGGCGGAGGGGTCGCGGGAGATGATCTCTTTCAGCGCGCCGCGATCCACCATTCCATTGTTGATTGCCTGCGGAAACGCCGCTGCCATGGGGGCGACAGCAGCGCCGCCAACACCGTAAAGGCGATGCACCGCCGCATCCGCATCCCAGACCGCACAGCCAAGCTCGGCAAAGATCTTGGCTGTGGTGCTTTTGCCCATGCCGATCGAGCCGGTCAAACCCAGTGAAAACGTCATGCCAGCGCCGCCGCGCGGGTGTCCTCATCCACCTTGGGCCGCTGGCCGAACCAGCGTTCAAACCCCGGAACCGCCTGATGGAGCAGCATTCCAAGACCATCAACAACGGTGCATCCGGCTTCTTTTCCAGCCTTGATCAGATCAGTTTCCAAGGGTGTGTAGACCAGATCAGTCACAACGCAGGAGGGCTTCAACCCATCCATGGGAACACGCAGAGGGCGCTTGCCCTCCATGCCAAGCGAAGTGGCATTGACCACCAGCGCGGCTTCTTCAACCGCATTTCCGGCCTGGATCCAGTCAACCACACGGATCCGCTTTCCAAATTCCTTGCGCAACTGGTCCGCGCGTTCGCGGGTGCGGTTGGAGAGCATAATCTCAGGAACACCTGCCTCAATCAAAGAGGCAATGACGGCCCGGCATGCGCCGCCGGCGCCTAGAACCAGAGCCGGGCCTGATTTGGGCTGCCAATCTGGAGCCCCTTGATGCAGGTTTGTGATGAAACCGTAACCATCTGTATTGTCAGCCAAAATAGATCCATCCTCGCGGAAGATCATCGTGTTTGCCGCTCCCATCAGGGTGGCGCGATCCGTGACCTTATCGGCAATCTGCATCACGGCTTCTTTATGGGGCAGGGTTACATTTGCTCCGACAAATCCTGCCTTGGGCAGGCTGCGGATCACCGTTTCAAGATCCTGCGGTTCAACATGCATTGGCACATAGTGCCCCGCGATCCCATAGGTCCGCAGCCAGTGGTTCTGAATTTGCGGCGAGCGCGAATGGGCCACCGGGCATCCGATGACCCCGGCCAGAGGTATCTTTGCAAGACTCATTGATCGATAACTCCCTGCAGTCCCAGGTAGTTTATTAGTTCAGTCAGCGGTAATCCCAAAACGTTAAAATAGCTTCCCTCAATGCTGGTAAAGAGCCGCACACCCTCTTCTTCGAGCTTGTAGCCACCGACCGAATGGCGGATGCTGTCCCAGTTGCGGCTCACATAGTCCTGCAGGTAGCCATCCGACGCCTTGCGCATCAACAGGCGGACCTGCCCCACGTGGCGCCAGAGCGGCTCCCCATCCCGGTAGATCACCGCTGCGGACAATAGCATATGGCGATGTCCCCGCATCTCGCTTAGCTGGGTGAGCGCGTCTTCGGGCGTTTTGGGTTTGGATAACAGTTGCCCCTGGAAATCCAGCACCTGATCGCATCCGATCACCATGGATCCGGGGTGTTTTGCGCTGATTTTTCGTGCCTTGGCTTCGGCCAGAGCATCGGCGATGTCACGTGGCGGAGCATCCTCGGCCAAAAGCGCGACCTTTATGCTATCCTCATCCAGGCGCGGGATGTCCTGCTCAAACTCAATGGCTGCCTGACGCAAAAGATGGGCCCTGATCTCAGACCCGGAGGCCAGCACTATGTGGGCAGTCATGTGGAAAACCCCGTGGGAAATCGGTTCACAGTATTGGCATGTTTTGTATGGTTTTCAGCCCATTTGGCAAGCCCACAGCCAAAGCGTCAGTTTCATCCCGGATGTACCAGGATTCGTCCCGCGTGGACTGGGATAACTCTGACGTCGTGGATATCTCGCTGTTTCACAAGTGATCCCAGAGTTATCCCCATGTTTACCTTGGTTAATCAATCCTTAAGAAGTCATAAAAGAAAGGATGTTAACGAAGTTTTCACCATTTGAGGTGCCGGAGCCATGGAAACTTTTCCACGCTGGGGATAGGCCGGGGTAAGACTGAGTAATCCACGGAAAACCCTGTGCCCTACAAAAACATCATCCTTTAAATCTTTCTTTATTATTTTAGGGTGCCCGACGAGAGCACAGGAAAGAGAACAAGCATGACACTGACAGACTGGATGTATGTCCTGTACCCTTACGCCAAATCTCTTCATATCATGGCGGTACTCAGCTGGATGGCTGGTCTTTTCTATCTCCCACGTCTGTTCGTGTATCACGTGGAAGAGGCTGAGAAGGTGCAGGATGCCATTCCGATCTTTCTGACTATGGAACGCAAGCTGATGAAAGTGATCATGAGCCCCGCCATGCATACTGCATGGGTGGCAGGTCTCTTCATAGCTTTGACGCCTGGGTTTGTGGACTGGTCCTCCATCTGGCCATGGACCAAGGGGATCAGCGTGATTGGCATGACCTGGTTTCACATCTGGTTGAAGCGTCGGATCAAGGCTTTTGAAGAAGACCGCAACACGCTGACGGGCCGTCAGTTTCGCATGATGAACGAAGTCCCAACTCTGTTCATGGTCGTGATTGTGGTCTCTGTTATCTTCAAGTTCTGAGGAGCCGTCAGCGCCACTCTGTAGCCCCTCAGAGGCACCAAGGGGCGCCATACAGCCAGGGTTTGACTCGCGGGCAGCATATGCCTATGTATGGCGCCTAACGGGCCCGTCCGGGCACTCGTGTCTTCCGAACTCAAAATGACACCTCTCCCCGATTGCTGGGGCTGCAAAGGCTGTATCTGTATGACCGCTCAATCCCTCAATCTCTCCGATCTCAAAGCGAAAAGTCCCAAGGACTTGCTCTCCATGGCTGAAGAGCTGGAGATCGAGAACGCCTCGACCATGCGCAAGGGCGAGATGATGTTCCAGATCCTGCGTGAGCGCGCGGATGAAGGCTGGGACATCGGCGGTGATGGGGTGCTGGAAGTGCTGCAAGACGGGTTTGGCTTCCTGCGTTCACCCGAGGCGAACTATCTTCCGGGTCCGGACGATATCTATGTCTCACCCGAAATGATCCGCCAATACTCTCTGCGCACTGGCGATACGGTCGAAGGTCAGATCAAGGCACCGCTGGAGAACGAGCGCTATTTTGCTCTAACCAATGTGACCAAGATCAACTTTGAAGAGCCGGAAAAAGCGCGTCACAAGATCGCCTTTGACAACCTTACGCCGCTTTACCCCGATGAGCGCCTCAAGATGGAGATCGAGGATCCCACCATCAAGGATAAATCCGCCCGGGTGATCGATCTGGTGGCACCGATCGGGAAGGGGCAGCGGTCGCTGATCGTCGCGCCTCCACGGACGGGTAAAACTGTAATCCTGCAGAACATTGCGCATTCCATTGAGAAGAATCACCCGGAATGCTACCTGATCGTTCTTTTGATCGACGAACGGCCCGAAGAAGTCACCGACATGCAGCGGTCTGTGAAGGGCGAGGTGGTTTCCTCCACCTTTGATGAACCGGCAACGCGCCACGTGGCCGTTTCGGAAATGGTCATCGAAAAGGCCAAGCGTTTGGTGGAGCACAAACGAGATGTTGTGATCCTCCTTGATTCTATCACAAGACTTGGTCGTGCCTTTAACACCGTTGTTCCGTCCTCAGGTAAGGTTCTGACCGGTGGTGTGGATGCAAATGCCCTGCAGCGTCCGAAACGGTTCTTTGGTGCTGCCCGCAATATCGAAGAGGGCGGCTCCCTGACGATCATCGCCACCGCTCTGATCGACACAGGCAGCCGGATGGATGAGGTTATCTTTGAAGAATTCAAAGGTACGGGCAACTCTGAACTGGTGCTGGATCGTAAGATTGCCGACAAACGGGTCTTCCCGGCCATTGATATTCTTAAGTCTGGTACCCGGAAAGAAGACCTGCTGGTTGACAAGGGTGATCTTGCTAAGACTTTCGTTTTGCGGAGAATTTTGAACCCGATGGGGACCACAGATGCCATCGAGTTCCTGCTTTCAAAACTCAAGCAGACGAAGACAAACTCAGAGTTCTTCGACTCGATGAACACCTAGGCCTTAGATTTCAAAGAAAGGAAGGCCTGCCATGGATACGATCTTTGCGTTGGCCTCTGCTCAGGGAAAGGCCGGGGTCGCTGTCATCCGGGTTTCAGGGGCTCAGGCGCTTGAAGCCGTTGAACAGCTTTGCCAGACGTCGATGACAGCTCCTAGCCGTGGATTGCGGCGTGTGATGGATATCACGGGTGATCTGATTGATGAGGCTTTGGTCCTGACGTTCCAAGGACCGCATAGCTTCACAGGCGAAGACGTTGTTGAATTTCAGACACATGGAAGTACAGCCGTTGTTTCAGCCGTTTTGGATCGCCTGGGCAAAGTAAAAGGCCTCCGTTTGGCAGAACCGGGTGAGTTCACACGCCGCGCTCTGGAAAACGGGAAGTTGGACCTGTCCCAGGTCGAGGGTCTTGCCGACCTTATTGATGCTGAAACCGAAGCTCAAAGGAAACAGGCGCAACTCGTCCTCTCTGGCGCGTTGGGCGACTTGGCAGATCGATGGCGCAATGACTTGATTCGGGCAGCGTCATTGATAGAGGTCACAATCGATTTTGCCGATGAAGAAGTACCGGTAGATGTAACACCGGAGGTTTCAGAGCTGCTCTCTGGTGTCCAAAAAGACCTCGCAACAGAAATTGCCGGTGTGCGCGTCGCAGAGAGAATTCGCGTGGGTTTCGAGGTGGCTATTGTCGGGGCTCCTAATGTCGGAAAATCCACGCTTTTGAACGCTCTGGCGGGTCGGGAGGCTGCAATCACCTCCGAGTACGCGGGAACAACGCGAGATATCATAGAAGTAAGAATGGATCTTTCCGGCCTCCCAATTACACTGCTCGACACGGCTGGTCTGAGAGATACCGAAGACCATGTCGAAAGCATTGGTATCGGTCTTGCAAAGCAGCGAGCGGAAGCCGCAGATCTCAGAGTTTTTCTTGCGGACCCGGATGATTCCCTGGATATTGAAATGAAGCCAGGCGACATTCGGTTCATTCCCAAGATCGATGAAAAAGGCGTGGAGGGCTTGGGAATCTCGGGCAAGACTGGCCAGGGGATTGACGCCTTGGTCGATCATGTGAGCCGAGTCCTAAAGGAACGCTCCTTTCAAGCTGGCGTATCGACGCGAAAGCGGCATCAATTTGCGCTTTCTGAAGCGCTTGAAAGTCTGCAAAATGCGGATCGAATCCTTGAAATGGGACCGGAACACTACGAGTTGGTAGCAGAAGAGATCCGGTCAGCAATTCGGTCTCTCGAGGCCCTGGTGGGCCGTATTGGTGTGGAAGACCTGCTGGATGAAATTTTCTCCAGCTTCTGTCTTGGTAAGTGAGGAGTGTTTCACGTGAAACATTCGGATTTTGACGTCATTGTCATTGGCGGTGGTCATGCGGGAACTGAAGCTGCGCACGCCTCGGCACGCCTTGCCGCCCGAACAGCGTTGATCACATTGAAACGTTCGGGAATTGGCGTTATGTCTTGCAACCCTGCCATAGGTGGGCTTGGCAAAGGTCATCTCGTGCGAGAAATTGACGCCATGGACGGTGTCATGGGCCGGGTGGCCGACGCGGCGGGAATCCAGTTCCGGCTACTGAACAGACGAAAAGGTCCGGCAGTCCAAGGTCCTCGTGCTCAATCCGATCGTGGAATTTACCATCGCGAGATGTTGCGATTGACGGAACAGCAAAGCAATTTGGAGATTATCGAGGCAGAAGTTACCGATTTTCTCATGTCTGGAAATCAGGTAGCTGGAGTGGTTCTTGCTGATGGGAGTGAAATCTCCGCCCAATCCGTGATCCTGACGTCAGGAACCTTCTTGCGTGGCGTTATTCATATTGGTGACGTTTCTAAGCCTGGTGGTCGGATGGGGGATAAACCGTCCGTCCCGCTGGCGACCCGACTTGATAGTTTTGGTCTCCCACTTGGCCGTCTAAAAACGGGAACACCTCCTCGGTTGGATGGAAGGACAATTCGTTGGGATGAGCTGGAAATGCAAGACGGTGATGAAGATCCAGCATTTTTTTCCTTTGGAACAAAGTCAGTGTCTGCACGGCAGATCGCGTGCGGGATTACACATACAAATGCGCACACACATGAGATTATCGAAAAGAACCTTTCCCGATCTGCGATGTATGGTGGGCACATAGAAGGTGTTGGTCCTCGTTACTGCCCATCCATAGAGGATAAGGTCGTCCGATTCGCCGATAAGACATCTCACCAGATCTTTCTGGAACCCGAGGGCGTTCAAGACTTCACCGTGTACCCGAATGGCATTTCGACAAGTCTACCCATCGACGTGCAGGAAGAATACGTTCACTCGATTTTTGGCCTTGAAGAGGCCAAGATTTTGCAACCAGGTTATGCCATTGAGTATGACTACGTTGACCCCAGAGCCCTTTCACTGACTTTGGAGTTGAAGGATTTTCCAGGCCTATTCTTGGCAGGGCAAATCAATGGGACGACGGGCTATGAGGAGGCAGCGGCTCAGGGATTGGTTGCTGGCATTAACGCTGCTCGGAAGAGCCAGCAGAAAGATCCGGTGATACTTGGGCGTTCGGGAAGCTACATTGGTGTTATGATCGATGATCTGACAACAAACGGAGTTTCCGAACCCTATAGGATGTTTACATCTCGAGCTGAATTCCGCCTCTCTCTGAGAGCTGACAACGCCGACCAACGACTCACGCCTCTTGCCGTGCAGATTGGGTGTGCTTCTATTGCGCGCCGAACCATGTTTGAGGAAAAGCAGGACAAGTTGGACACCACGCGGAGACATCTAACGGACACGGTCTACACTCCAAAGCAAATCAAAGAAGCTGGAATTCGCATTAACCAGGATGGCAAAAAGCGAACGGGGATGGACGTACTTGCCTTCCCGGATGTTTCATTCGAAGATTTGATGACTCTTGTACCATCTCTCTCTGGGGTCGATGAGGATATCCGGAGGCAAGTGGAAAGAGACGCGCTTTATGCCAATTACATTGATCGTCAGAATCGAGAGATCGCGGCAATGCAGCGTGATGAAGACTTGGCGTTCCCGGAGGATTTCGTCTTTTTTGGGATCGAAGGCCTATCGAACGAGCTACAGCAAAAATTGTCCCGGGCGCGACCTGAAAACTTGGCGCAAGCGGCACGCGTTGACGGAATGACTCCAGCCGCTTTGGCTCTCTTGCTCGCTCGCCTACGAAAACTGGGTCCGTCGCGGAGTAAATCTGCATGACGGTTGATGGTGTCCTTGAGCGCCTGAATGTTTCACGTGAAACATATGAGCGCCTAGAGATTTTTGCGGCAGTCCTTGAGAAGTGGAATTCCAAGATCAACTTGATTTCACGGCACAGCGTTTCGGATATCTGGACTCGCCACATCGTTGATTCGATCCAGGTGTTTCGCAGTGTTCCGGCACCGCAACACTGGGTGGATATGGGAAGCGGCGGGGGACTGCCGGGCGTGGTCGTTGGAATTTTGGCTTCTGCTGAAAGACACGGTACGAGGGTCACTCTTATCGAATCAGACCAAAGGAAGGCTGCATTCCTCCGCACGGCCGCGAGGGAGTGTGGTGCCTCAATCCAGGTCCTTTCTGATAGAATAGAACGTTGCCAACCTCAAAATGCCGACGTTCTGTCAGCCAGAGCTCTTGCAGATTTGACGAAACTTTTAGAGTTTTCGGAAAGGCACCTAAATCCAAAGGGGGTTGCAGTGTTTCCGAAGGGCGCCAACTGGAAAAAAGAAGTGGATAACGCACTCAAGTCATGGCGCTTCGATTTCGAACCGATTACAAGTTTAACCGAACCCGACGCGGTCTTACTAAAAATCAAGGGAGTTGCTCGTGTCTGACTTATCCCGCCCGGATGGGCCCCGTATCATAGCGGTCGCTAATCAAAAGGGTGGAGTGGGAAAGACAACAACGGCGATTAACCTGGCGGCAGCTCTTGTTGAGACAGGAATGCGTGTTCTCGTGGTTGATCTGGATCCGCAGGGCAATGCCTCCACAGGCCTCGGTATTGATCCAGAAGATCGTGACTTCACTACCTATGATCTACTTGTCGACGACGCACCTTTGTCAGAGGTGATACGCGCGACAGAGATTGAAGATCTTTGCGTGATCCCTGCGACCGTTGATCTGAGTTCCGCCGACATCGAGCTGTTTGCAAACGAAAAACGTAGCTTTCTGTTGCATGATGCTCTTCGTCAGACCGCCATGGATGACTACGATTGGGACTATGTCCTGATCGATTGCCCGCCATCATTGAACCTTTTGACCGTGAATGCGATGGTCGCTGCCCATTCCGTTTTGATTCCGTTGCAGAGTGAATTTTTTGCCCTCGAAGGCGTTTCCCAGCTCATGTTGACCATTCGCGAAGTCCGTCAGGCTGCCAACCCGGACCTACGGATCGAAGGAGTGGTTTTGACGATGTACGATCGTCGAAACAACCTGTCCCAGCAGGTGGAGCAGGACGCGCGTGACAATCTTGGTGAGTTGGTGTTTCGGACCGTGATCCCGAGAAATGTGAGGGTCAGCGAGGCCCCATCTTATGCCTTGCCGGTCTTAAATTACGATACGAATTCACTTGGTGCTCGGGCGTACCGAGCTTTGGCCGAAGAAGTGATCGCCAACCAGCAAAAACTCGCAGCGTAAACCGGGGAGGGCACTATGACAGAAAAAAAGAACAAGCCACGCGGCCTGGGTCGGGGATTGTCCGCACTAATGGCGGATGTAAATCCCGATCCGGTGAGCACCCGAACAGAGGCACCGCGCAATGCTGAAGTCCTCGTTCCGATTGAAAAGGTCACGGCAAATCCTGATCAACCGCGGCGGCAATTTCTGCAGGAAGATCTCGATGATCTGACCGCCTCGATCAAGGAAAAGGGTGTTCTACAGCCATTGATCGTGCGACCGCGAGACGGTGGTATGTACGAGATTGTTGCCGGTGAACGTCGTTGGCGCGCTGCGCAGGCAGCACAGCTTCATGAGGTTCCGGTTCTCATCCGTGACTACGATGATCTTGAAATGCTTGAAGTCGCGATCATCGAAAACATTCAGCGGTCTGATCTGAATGCGATGGAAGAGGCACAAAGCTACAAGCAACTGATGGAAAAATTCGGCCACACTCAGGAGAGGATGGCCGAAGCGCTTGGGAAAAGCCGTAGCCATATCGCCAATCTCGTGCGGCTTTTGCATCTGCCTCAGGACGTGCAGCAGCTTGTTCAAGATCGCAAACTCTCTGCAGGCCATGCTCGTGCCCTTATTACATCCGACAACGCATCTGAACTTGCCAGAAAGATTGTCAAAGGTGGTCTGTCGGTGCGCGCTACAGAAAACCTTGTCAAAAAAGATGCGGCAGGAGACGCGCCATCTTCAGGAGCGAAAAAGCCCCGAAAAGAGATGGAGAAAGACGCCGACACTCGTGCGCTTGAGGGTGACCTGTCAGCGATGTTGCGGATGAAGGTTTCGATCGATCACAAACCGGGCGGCGAATCCGGGTCTGTCACCATCAGCTATGAAACGCTCGATCAGTTGGATGAGCTGTGCAATATGCTCAGCCGCTAGGTCGGGTCCAGATAAAGAGCAGAACGCAGGACAAAACCACGGCTTGAATGCCTAGGACGTGAGACGGTGCTCCAAACACCAATGACAACAAGAAGACGGCGGCAATCGAACCGGTTGCCGCCTTTTTTGCGGTTGGACGGATGGCACCATGTTCTTGCCAGTCCAGGATCATCGGTCCGAATGTTTGATGGGTGATGATCCAGTTGTGGAGCCGTTCTGATGAGTTGGCGAAAAAGAAGGTCGCGAGCAAAAGAAATGGAACGGTGGGGAGCAGAGGCAGAACCACGCCGATCAGGCCCAAGGCGACGCACAACAGTCCAAGGACAGCGTAGATATAGCGCATGCGTCAGTCCACCAATAGGTCCCGCAGGATTGCGTTGAGCACGGCGCGCCCCTGATCGGTCGCGCGCAGCCTTTGATCTGAGATAGCCACCATTCCCATATTGGCAAGGTGATCGAGCCGCTCTTTGTTGATCGATTTTCCGGCAAGGCCCTCATAGCGGGCGACATCGACACCCTCGACCAGACGCAGGCCCATCATCAACATCTCTGCTGCAGCCTCCGAAGGGTCCAGCGGCTCGCGGAGTGTTTCACCCGATCCTTTGGTCGCTGCTTCCAGCCAGGCACCGGGCGCGCGGTATGTTTCGGTGGCATGGCGAATGCCGCCCAGCGTGATACGACCATGGGCACCTGGCCCGATGCCAAGGTAATCCCCATAGCGCCAGTAGATCTGGTTGTGACGGCTTTCTGCGCCGGGGCGGGCATGGTTGGATACCTCATAGGCGGGCATGCCGTGGGCGGCGCAAATGTCCTGGGTCAGTTGGTACATGTCGGCGGCGCTGTCGTCGCTGGGCAGGTCGCGCAGCTTGCCACGGGCATAGCGGTCGCCAAAGGCGGTGCCGTCTTCGATAGTCAGCTGGTAGAGAGACAGGTGGTCGATAGCCATCGACAGGGCCGCTTGCAGCTCTGCTTCCCAATCTTGCGGGGTCTGACCCTGCCGCGCATAGATCAGGTCAAAGCTGACCCGATCGAAACAGTCACGTGCAATGTCAAAGGCGGCTCTGGCTTCCGCGACAGAGTGGATCCGTCCCAGGCGGCGCAGGTCTTCGTCGTTGAGCGCCTGGATACCCATTGAAATCCGATTGACCCCGGCGTCGCGATAGCCAGCAAAGCGGCCCGCCTCGACAGATCCGGGATTGGCCTCTAGAGAGATTTCGATGTCATTGGCAAAGGGCCAGATGTCACGTGCCGCATCAATCACCGCAACGACCGTATCAGGGTGCATAAGAGAGGGTGTACCGCCGCCAAAAAAGATGGTGTTCAGGACCCGGCTGCGCAGGGCATCTGGCGTGCGCGATAATTCCTGGAGATAGGCATCAACCCATTGTTTTTCATCAATATTCGCGGTGACATGGCTGTTGAAATCGCAATAGGGGCATTTGGCCTGGCAAAAGGGCCAATGCACGTAAAGGCCAAAGCCCCCGTTGCGCCAGTCATCCTGAAAGCCGGTCATTCACCGAAACAGCCCTTGATGAACTTTGACACCGCATCGGCGCGGTGGCTGATCTTGTTTTTCTCCCAGCGATCCATTTCGGCAAAGGTTACCGAGTGGCCATCGGGGATGAACATGGGGTCATATCCAAACCCTTCGGCACCGCGGATCGGCCAGACCAGATGACCGGGGGCTACGCCTTCGAACACCTCGTCGTGCCCATCGGGCCAGGCCAGCACCAGCGTGCAGCGGAATTGCGCAGTGCGGGGATGGGGGGCGTTCTTGGCTTCCAATTCCTCATGGGCGCGGGTCATTGCCATCATGAAATCGCGGCCATTTCCGGTCTCGGCCCAATCCGCTGTATAGACGCCCGGTGCGCCGTCCAGCGCGTCGATGGTGATGCCTGAATCATCTGACAGGGCAGGAAGCCCGGTTGCCCTGGCCGCTGCATGGGCCTTGATCCGGGCATTGCCGACAAATGTGTCTTCGGTCTCTTCCGGCTCGGGCAGTTCCAACTCGGCCGCCCCAACCACAGAGACGCCAAAGGGCTCAAGGAGCTGTGCCATCTCCTCAAGCTTGCCTTTGTTGTGGGTCGCGATCAGCAACCGATCTCCAATGAACTTGCGAGTCATGCGCAGGCTGCCTTTTGCATTTCGGCCAGCTCGGCGGTGCCTTTCGCGGCCAGATCCATCAGGTTGTTCATCTGCTCGCGCGAGAACATCGACCCTTCCGCAGACATCTGAACTTCGATTAGCTTGCCCGATCCGGTCATGATAAAGTTGCCATCGACGCCGGCTTCAGAATCTTCCGGGTAGTCCAGATCTAAGACCGGCTGGCCCGCATAGATCCCACAGGACACGGCGGCGACAGGATCGATCAATGGATCGACCGACACATCGCCCGCCTTCATCAGCTTGTTCACCGCCAGCCGCAAAGCGACCCAGCCCCCGGTGATTGATGCGCAGCGCGTACCGCCATCGGCTTGCAATACGTCGCAGTCGATGCTGATCTGACGCTCACCCAGTGCTACGCGGTCAACACCAGCGCGCAGGGCACGGCCGATCAGGCGTTGGATTTCAACCGTGCGTCCGCCTTGTTTGCCAGCCGCAGCCTCGCGGCGCATACGGGTGTTCGTCGCGCGGGGCAGCATTCCGTATTCTGCGGTCACCCAGCCAAGACCCGACCCTTTAATGAATGGCGGTACACGGTCCTCGATTGTGGCGGTGCACAGAACGTGAGTATCGCCGACCTTGATCAGGCAGGACCCTTCGGCATGTTTGGTAAATCCGGTTTCGATGGAAATGGGGCGCATCTCGTTCAGTTGTCGTCCAGAGGGTCGCATGGAATATCCTTTTGTTGCTGGCCTTCGGATAGCCCTGCCAGCGCGATGGATGCAAGTACGATTGACCTTTGCGCGCAGGGCTCTTTAATGGCAAATCGGGAATGGGTTCCTATCTATATAGCGTTCAACTGCTGAAATGCTCATGACAGATGCAAGTGATATTCTGAAAGACATGAACGACCGCTCGCGGGATGTGTTCCGGGCGGTGGTTGAATCCTATCTGGAAAGCGGCGATCCGGTTGGCAGCCGGACCCTGACCCGCTCGCTGAGTGAAAAGGTCAGTGCGGCCACCGTGCGCAATGTGATGCAGGATCTTGAGTTTCTCGGTCTCCTTGATAGCCCGCATATCAGCGCAGGGCGGGTGCCGACGCAGCTGGGTCTGCGGATGTTCGTGGACAGTCTGTTGGAGGTCGAAGATCTAAAGGCACAGGACCGCGAAAAGATCGACGCCACATTGGGTCGCAATTCCGGTGATGTCAGTGGTATGCTTGACCGTGTTGGGGCCGCGCTGTCGGGTGTGACACAGGGCGCATCGCTTGTGCTGACCCCAAAGCACGAGGCCGAAATCCGGCATATCGAGTTTGTCTCACTCGGCCATGACCGGGCCATGGTGGTCCTCGTCTTCTCTGACGGTCACGTGGAAAATCGCCTGTTTACCCCGCCGCCCGGGCAGACGCCCAGTTCGATGCGCGAGGCTGCGAATTTCCTCAACGCTCTGGTCGAGGGGCGCACCCTGAGCGATGTGCGCCGCGACATGCAGGATGAGATCACCGCACGCAGGCAAGAAATCGACAACCTCGCTCATGATCTGATCGAAAGCGGATTGGCAGCCTGGGAGGACAACGACAGCGATCAGGCGCGCCTGATCGTACGGGGTCGAGCGAATCTTCTGGCCGATGAGGGTGCGACCAAAGAGCTGGATTTGATCCGCAGCCTGTTTGACGATTTGGAGCGCAAGCAGGATATCGCTGAATTCCTCGAACTCACCGAGGAAGGCGAAGGTGTGCGCATTTTTATTGGCTCGGAAAACAAACTTTTCTCACTTTCGGGTTCCTCTTTGGTGGTGTCTCCCTATATGAACGCGGATCGAAAGGTGATTGGTGCGGTTGGCGTGATTGGCCCGACCCGCCTGAACTACGGACGGATTGTGCCCATCGTGGACTATACGGCGCAACTGGTCGGCAAATTGCTGTCAGACCGGAGTTAGAGGTGAAAAATGGCAGAGCCCAAGAACGACGATTTTCTGGACGATATCGCAGATGCCGAAGCGGAAGAGCTGGCGGCACAGACCGAAGAGTTTGACGACGCGGCGCTGGAACTGGATGCGGTGCGCGCTGAACGGGATCAGTTCAAGGACCGTTTCATGCGCGCGCTGGCAGATGCCGAAAACGCCCGCAAGCGTGGCGACAAGGCCCGCCGCGAGGCCGAACAATACGGCGGCTCCAAACTGGCGCGCGACATGCTGCCGGTCTTTGACAACATGAAACGCGCCGTGGAATCCGCCACGGATGAGCAAAAGGAAGTTTCTGCCGCCTTGATCGAAGGGGTGGAGCTGACCATGCGCGCCCTGTTGGGCGTCTTTGAAAAGCACGGCATCCGCATCGTTTCCCCCGAAGTGGGTGACAAGTTCGACCCGCAGGTGCACGAAGCCATGTTCGAAGCCCCGGTGCCCGGCACCAAGGCAGGCGATATCATTCAGGTCTCTGCTGAAGGGTTCATGCTGCACGACCGCCTGCTGCGCCCGGCCCAGGTTGGGGTTTCCTCAACGCCTGCGTAAATTGTATACGTCAGCTGGAACTTGAAAAGGCGGCCCTTTCGGGTCGCCTTTTGTCTTATTTACTTGCCTCTTTCAGACGATACAGCGCTTCCAGTGCTTCACGTGGCGTGAGATCATCCGGGTGGATGTCTCCCAGCAATTCCTCGACCGGTGACGGACCTGCAGCAGGTTTTGGCTGCGGCGGCGGTGCGGCAGCAAAGAGCGGCAGATCGTCGATCTGGATCTTGGCACCGCCCCCTTCACGGCTGCCTTTTTCGAGCATATCCAGCACATCCCGCGCCCGCGCCACGACCGAGGGCGGCAGGCCGGCAAGCTGCGCCACCTGCACACCGTAGGACCGATCGGCGGCGCCTTTCTTGACCTCATGCAGGAAGATCACTTCGCCTTCCCATTCCTTCACGGTGACGGTCGCGTTGTCGACGCCTTCCAGCTTGTTCGCAAGCTGCGTCAGTTCGTGATAGTGCGTTGCAAAGAGTGCGCGGGATCGGTTCACCTCTTGCAGGTGTTCCAGCGTCGCCCATGCGATTGAGAGACCATCATAGGTCGCGGTGCCGCGCCCGATTTCATCCAATATCACAAGCGCGCGGTCGTCGGCCTGGTTGAGGATCGCGGCGGTCTCCACCATTTCGACCATGAAGGTTGAGCGCCCCCGCGCCAGATCGTCCGAGGCGCCGACACGGCTGAACAGCTGGCTGACGAGCCCGATATGCGCGGCCTCTGCCGGCACATAGCTGCCCATCTGCGCAAGTAGGGCGATCAGTGCATTCTGCCTCAGGAAGGTCGATTTACCGGCCATGTTGGGGCCGGTCAGCAGCCAGATCGCCGCGCCATCGGTGGCCGAAAGATCGCAGTCATTGGCAACGAAGCTGTCGCCGCCTTGCTGCCGCAGCGCCTGTTCCACGACCGGATGACGCCCGCCCTCCACGTGAAACGCGCGGGAGGCATCCACCTTGGGTCGGGTCCAGTTTTCACCGCGCGCGAGATCCGCAAGCGCCGTGACCAAGTCTAGCTCCGCCAGCCCTTTTGCGGCAGTGTTGAGCCGCGCGGCGGTCTCCAAAATAGCGCCTGAAAGCCTTTCATAGAGTCGCTTTTCAATCTCCAGCGCGCGGTTTCCGGCATTCAGAATGCGGGTTTCGATCTCGCTCAGCTCTACCGTTGTAAAGCGCACCTGATTTGCGGTGGTTTGACGGTGGATATAGGTCTCCGACAAGGGCGCTGACAGCATCTTGTCCGCGTGGGTGGCGGTGGTTTCAATAAAGTAGCCCAGCACGTTGTTGTGCTTGATCTTCAGAGAGGTGATTCCGGTGTGTTCGGAATACTTTTGCTGCATCCCGGCAATCACGGAACGGCCCTCATCACGCAGGGTGCGCGCCTCGTCCAATTCGGGATCATGGCCCGCGGCGATGAAACCACCGTCACGCGCCATCAGCGGCGGCTCGGCCACCAGCGCGGCATCAAGGAGGGAAAGCAGATCATCGAATCCCAAAAGATCACCCACGGCTCTCGCGATCAGATCGGGCAGGTCCTGTCCTTCACACATTTGTGCAATGGTCTCTGCCTGCATCAACCCGTTGCGTATGGCGGCCAGATCACGCGGCCCGCCGCGTTCCAGTGCGAGGCGTGACAGGGCGCGGTCCAGATCCGGGGTTTTGCGAAGCGCTGCGCGAATGTCCTGCGACAGCTGCGTTGCCTCCACCGCGAAATCTAGCGCCGCGAGACGTGCGTTGATGACATCAAGGTTGCGCGAGGGGCTCGCCATGCGCTGTTCCAGCAGGCGGGCGCCGCCGGGGGTAACGGTCCGGTCCACCACCGACAAGAGCGATCCTGCGCGGCCACCGGATAGAGAGCGTGTCAGCTCCAGACTGGCGCGGGTGGAGGCATCGATCTGCACCACACGGTCCTGCGCCTCTTGCACCGGGGGTTGGAGCAGCGGCAGTTTGCCCTTTTGCGTGATCTCCAGATAGTCGACCAGCGCGCCCATCGCCGAAACCTCGGCGCGAGAAAAGGTGCCAAAGCCATCCAATGCCCCGACGTTGAACAGGGTGCAGATCCGTTTCTCCGCGGCCGTGCTGTCAAAGCTGGCCTTCCCTAGCGGCGTGAGCGGGATCTTGTATTCCTCTGCCAGCGGGCGGGTCGTGTCATAGGTCGCGCCGTCAGCGACGATCAGTTCAGACGGGGCCAGTCGCGCCAGCTCTGGCGACAGGCGCACGCGGGCGATGGGCATCACATGGAACGCGCCGGTTGAGATATCAGCCCAAGCAAGGGCCGCTTCATCGCGCAGCTCGGAGTAGGAGACGAGAAAGTTGTGGCTGCGCGCCTCAAGAAGGGAATCTTCGGTCAGTGTGCCGGGGGTTACCAGCCGCACCACATCCCGTTTCACCACCGATTTAGAGCCGCGTTTCTTGGCCTCAGCCGGGCTTTCGAGCTGTTCACCCACGGCAACGCGGAACCCTTTGCGGATCAGGGTGAGCAGATAGCCTTCGGCGGCATGCACGGGAACGCCGCACATGGGGATATCTTCACCGTCATGTTTGCCGCGTTTGGTGAGGGCGATGTCCAGCGCCTCGGCCGCATTGACCGCGTCCTCAAAGAACATCTCGTAGAAGTCACCCATCCGATAAAAAAGCAACGCATCGGGATGCGCTGCTTTTATCTCAAGATATTGCGCCATCATGGGCGTAACGGTCATGCAAGGTCCCCCGAAAGTGTTCGTCCGACATTTACAATGCGGATGGACCAAGGAAAACCCGGTTACGCCTGACCAGCTATGGGTCTTTCGCGCTGCTGGCCTAGAACAGCACTCCTATGGACTGCGGACTGTAGTTGGCAATGGAGAGGGACATGGTGCCCAACTGCTGCTGAACATTGAGAGCCGCAAGCCGGACAGAAGCCTCCTCCATATTGGTGTCCACCATTGAACTGATTCCCATGCGCGTTGCGTCGGCCAGTCTGCTGACCGTCTCGTTCTGCCCTGCAATACGATCGGCGGAAGACCCGAGAGCTGCAGCGCCGTCCACGGCGAATTGCAAGAAGCCCTCCAGTTCTCCCAGGGCAGTGATTGCACTGGCTTGATCCGTGATCGCCGTGCGCCCGTTAATGTCAAAGGCGGCATCGCCTTCGAAATTGACGCTGTCCACTTCGATCATCGACAGGGAGACATCGACAGCGCTGTCCCGATCCAGAGATGCAGCCACAGACAAACTGGTCGCTCCACTGTCGTTTACATTTGTTTTCAACAGGTTTGCTCCGTTGAACTGGCTGGAGGAGATGATCGAATTGATTTGATCCGTCTTCTCCTGCATCTGCGCTTCGATCTTGGAGAAGTCGACCAATCCGCTGGCGGCGGTTATCGCAAGTTCTTTCATCTCCCTGACCGTTTCGGCGATCCTTTCAGCACCGACCGATGCGACGGCCACTGTTGCTTCACCCAGAGAGAGGGATTTGGAGGTGGCCTTGAAGCCAGCAGTGTCCGTTTCCATGATCTGAGAAATGGCCCAGAGCGCTGCGTTGTCCTTGGCGCTGTTGATTTCACGGCCGGTGGAAACCGCGTCTTGAACATCCGACCGGCTCTGGACGGTTCCGCCCAGCATTTGCAGCGCCGTCATGGCACCGCTGTTTGTGTTGATACTCGTCATATATTTGCATCCCAAGTTAACTCCAACGTCCCGTTCAAAGACGGTGGGGCGTGGCTCTTCGAAATGATGGTATGCCGTTCTGACATAGGCTTCACAGGCCTTTGAGTGCCGCCCGAGCGCCACCCGACGATCAGGAGGCTGTTAGTAGTTATTAACATATTCGAGCTTCGGCGCGGCGAGATTGTGGCGGAAATCTGACTGAATCAATCAACTTTTATTTGAAATAATATTGCTTTTTACGGGCCAATTTCTTTTCAGATCGGATTGAGGGGGGCGCAGGGCTGGGCTAAGACTGTGCCGATTAGGAGAGGACACCTACAGCTCATGCCCAAAGCGAAGATCACCAACGAAGAGGCGCTTGCCTTCCATCTGGAACCCACCCCCGGCAAGTGGGAGATCAATGCAACTGTCCCGATGACCACGCAAAGGGATCTGTCCTTGGCTTATTCTCCGGGTGTCGCGGTACCTTGCGAGGCCATCGCTGAGAACCCGGAAACAGCCTATGACTATACCAACAAGGGCAACCTTGTGGCGGTGATTTCTAATGGCACAGCGGTTTTGGGTCTGGGCAATCTGGGTGCGCTGGGATCGAAGCCGGTGATGGAGGGGAAATCCGTTCTCTTCAAGCGCTTTGCCGACGTGAATTCCATCGATATTGAGCTAGACACCGAAGACCCGGACGAGTTCTGCAAGGCGGTGCGCCTGATGGGCCCGACCTTTGGCGGCATCAACCTTGAGGACATCAAGGCGCCCGAGTGCTTCATCATCGAGCAGCGCCTCAAAGAAGAGATGGACATCCCGGTCTTCCACGACGACCAGCATGGCACCGCGGTGATCTGCGCGGCGGGGCTGATCAATGCGCTGCATATCTCGGGCAAGAAGATCGAGGACGTAAAAATCGTTCTCAACGGGGCAGGCGCGGCCGGTATCGCCTGTATCGAGCTGCTGAAATCCATGGGTGCACGTCACGAAAACTGCATCGTTTGCGACACCAAGGGTGTGATCTACCAGGGACGCACCGAGGGCATGAATCAGTGGAAATCGGCCCATGCCATCAAGACCGAGCTGCGCACTCTTGAGGAAGCTATGGAGGGCGCCGATGTCTTCCTTGGTGTGTCGGTCAAGGGCGCGGTGACTCAGGATATGGTCAAATCCATGGCCGACAATCCGGTGATCTTTGCCATGGCAAACCCGGACCCCGAGATCACCCCGGAAGAAGCCCACGAAGTGCGCGTCGATGCTATCGTGGCCACGGGCCGCTCGGATTATCCCAACCAGGTGAACAACGTGTTGGGCTTTCCCTACCTCTTTCGCGGCGCGCTCGACATCAATGCCCGCGCCATCAACGATGAGATGAAGATCGCATGTGCCCATGCCTTGGCGGCGCTCGCACGCGAGGATGTGCCGGATGAGGTGGCGCTGGCCTATGGCAAATCGCTCAGCTTTGGCCGCGATTACATCATCCCGACGCCCTTTGACCCGCGCCTGATCCACCGCATCCCGCCAGCGGTTGCAAAGGCGGGTATGGACACTGGCGCCGCCCGCCGCCCGATCATCGATATGGAGGCCTATGAGATCAGCCTCAAAAGCCGCATGGATCCGACTGCCTCGATCCTGCGCGGCCTCAATGCGCGGGCGCGCTCGGCCCAGTCGCGGATGATCTTTGCCGAAGGGGATGATCCCCGCGTCTTGCGCGCTGCCGTCACCTATCAGCGCTCGGGCTTTGGCAAGGCGCTGGTGGTGGGTCGCCCCGACGATGTGAAGGCCAAGCTGGAAACGGCAGGCCTTGGCGATGCGGTGCGCGAGCTGGAGGTGGTCAATGCCGCCAATACCCAGCATTTCGACACCTACAAGGACTTTCTGTTCAACCGACTGCAGCGCAAGGGGTTTGACCGCAAGGACATCCACCGGCTGGTGGGCCGCGACCGGCATGTGTTCTCGGCGCTGATGCTGGCGCATGGCCATGGTGATGGTCTGGTTACCGGTGCCACCCGGAAATCCGCCCACGTGATGGACCAGATCAACCACGTCTTTGACGCCGATGCCAAACATGGTGCGGCTGGCGTGACGGCTCTCTTGCACAAGGGGCGGATCGTGCTGATCGGCGATACACTGGTCCATGAATGGCCGGATGAGAACGACCTTGCCACCATTGCTGAGCGTGCCGCCGGTGTCGCCCGCCACATGGGGCTGGATCCGCGCGTGGCCTTTGTCAGCTTTTCAACCTTTGGCTACCCGGTATCGGAACGCGCCGAAAAGATGCACATCGCCCCCGGCGTGCTCGATAAACGCGGCGTTGATTTCGAATATGAAGGCGAGATGACCGTGGATGTGGCCCTGAACGCCAAAGCGCAGGAGAACTACCCGTTCCAGCGCCTCTCCGGTCCGGCCAATATCCTGGTGGTGCCCGCGCGACACTCGGCCTCGATCTCGGTCAAGTTGATGCAGGAAATGGGCGGCGCCACGGTGATCGGCCCGATTCTGTCGGGTGTCGACAAGCCGATCCAGATCTGCTCCACCACTTCCACCGCCAATGACGTGCTCAACATGGCGGTTCTGGCGGCCTGCAACATCGGCTAGGGGCGTATCATGGCGATCTGGAATCTGGGCTCAATCAATGCCGATATGGTCTACAGCCTACCGCATCTTCCGCAGGCGGGGGAGACTTTGGCGGCGGGCGAATTTGCCCAGTTCCTGGGCGGCAAGGGGGCGAATATGTCCGTTGCTGCCGCCCGCGCGGGCAGCCATGTCTGCCATATCGGCGCTGTCGGCCCCGAAGGCACATGGGCACGGGATCGGCTGATGGAGTATGGCGTCGATACTCGCCATATTGCGCAGATCGACACGCCCACAGGCCATGCCATCGTCGCGGTGGATCAGGGCGGTGAAAACCAGATCATCCTGTTTCCCGGCGCCAATCGGGCGATCACCCAGGATCAGCTTGGTCAGGCGCTTTCTGCTGCGTCCGCAGGGGACATTCTGGTGATGCAGAATGAAACCAATCTGCAAGCCGAAGCCGCCAGAATGGGCCGTGATCTTGGCCTGCAGGTCGCCTATGCAGCAGCTCCCTTTGATGCGAAAGCTGTCCAGGCGGTGCTTCCGCATATCGATCTTTTGTTCATGAACGAGGTCGAGGCCGGCCAATTGCAAGAGGCGACTGGTCTTGCTCCTGAGGCGCTGGGCGTTGCGGATGTAATCATTACTCTTGGGGCGAAAGGTGCCCGCCATATCCATGGGCCCAGTGGCGAAGTGCAGGAAATTTCCGCGCTGCCAGTGACACCTTTGGATACAACCGGGGCAGGTGACACGTTTACAGGATATGTTTTGGCAGGCCTTGACCGGAACATGCCGATGGCACAGGCCATGGCACAGGCCACTCGGGCGGCTGCCTTGATGGTTACACGCCACGGCACAGCAGACGTCATCCCCGATCTGAAAGAGGTCCAGGACGCTCGGTTTTGACTGTCGCTGATCTTAGCAATCTAGCCTGACAGACTGGGAAAACTGCGCGTCCTGTGGATCAAACCAGAACCGGCTCGTTGCTGGCCGGAGGATTGAGACTATGTTTGGGTGTGCGGTCGGTATCCTTTGACTGACGCAGAAAGCTTGAACCGCACCATTGTCGGAGCCGGTGACCTTAGCTACAGGATGACCCGGTGTTCGGGCAGGCCTGTCGGTCCGGGTGATCCTTCATGCACACAGCCGTCCGATGGCGTGGCATCTTTCAGATCCTGCCGGGCTGTTGTCACAAAAAGAGTCTGAAATTCCAATCCACCAAATGCGGGGCAAGAGCTGTGCCGACCCGGAACGGGCAGCGCGCGGTCAAATGTGCCGTCGGGCAGGTAGCGTGCAACGCGCCCCGCGCCCCATTGCGCATTCCAAACGGCCCCGTCACGGTCACAGACCGCACCGTCCGGGAACAGTCCTTCTGGCGCAAGATCGACAAAGACCGACGGGTCCCCATCTGGCCAACCTTCGTGATCCAGCGGCTGCCGCATGATCTTTTGCGTCGGCGTATCGCTGAAATAGGCCGTTGTCCCATCCGGTGAAAAGCAGATCGCATTGGGGATCGTGATATCGTCAAAGATCTTTCGAATTTGCCCTTTGTAGAGTCTATATATCGCACCCGCACCGCGTTCGGCGCTTTTGCCCATGGTGCCGATCCAGAAACCGCCCATTTGGTCCGCGCGGCCATCGTTTGAGCGGGTCGCCGGATCCTCGGCTTCCAGCGGATGCAGCAACAGACGCTTGCCGCTGACAATGTCGAACCGGTGCAACCCGGTTTCTGAGGCCATCAGCAACGTGTCCCGATCCACCCAACCCGCGGCCGAGACATGTTCGTCAAAGTCCCAAGTCAACGCTCGGGCGCCGACACGCGACAGCAGGCGCTTTCCCAAAATATCAAACCAGAACAATTGCCCGCGCACGGGGTGCCACAGGGGCCCCTCACCAAGTTCACACAAACGGTCATCAAAGATCTGAGCGGGAGTCACGAATACACCTCATCATAGGCCTGAACGATCTCAGTGGCACGGCGAGCCACTGTATTTGAATCATCGCCTGGTCGATAGAGCGCCGACCCGATGCCAAAACCGGTTGCACCCGCGGCGTGCCAGGCGGCGAAATTCTGAGGTGTTGCGCCTCCCACGCTGAACAGAGTTGTTTCTGGCGGCAGCACCGCCTTCAGCGCCCGCAGACCCTCGGGTCCGATCAAGGCGCCGGGAAACAGTTTCAAACCGTCTGCGCCTGCGCGCAGTGCGGTGAAACATTCGGTCGGGGTCATTGCCCCGGGATATGAGACAAGATCCAGAGCCTTGGCCGTTTTGATCACCTCTACATTCGTGTCGGGGGAAACGATCAGCCGCCCACCGGCCTGATGCACATCTTTCACGGCTCCGGCCTCCAGAACGGTTCCGGCACCGATCAGGGCGATATCGCCAAAGGCCTTGGCCAGGGTTTCGATCGAGGTCAGCGGATCGGGGGAGTTCAGCGGCACCTCGATCTGTTTTATCCCGGCGCAGATCAGACCCTCGGCGATGCCGGTCACAGAGCCGGGCGTGATCCCCCGCAGGATCGCGATTATGTTTCGCGGTTTCATGGGTAGCCTTCCTGTTGAAGATGACAGGCCTTCAGCCCGTCCAGAACCAACTCTGTCCCATCCAGGTCAGTGACCTTTGCACCTTGCTGGGCGAGCGCATCGCAATACCGTCTCGCAAGATCCGGCGCGCCGATCACAACCACCTTTTGACCTTGCCAGTGTTTGCACGTCGCCGACAGTTCCGCACCGATCAACAGGCCCGACAGAACTGATCGGGGCGTTTTGCTGACAGGTTTGCCCAGCAGCGCCCCGGCACGCAAGGCAAAGAGATCGGAAAAGGCCAGTTCAGGATTGGCGCAGGCAGCCTGGCTGGCCGCCAGAAACGCGGCAGTGTCCCAGCCTTCGCCCAGATCGTGGCGCAGGATCGACTGGCGGCTCATCAGGTCAAAAAGCTCGCCGGTCATGGTGGTCTGAAAGGACTGCACGCAGCCGTCTGCAACACGAACCCATTTGCAATGTGTGCCCGGCAGGCACAGCGTGCCATCAAATCCGGGGTGATGCATCAGGAACCCGGCAATCTGCACTTCTTCTCCCCGCATGACATCGGGAGGCGCCTGTTGGCTCAGCCCCGGCAGGATGTGAACATCAAGCCGCGGGTCCGAAACCTCTGGCTGAACGGTTCCATCGCCGACCGGGGTGCAGGGCACCTGCCGATACGGGGCCTCGTGCCAGCCTTGCCGCGCGCCCGCCATGCCACAGATCAAAATCTTGGTGCGGCGGGTTGGGTCGAGATAGGGCGCGGCCAGCGCAAGAAGGGCGGGTTCGAACCCTTCGGCAGACAGCTGCCCCATGCCCTTGTCGGAGGCCTGCGTGCCAAGGATCCTGCCCGAACTTTCGAGCGCCCATAGGCGCAGCCGGGAGGTGCCCCAGTCAACAGCGATCCAATCGGCAAGCGGCATGAGTCAGACTATGTCCTGCGGCAAAAGATCGGTCGGCATGTCCTGATAACACACCGGCCGCAGAAACCGGCGAATGGCCAGGGTGCCAACCGAGGTCGCTCCGAAATTCGTCGAAGCAGGGTAGGGGCCGCCATGGACCATGCTGTCGCAGACCTCGACCCCCGTGGGGAACCCATTGGCCAGGATACGGCCTGCTTTTTGCTCAAGCACTGGCATCAGCCGCCGTGCCAGGGGCGTGTCGCTGTCCTCAAGATGCAGCGTGCAGGTCAGCTGACCCTCAAGTGCCATGGCGACCTCTGCCATTTCGCTCTCGTCCCGGACCACAATGATCAACCCCAGCGGGCCAAAGACCTCTTCGCCAAGCGATGGATCGGCCAGCCACTGCACGCCGGTTGTCCTGAACAGATGCGGGGATGCCTCGCGCGGTTCATTGCCCGATGTGAGGAGCGCTTGCACACCCTTGGTTCCCGAGATCCGATCACATCCGGCCTGATAGGCCTTTGCGATACCACCTGTCAGCATGGTTTGCGGTTCGACAGAGCCAAGCGCAGCGGCGGCAGCGTCGCAAAAGGCCTGCGCTTCGGGGCTGTCGATGACGATGGCGAGGCCGGGATTGGTGCAGAATTGGCCCGCGCCCATGGTCAGCGATCCGGCCCAGCCTTTTGCAATGGCATCGCCGCGCGCCTTCAAGGCCTCCGGCAAGAGGAACATCGGGTTGACGCTGCCCAGCTCTCCAAAGAAGGGGATGGGCCGGGGCCGTGCCGCGCAAAGATCAAACAAGGCGCGTCCGCCCGCCAGTGATCCGGTAAAGCCGACAGCGGTGATCGAGGGGTGCGTGACCAAGGATTCTCCCACATCATGGGCGTTGCTTTGGATCAGGGAAAAGACACCCGGGGCAATGTTGCAGCGAGTGATTGCGGCCAGAATGGCCTCGGCCACGATTTCACCGGTGCCGGGATGCGCGGGATGGCCCTTGACCACAACCGGGCAGCCCGCCGCAAGCGCCGATGCGGTATCACCGCCCGCCGTTGAGAAAGCCAGAGGAAAGTTGGAGGCGCCAAAGACTGCAACCGGGCCAACCGGGCGCTGTACCATCTTCAGATCCGGGCGGGGCAGAGGCGCGCGGTCCGGTAGCGCCGCATCGTGGCGACGGTCGAGAAAATCGCCCTCCAGGATATGCTTGGCAAAGAGACGCAATTGTCCGGTGGTGCGGCCCCGCTCCCCCTCAAGGCGGGCCTTGGGCAGGCCGGTTTCCTCGGTGCCAATTGCTGTGATCGCCTCGGCTCTGGCTTCGATTTCGTCGGCGATTGCCTCCAGGAACGCGGCGCGCTCCTGACGTGTGGACGCACTATACGACCAGAAAGCCTTGGCGGCGGCATCACAGGCCGTGTTCACATCCTGCGGCGTTCCAACCGCAAAGCGATGCGCTGCACCATTGGCCGGATCGGAGGTGAACTGCGTTTCGCTGCCAACCCATGTGCCGGCAATCAGGTGTTTTCCATGCGGGAGAAAGGTCATGCTATCCTCTTAGTGGCCCCATTTCAGGGCAATCAGGTCAAGATCGGCGGAGAGTTGCAAAAGGCGGTCCTTGGTGCGCTTGGACATCGGCTTTAGCGGATGGCGGACGTGATCGCTGCCGATCACCCGGCCTGCCTTCATCACGGTCTTGCAGGCCCGCAGCCCGCATTGACGGTTTTCGTGGTTGATCAGAGGCAGGCACCGCGTCCACTGGGCCAGGGCGGCGTCCTTGTCCCCTTTGAGGTAGCTGCGGATGATCTTGCCAATCTGCTCGCACTGCAGCCCCGAGGTCATGGTGCCGGTGGCGCCTGCATCCAGATCTGCCAGCAGAGTTGCCGCCTCTTCCCCGTCAAAGGGCCCGACAATGTCCTTGCCGCCGGCCTCAATCAGCGCCGCAAGCTTGTCTGCGGCAAAGGGCATTTCCATCTTGAAGTACTGCACCTGCTCCAGCTCTTTTGCCATGCGCACCAATAGGGGCACAGACAGCTGGCAGCCTGACAGGGGCGCGTCCTGCACCATGATGGGAATGTCGATAGCGTCACTGACCGCCTGAAAATGTTCAAAAATGCCCGCCTCGGCCGGGACAAGGCCGACCCCGTGATAGGGCGGCATCATCATCACCATGCTTGCGCCAAGCGCCTCAGCCGACTTTGCGCGCTCAACGACAATGCCAGTGTAGAAATGGCTGATGGTCACGATCACCGGGACCCGGCCTGCCACATGTTCGAGGCTAAGCCGCATCAGGGTGGCACGTTCCGCGTCCGACAGCACGAACTGTTCAGAGTAATTCGCCAGAATGCAGATGGCGTCGACTCCTTGGTCGATCATGCAATCCAGAACCCGGCGCATTCCCTCTTCATCGATGCGGCCATCGTCGTGAAACGGGGTCGGTGCTACGGGCAGGATGCCGGTCAGTGCGTCCTTCATATCAGGGCTCCTTGAACGTCATTGGCAGACATGTGGATGAAACCGGGACACCTGTTGAAAGGTCTCGCCGGGCATCAGCGTAATGTCCGGATAGTCGTGGTGATTTGGGGCGTCGGGCCAGGCTTGCGGTTCGATCGCAAGTCCTGCATGGGCGCCATATCGCGCGCCTGACAGGGTTGGAAACACGCCGCTGTCCAGATGCGCTCCGTCATAGATCTGCACCCCGGGAGCATCGCTTTGGACATCCAGAGCCATGGGGCCGTAGCGCAGCTTGCACATGGGGCGCGGGCCATCGATCTCGGCAAAGCAGAAGGTGTGGTCCAGAACCGCATCGCCTGCGGGTCGGACAGGCCGGACACGGCCAAAGTCAAACCGCGTGCCAGCGGTGAGTTCAGGCGCGCCAAGCGGGATCAGATTGGCATCAACCGGCAGGTAGTGCCGCGCAAAGACCTGCAAGCCATGTTGGCGCAGGCTGTCATCAGGATCAAAGCTCCAATAGGCGTGATGGGCGAGGTTGCAAAAGGTCGGGGCATCGGTTCGTGCAACAAGCGACAGGCAAAGCGCACCTTCCGTGTCCAGCTTATAGTCTGCGCAGATCTTCAGGGTGCCGGGAAAGCCGCCATCTCCGTCTTTGAGAGTGAGCGCCAAGACCACGCGCTCCCTGTCATGGTCGGTGATTGTCCAATTGCGCTGGCTGCTTCCCGTGTGGCCGCCATGCAGACAATTGACGCCGTTTTCGTTTCGCTCCAGCTCAATCAATTTGCCTTGCAGCCGGGCGCGACCATTGGCGATCCGGTTGGCCACCCGGCCAACGACGGCACCGCAATGACGCAGCGGGCCGAGATAAGCGTCAAGGTCAGGACTCCCCAGAATCACAGCGCCGTCCCAGCCCGTAACGCGATAGTCCTGCAGGCTGGCACCCCAGGTGATGACGGCAGCACGGCTTCCACCGTTTTCGATCTGCACCCGCTTGACTGCTGCGCCGCAGGGCGCTGTGCCGAAGTCTTGGATCCTAGGCGCAGCCACGGCGGCCTCACTCAACAAAGGGGGCGACCGGCATACGGCGGCCCAGGGTAAAGGCGTCGGCTACAAGGCGCATCGGAGTGAGATCCATGTCGATACGCCCGCTTTCCACCAGCCGAGCCATTTGCGCATAAAGCCTTGGATATTCTCCGGTCAGGCTGAAGGCATCGCTGCGCAGCATGTCTTTGCCATCAATGGTCAGGTTTGCCCCGCCATCCGACAGGATCAGCACGCCCTCGTCGGTTTCCGCCTTGATCGTCCAGATCTGCTCGCCTTGTTGCAGAAAATCAAAGCTGGCCGTGACCTCGGCACCCGCCGGGTGGTGAAAGTCGATTTCGGCGGCAATGGGGGTCTGGCAATTTTCCGGCACCTCAAGAACCGCGCTGGACACGTGAATCGGATCGGGCAGGATTTTCGTGACAATCGACAGCGCATTGATGCCGGGATCGAATACTCCCATGCCGCCGGGCTGCCAGATCCAGTCCTGTCCCGGATGCCAGCGGCGCACGTCCTCTTTCCAAGTAATTGTGAGCTTTCGCAGTGTTTTGTCTGCGAGCCAGGCCTGTGCATCGGCAACGCCAGCCGCTTCGCGCGAATGCCATGTGGCAAAGAGAGAAACGCCATGTTGACGGGCGAGACCGATCAGCGTGTGACATTCGGACAGCGTGGCACCGGGCGGTTTTTCAAGCATGACATGGCGGCCCGCTTCGATGGTGGTCTTTGCGGCCTCAAAGCGCGGCACAGGCGGCAGGCAAAGCGAGACCACACGGACATCGCTGCGCGCGTCCAGCATGTGGTCCATGCTGTCAAAACTGGGCACGCCATCGACCGTGCCCTTGCGCGACACGGTGGCCGCCAGCTCCCAGTCGGGCGAGGTGGCAATGGCCGGGACGTGCTGATCCAACGCGATCTTTCCAATTCCGACAAGTGCGATCTTCATCAATGTGAATCCCTCCCTACCGGAGCCCCGCGGCTGCCTTTGAGGAAGTCCAGATCGGCACCGGTATCCGCCCCTTCGACGTGTTCCTGATGCAGCCAGGCATAGCCAGAACCGGGCCGTTCATGCCGGGGTTGCCAGTTTGAAAGGCGCAGGGCCAGCTCGGCGTCGGAGATGTCCAGATGCAGGCGGCGGTTTTCCACATCCACTTCGATCATGTCGCCGCTTTGCACAACGGCAAGCGGTCCACCCGCGGCCGCCTCGGGAGAGGCGTGCAGGATCACGGTTCCATAGGCCGTGCCCGACATGCGGGCATCGGAAATGCGGATCATGTCCGTGATGCCCTTTTTCAGCACTTTCGGAGGGAGTCCCATATTGCCGACCTCGGCCATGCCGGGATAGCCTTTGGGGCCGCAGTTCTTCAGTACCATGATGCAGGTTTCATCAATGTCCAAACCATCGTCAGAAATCCGCGCCTTGTAGTCGTCGATATCCTCAAAGACGACGGCGCGCCCACGATGCTGCATCAGATGTGGCGAGGCGGCCGAGGGCTTCAGGATCGCGCCTTTTGGGGCCAGATTGCCCTTGAGCACCGCAATGCCGCCCTTTTGGGTCAGGGGCTTGTCCAGAGGGCGAATGACCTCCTCGTTCCAGTTGACGGCCTCCCTGACCTCGGACCAGATGCTTTCTCCCGAGACGGTCAGCGCATCTTTGTGCAGCTGCCCCGCCTCGCCGAGCCGTTTCAGAACCACCGGCAGGCCGCCGGCATAAAAGAACTCTTCCATCAGGTAGTCGCCGGATGGCTGCAGGTTGACGATGGTGGCGATGTCGCGGCCGCACCGGTCCCAATCATCGAGCGTGATGTCGACGCCAACCCGACCGGCAATAGCCAGCAGATGCACGACTGTATTGGTGGAGCCGCCCACCGCGCCATTGGTGCGGATCGCGTTCTCAAAGGCCTCGCGCGTCAGGATGTCAGAGGGTTTGAGATCATCCTTGACCATCTGCACGATGCGCCGCCCCGACAGCTGAGCCATCACCCGGCGGCGACTGTCTACGGCGGGGATGGCCGCATTGCCCGACAGCGCCATGCCAAGCGCCTCGGACATCGAGGCCATCGAAGAGGCGGTTCCCATCGTGTTGCAAGTGCCTGACGAGCGCGTGACGGCGGATTCGGCATCCAGAAAAGCCTCCTGGCTCATTTCGCCGGCCTTCACCGCCTCGGAAAAGCGCCACAGATGCGTGCCCGCGCCGACCCGCTCACCCTGGAACCAGCCGTTCAGCATGGGGCCGCCCGTCACCACGATTGACGGCAGATCGCAAGAGGCGGCCGCCATCAGCAGCGATGGCGTGGTCTTGTCACAGCCCACCATCAGCACGCAGCCATCCATCGGCTGGCCACGGATCTGTTCCTCGATCGACATGGCGGCCAGGTTTCGAAACATCATCGCCGTCGGGCGGAAAGTGTTCTCCGAGGCCGAAAAGACCGGCACCTCCATCGGAAAACCCCCCGCTTCCCAAATGCCGGCTTTGACCTTTTCGGCCATCTCTCGCAGGTGGCCGTTGCACGGAGTCATGTCCGACCAGGTGTTGAGGATCCCGATCACCGGACGACCATCGAACAGATCGTCGGGGTAGCCCTGGTTCTTCATCCAGCCGCGATGATAGATCGCATCTTTGCTGCTGCCGCTGTACCATTCGGAAGAGCGCAGTTTGCGGGGCCATTTGGCGGGTTTGAATACCATGTCAGGCCTGCTTCGATTTGTTGTAAACGTCAAAGATCACGGCGGCGAGCAGAACCAGTCCTTTGATCACCTGCTGATAGTCGATGCCGATGCCCATGATGGACATACCGTTGTTCAGAACCCCCATCAGGAAGGCACCAACCACCGCACCTACGATGCGCCCGACCCCGCCCGACATGGAGGCCCCGCCGATAAAGACTGCGGCGATCACATCCAGTTCAAGCGCAAATCCCGCCTTGGGAGTGGCGGAATTCAACCGGGCCGCAAAGACCATGCCCGCCACTGCCGCCAGCATCCCCATGTTGACGAAGGCCAGAAAGGTCAGGCGCTCGGTCTTGATGCCCGAGAGCTTTGCAGCCTTCTCATTGCCTCCCAGCGCGTAGATCCGGCGTCCGGCAACGGTGCGTTCGGTAAAGAAGGCATAGATGATCGTCAGCACGCCCATTGTGAGCAGCACATTGGGCAGACCGCGGAAGGTCGAGAGCTTGAAAAAGATGAACAGCAGCGCGACCGAGATGATCCCGATCCGGGCAAAGAAAAAGGCGGCAGGTTCCACCTCCATTCCAAAGGCGCGGTTCTGCATCCGGGATTTCAGCCCCATCCATATGATCAACCCGACGGCAATGAGACCCGTGGAGAGCGACAGCACGTTGATCCGCTTGAGCCCCAGAAGGTCAGCCGCCCCGGAGGCCATATTGCTGGGAAAGATGTCGGGCACAAAACCATTCGCAATCATCTGGAATTCCCGCGGAAACGGGCCAAGCGACTGGCCTTCGAGCAGCCAGAGCGACAGCCCGCGAAACACCAGCATCCCCGCCAATGTGACGATGAAGGATGGAATGCGCCAATAGGCGATCCAATAGCCCTGCGCGGCGCCGATCAGACCACCGGCCAGAATGCAGGTCACCAGGGTTACAGTCGTGGAGTATCCGCCCTCGACCATCATCACCGCTGCCAAAGCCCCGACAAAGCCCATGACAGAGCCGACCGACAGATCGATATTGCCGCTGACAATCACGATCAGCATGCCAAGGGCCATGATGATGATATAGCTGTTCTGCAGCAGCAGATTGGTCACGTTCACCGGCTTGAGCAGAGTGCCGTTGGTGACAATCTGGAAAAAGACCATGATGGCGATCAGTGCAAAAAGAAGCCCGTATTCACGCAAATGACGCAGCAGATAGTCGCCGGTTCGGGATTTGGTGGCGGCCTCGGCGCCCTTGTTCTGTTCAGCAAGGTCCATTTGCTGTCTCCTTTTGGGTCACGATGAGCGACATGATGCGCTCTTGGCTGGCGTCTTTTGCGTCCAGTTCGCCAACCAGGCGACCTTCGTTCATGACGTAGATGCGATCACACATGCCCAGCAGTTCGGGCAGTTCAGAGGAAATCATCAAAACGCCCTTTCCCTGCTCTGACAGCTTGTTGATCAGCGCGTAGATTTCGAATTTTGCGCCCACATCGATCCCGCGTGTGGGCTCATCCAGGATCAGCACCTCTGGATTGGCAAAGAGCCATTTGGACAAAACGACCTTTTGCTGATTGCCGCCCGACAGGTTTCCCACCTGCTGAAAGACGCTTGGCGTGCGAATATTCAGACGTTTGCGAAAGGTTTCGGCGACCTGGGTCTCGAGCGCTTCGTTCAGGATCGAATGTCGCGAGACCTCTTTCAGATTGGTCAGAGTGGTGTTGCGCTGAACGGTTTCGTCCAGAATGAGACCCAGCGATTTGCGGTCTTCGGTGACATAGGCCAGCCCCGCCTTGATCGCGGCCGAGACCCTGCTGACATCCGCTGGCCGGCCGTTCATATCCACCCGGCCGCTGATGTTGCGGCCATAGGATTGGCCGAAAAGGCTCATGGCAAGCTCGGTGCGCCCGGCCCCCATCAGACCGGCGATGCCGACGACTTCGCCTTCGCGCACCATGAGGTTCGCATCGTATATTACCTGACGGCCGGAGTGTTCGGGATGCCAGACATTCCAGCCTTGTACCTGCATCAGGGTCTCACCGGCCCGGCGTTTGCGTTCGGGGTAGCGGTTGGCCAGATCACGGCCCACCATGTCACGCACTATACGCTCTTCGGTGATCTCACCTTTGCCTGCATCCATGGTAGAAACGGTCGAGCCATCACGAATGACCGTCACCGTATCAGCCACCCGGCGCACCTCGTTCAGCTTGTGGCTGATGATGATCTGGGTGACGCCCTGCTCCTTGAGCTCCAGCATCAGATCCAAAAGCGCCTCGCTGTCGCTTTCCGACAGTGCCGCAGTGGGCTCATCCAGGATCAGAAGACGCACCTCTTTGGACAGGGCCTTGGCGATTTCGACCAGTTGCTGTTTGCCGACGCCCAGTTTGTCCACAAGGGTTCCGGGGGCTTCCGTCAGACCGACCTTGCGCAGCAGTTCTTCGGTGCGGCGATCGGTTTCGCGCCAGTCGATGATCCCGCCGCGCGCGCGCTCATTACCCAGAAACAGGTTCTCGGCAATCGACAAGAGCGGCACAAGGGCAAGCTCCTGATGGATAATAATGATGCCGCGGGCCTCTGAGTCAGCGATATCCGAAAACTGTGCCACGGCACCGTCATATTGGATTTCGCCCTCATAGGTACCGGCAGGATAGACCCCGGACAGGACTTTCATCAGGGTCGATTTTCCGGCGCCGTTTTCACCGCATATGGCGTGAATTTCGCCCTTTTTGACGGCCAAATTCACCGTATCAAGCGCCTTTACCCCCGGAAATTCCTTGGTGATGGCGCGCATTTCCAGAAGGGCATTCATGACCTTGCTCCGATGCGACAAAGGCCCGCCCAAGACAGTGCGGACGGGCCCGAAAATGCCGGATTACTTCACCTGGTCAGGGGTGTAGTAGCCCGACCCTAGGATCACGTCTTCCCAGTTCGACATATCGACAGAGACCGGCTCCAGCAGATAGCTGGGGATGACCTTGACGCCGTTGTCATAAGTCTTGGTGTCGTTGATTTCGGGCTTTGCGTCCTTGAGCAGCGCATCGACCATGCCCACGGTCACACGGGCCAGCTCGCGGGTGTCTTTGAACACGGTCGAGAATTGCTCACCGGCCAGCATCGACTTGATCGACCGCAGTTCGGCATCCTGCCCGGTTACGATGGGCATCTGAAGATCACCGGACCCATAGCCGACCCCCTTGAGCGACGAAATGATCCCGATGGACAGACCGTCATAGGGCGCAAGAACTCCGTGAACCTGTTCGTCGGTGTAGTGGGCCGACAAAAGGTTATCCATCCGCGCCTGGGCCACTGCTCCGTCCCAGCGCAGGGTGCCGACGGTCTCCATGCCCATCTGACCAGATACGATATTCACCGTGCCCGCGTCGATCAGAGGCTGCAGAACCGACATCGCGCCATTGTAAAAGAAATAGGCGTTGTTGTCGTCGGGTGAGCCGCCGAACAGTTCCACATTGTAAGGCCCGTCTCCAAAGCGGGCTTTCAAGCCATCCACCAGCGACGAGGCCTGTTGGACACCCACCTTGAAGTTGTCGAATGTCGCGTAATAGTCGACAAACTCACTGTCGCGGATCAGACGGTCGTAGGCGATGACATGGATATCCGCGTAGTGGGCATTCTCCAGCGCATTGGACAGGGTCGTACCGTCGATGGCGGCAATCACCAACACATCAACACCGTTGGTGATCATGTTTTCGATCTGGGCAAGCTGGTTGGGAATGTCATCTTCGGCATATTGCAGGATCGTGTCATAACCAGCGGCCTTGAACTGCTCGACCATCGAGTTGCCGTCCGAGATCCAGCGGGCCGACGATTGGGTTGGCATGGCAATGCCAACGGTTCCCTCGGCATAGGCGGCGGCTGACACAAACGCAGACGCGGCCGCCGTGACAAGCAGGCGAGTAAATTTCATTGGTTCTCCTCCCAAAAACCGCAGCCCCACAAAGCGTGCAGCCGCGAAGCATTTATTATGCGAGCCGCGAAGCTCTGCTTCATGCGTAGTGCATCTTTACATAACATCAAAATTTTATTATCGACCTTCGACATATCAAAAATGGTATCTCAATGTCGATCGCGCATCGCCTGAAGACAAACCATCTTCGCCTTATTTTGCGGATTGCGGAGACCGGAAAGCTGCAATCGGCGGCACAGGATATTGCCATTTCCCAGCCAGCCGCCTCGCGGATGCTGTCGGAAATCGAGGCGATGGTTGGCGCTCCGCTGTTCACACGGCACGCCAAAGGAATGGTAGTGACGCCGGTCGGAGCAACCATTCGGCGTCACGCGCGACAGATCCTGCAGGATTATGACAGGCTGGAAACGGACGTGCTGCAGGTGACCGCCGGTCAGGCCGGCATGGTGCGCATCGGGACGGTGACCGGTCCGGCTGTGGGGATGGTTGTCCCGGTGATCCGCGCTGTACGCGAATATGCGCCGGCGGTTGAGTTCACGGTAGAAGTCGCCCCCTCAACGACCCTGATGCGAGGGCTTGACGAAGGCAACTTCGACTTTGTGATCGCCCGGCCCATGGCACATGAGAACAGCCGCAACTACCAGATCTATCCGGCGCGAAACGAAATTGTTTCGATGCTGGTCAGCGACAATCATCCAATGGCCGGGCGCAAGAATGTCCGCCTGCGCGACCTGACAGAATTCGAATGGATCATTCAGGATCGCGGCACGCCTATCCGCAGTGCTGTCGAAGCGGCCTTTCACGCCAATAAGGTGCCCTTGCCAGGGTTGATCACCAGTTCGTCTTCTTTGCTGGTGGCGCTGGCGCTTCTTGCCAAGTCGACCGTGATCGCTCCGCAATCCGACGAGGTGATTGAACTTTTGACCGGCTCTGCTTTTGACGCCAAGGTGACACGCCTTGATCTGGTGGAAGACATCCGCGTGTCACCGTTCTTTTTGATCGTTCAAAAAGACAGAGAGCTGTCTCCGGTGGCCAGGCAGGTGTTCGAAGAAACCTGCCGCAGACTATAACCCGAAACGCTTGTCATCAACGGACACGCTTCATGTGAAAATGATGCTTTTCTTGCTGCAAGGGCGATGGCCTAGAAACAGCCCCTCAGGCCTGCAGGCAGAACAAGCCAGGCGCCCTTTTGATAGAGGCTCTGCACAAATCCGGACTGCTTTGAAGCGAGGGTAACACTGATGGCAGAAGTGGACAGGACCGCGGTGTCCGCGTTGAGGTCACGAAGCAGATCGTCGCTGGGAAACAACACGACCGAGGCTGGCGCAGCATCTGTGATGACTGTCACCACCGCAACAACAGTCAGCCAACCACCAATCAGCAAGACAAGGGAGAGGAGCATGGATCTAATAGTCATGGACGTGCTCCAGACGTGCAGTGCCATTCCTTAGGTTTCGCAGGCTATTGCCAAGCTCTGAAACATGGATCAGCACAAGGTGCCGATAGTCATCGAAACCCTGCCGCATGCGGCTGTGGATGGCACCCGGATGTACTGCCTCCGTGCTGAGCAGGGTGAACATGATCTGATCATTTCCTGCAATCTCGACGAAATCGACGCCCTGCTCTGCAAGCTGTTGCATCAGCCGGGTCAGAACGCGGTAGCGGGGTGTCTCGATTTCGATTCCGGAATCATGTGTGGCGACAACAGTTGCGCCGTCGTGCTGGGCCAGTGCTTCCGGCGTCGCTCCTGTTCCTGTGACGATCATGCGCAAAGTCAACTCATCAGGTCCAACCTGCGACACGGCGGCGGCAATCACCTCAGCGTAGGCGGCCTTTGCTCGGTATTCCATTCCCAGCGCGATGGCGCGTTCCCGGTCACGCAACGCAGGTGTAGCTGCGTTCGAAAGAGCGGCGGCGTCGCGCCGGAAGTCCCATTTGTACCACGGTGTCTGTTGGAGAAACGCAGCGTAGGACTGGGCCTGATTGGCTGAAAGGTCATCTAGCGGTGCGCGCTCATCTCCGCGCAAACCAGCAAAAACCCGGCCGACGGTTTCCTCGTAGGCGGCTTTCAGAAGCAGTTCGGCAGTGAAACTGACACCGATCACATAGACCATCTGCTTGGTTGCAAAATCGACCTCGCCCAATTGGCTGGAAGCCTTTGAGAGGGAGCACAGAGACCCCCAGAAACCTGCGATCCCGTCGAGAAAACCATAGTCGTGCGGATTGCCTGTTTTCACCACCCGGCCGTAGTCCTCGTATGCGTGCACGATGTGCCATTCCGGGTAGGTCAGTAGGGTGCGGCTTTCGGGGCGGTGATGCTCAGGCGGCAGGATGGACTGGTAAGGGACAGGCGCTCCACCCGGACGGCAGACGGTTTCAATGTAGGCGACAGGGACCAAGAGCAATACGCATAGGGTGACGAGTATCGCCAGCGCGTGTTTCAGCCATCGCCAGATACGCATTATTCCGACTGTCCAATATTCCTGAGGCCTGCCCAGGATGCCAACCCTCCAAGCAAGAGATGTGGCGCGTTGGCCAGGATACGGCCGACCGAAAGCTCCATACCTGCCGATCCGTTGGTGAAAATGCCAAGGTCCAGATACCCATAACCCGTGAAAAAGCCGAATATGCCATCGCCGAGATAGGCCAGGCCGAACAGGATCATGAACGAACGCGCCGCCCTGTGCGACAGAAGCCCAGCCACCAGCGCCCAAATCGCCGAGGCCAAGTGGAGTGCATCGTCATAGATATCCAGCGCAAAGATCCCGAAGGCCAGACCATCCTCGTCCGTCAGTCCGGGGATGTAGTTCAGTGAGGTTGCGATCATGAGGACGACAAAATAGCCGAAACACAGTTTTTGCAGAATGGTCATAGGCGCTCCAGATAGCTGTCCCAAAGATTGTTTCGCAACAATAGCTGCGGATCAATCTGTCGTTTTTGCGCCGCAAAGCGGGCTGCGCCCCGATAGACGGTGTCCAGCTGATCGACCCGCGCATGAGGCCTGTATGGCAGGTAGTAGGCGCCGCCGATGCTTGCAATGCGGTCGATCAGTTGCTCAGTCATGCGCCGCATGTCCGCTTCGGCGCGGGCAGTCAATTCCTGGCTGAAAGACATGACCGCCGCGATGCGCGGGGTCGTAGCGTAGGACAACTCGCTTTGATCGTCCTGCGCAACGTAGCGCAGAGTCACGTTCAGGAATTCCTGATAAGAGGCCGGGATCACTTCGCGGCAGGCTTCAAGAAATGCACCAAATGCGTCGAAGCTAACAAAATACTCATGCAGGATGTCGGTGCGGTCCGGGTTGCGGTCATCCAGTGTGGCTACAGGTTCATTGATCAACGAGTTGCGTGTCGCCGCACCGCCGCCCAGTGCCGGGCCCAGAGTGGTTTCGTTCCACCAGCGGAAAGTCTTGAACGTTTCATTCCCCAGTTGCGCGCGATAAAGGCGGCTTGCTGCGTGCGACATCCACCCAGAGCCAGAGGCCGGTGGCAGATCGGATTGGTCGGCTGCCTCACGGTAGGTGATCAAAAGCGCCCGCTCCAGGAAACTGCTGCGCTCAACGTTCAGGCGACCGTAGGCCATGGTTACAGCGGGGTCATCTACCGCCGCCCGAAAAGCGGTTGAGAAATCGGAGGCTGGCATCTCCTCAAATTGAGGCAGCAAACGGCTGTTCGGCACCATCTCCACAATCATGTCGATGATGATCCCAATCAGTCCGTAGCCCCCCATGGCGAGGTTGAACAGTTCTGTGTTCTGGGTGGGCGAGCAGTTGACCAGGTCGCCCGATGGCAGGAGCATCCGCAACGCGCGTACAGTGGACCCCATTGGGCCATAGGGTATTGGCCAGCCGTGGGCGTTGACCGAGAATGTCGCCGCCACACCAAAGTCGTGGTTGGATTGCATCACCGCAGGCGACCAGCCCTGCGGGTCGAGCGCTGCGATCACCTGAGACCAGCGCGCCCCTGCATGGACACGATAGGTCCGGTTGGCGCTGTCCAGCTCGACTGCACCGTTGTCAAAGGTCACGGCGGTGCCGTTGCGCGGGATCGCCTGCCCGCCCATCGAGTGGCGCGCCGCACCAACATTGACCGCTCGCCCCTGTTGTGCAGCCTCGGCCAACTCACGGCGCAGGGCTGTGACCAAGCTGTCGTCGGCGTTTTCCTGCAAGACCAGATGTTTGTGGATCGGTGTGGCAGACAGGCCGCTTGCGTCATTCATCACAGTTGCGGACGAAGGCGTACCGCCTACTCGTTGCGTACCGTCATAGACTGGCAGATTATTGCCCAACTTGCGCGCGGCGCCCCAGCCAAGGGCTGCGCCGCCAAGGGCCAGGGCGGCTCGTCTGGAGAATGTCTTCATTTCTTTTGGCGATCCTTTTTGTCGGCGGCTTCGACGTCATAAGCACAATCGCCATTTCGCAGGCGCGATGAGCAGCGCGCCTCACGACCCGCAAGAAGCAATCGTTTCGCTTTTTTTGGTTCCCGCACTGTCACCTTTCATAGATCGGGGCGGGCTCATATTTGGACAAGTAAGGAATTCCTGCGAGACGCTACAGCTGCCTCGTTTGGTGCTTTGGACGTATCGCCCAGCGAAAATCAGACCGAGCCAGTCAGATGCAGATGTGCGTCGGGCGATCCTGAGATGCTTGGGGGGACCATGGCGGCAACATGATTGTGAGGTTTGGTCGCCACGGTCATGGTTGGGTGTTGATCCTGCGCGTTACTCGACGACAGTTTCGTTGTAAGTCTGCGTTTGTTTGGCAGCGGCCTGCATGAATGTGCGGAATTGGCTTGTCATCATTCGCGACATTGAGCGTGAGCCGGAAAATCCGCGGGTGACAAAGTCCCTGCGAGATGAATTGCCAAAATAGATGCGGAAACCGCCTTCGATGCTCCAGCTTTCGGTGTCGTGAACGTAGCCGGCGTTTGAGTAAAGCGAATAGCTGGTGCGTCCTGCTCCGAATCTTTTTTCCAACGACAGGCTGGTTGTTCCGTCCGTCCGGGTGCCGAAACTATGCTCTATTCCCAGGCTAAGATCGTCCAGCGGGTAAGCCGTTACAGATATGCCGCCAAATGCACCCTTCAGGAAATTGAACTGATGCCCAACGTAGCCGGAGATCTCATAATTGTCGGTCGTGAAGCTGCCTTCGATGCCAAGCTGCTGTGCCTCGATACCGCCGCCTGCATTGACCTTCATGGCTGATGCAAAACCACCAAGTTGCCAGAGTTCGTCCAACTCCCAGATTGCATGTGTTGCCACGCCGCCGGCAAATTCGTCGTCCAGTTCGCCGGCCATGGCGTCGATCTGAAATGAAAACGGAGTCTCGGTCCGGAGCCGGGCGGAGCCGATTATGTATCGGTAATCAACGTCCCTGTAGCTCCCCGCGCCTAGGTCTACAAATCCGGTTACTGCATCCTGAGCCTGCGCTGCAGAGACAAACCCACCAGCGCCAATGAGCACCGATGAGAAGATTAGCCAGTTCGATTTATGCAAGAGGTTTCTACCTTGTATTCTTGTGTAATTTCATTACGAGGCGATACGTTCGCCCAATGCAATAATTAACCCAAGTACTTGATAATATTTCGTATATTCCCCCTCTAAAAAGTGTCAAGCCCGACGACATCTTCAAACTTTCCAGATGCACTGCGTGCCAATTTTGCCACCGCCATGGATCTGGCAGAAAGCGACGGATGAACGGCGCGTTGCAGGACCTGGGTCAGACGCCCGTCGATATCTGGCGAAACTTCCGACGTAGCTTCATACTGGATCTCGAGCAGCTGCGATGTCTTTTGCACCAGTCGAAGGTTGCGGGCTGCCAGAATGTGGGACAGCTCTGACAGCGTTCTGCCCGCAACCCAGCGCCGGTCCCCATTCGGCAAAACGATCATGTTTCGTCGTCGCCCATGGACCTGTGCGATCGTGGGCCCGGAACGACCACAAGGGCAGGGGCCGTCTGCAAGCGTCACATAGTCACCGATTTCATATCTGATGAACGGCATGGCATAGTTGTAGAGACTGGTCACAACCACGCGACCGGTCCCCCCCGGCAAGACCTGTCTGTCGTTGTCATCCAGAACTTCGACCATGACATTCGACGTGCAGATGTGCAGGCGGCCCTGTGCATGCTCACACTGTACAGCGATCTTGCCAAATTCCTGGCACCCGTAGCTGTCAACGATCTGGGCGCCGAATGCCTCTGTGCAGAGGTTACGGATTTCCTCAGTCACGACTTCACCGGCGGTCAGGACATGATCAAACCGTGGCGCGTTCTTCTGCGCCAATGCCTGTCGCGCAAGCTCGGCCACAACCGATGGATAGGTGTTGAGGTAGTTCGGTCGGATCATGCGCAGCCAATCCAGCTGTTTGTCGATCGGAGTATCAACCGACAGCGAATAGAAGGGGGCATCGGGATTGAAGTCGTTCCAGCCACGCTTTCGAAGCATTCCGGGAAAAGCCGCCTCTTGCTGGGCATAGCTGCGAATGCCCGCGTAGGTGCCTGCCATGTCGAACCCGTGCCATCTGTACATCCGTTGGGTCACCGACCGGGTTGCGATTGTCGCCATTCGGTTCCAGCGCACTGCCAAAGGCGAGCCGGACGAGCCCGAAGTCGAAACCGTCGTGATATCTCCGCCTTCGGGAATTTTGTCACAATGCAGATTTGCGCCCAAAAGGCGGATGTCACCACGTTTCAGAATAGGCAGGGCCAGCCACGCTTCAGGAAAAAACTCTCCGTTGACGAGGACATTCTGCAGGTGATCGCGGTAGAAGGGACTGTGCGCCTGTGCTTGCTGAATGAGCGCCATAAGCGCTTCCATCTGACTTTCGGCCAGAAATTCTGCGGGCATGGCTTCGAATTCCGCCAATGAGGCGTCGATCTGATCGGCAAGACTGGCATCGGACTCCTGGCTCTCTTGTTCAAAGGCGTAGTCCAAAGCGGCCTGATGGATCTCATCTCCCTTGTGCCGCAATAGATCGATAATAGCCGGGCCGTAGGGTTTTTCTGCGCCTTCACAGGGAGGCAGCATAAACGCAAGCACCCCCGGTGAGCTGTTCATTTCCAGAACGCTCCAGTTGTCGCGTGTGGCTGGGTGCCTGCGATCAGAAATGATTGTGTCTATCGCCCCAATTCGGACACCCGGAATTGCGGAGAAAATCTTCTTGGCCGCTTCGAGGTAACTGGGATGAATGTCACTTTTTTCATGGTCCCCGTCGCGGCAGGCCGCTGCATTGCTGAGGGGAGAAAGAGAAACCTGCTGCCCCGCCTCTGGCACATCCTCAAGGTGCCAAGATTGCGAAAGCAGGTAGCGCACCAGATCGGCACCGCAGGAAACATCCCGATTGCGGCCCGTTGGGAGGATCCCGGCATTGAAGTCGTTGAGCAGTTCCAGAATTGTCTTGTGCCCGTCACCGACAACGCTTGGCCGGACGCTGCGAATGGCCCCGACGATATTCGGCTCGACATAGAAAAAGCGTACATCCTCGCCAACAATTGTTTCTTCGACGATGGCGACCGTGTAGCGACTGAAAACTGCATCCAATGCGTCGGAGACGTCTTGCAGCGATGTGCAATTGGCAAACACAAGTATGCCGCCATGGCCTGCTGCAGGTTTGACGCAGACCGCTTTGTCGCGAGACAGAATGTGCGTCTGCGCGTAGGTTAAGGCACGTTCTATCGTGTCGCGCCGAAATGTGCGCCCCATTGGTGCGCTTATTCCGTGATCCGCGAGCAGCGCCTTGGTGGCGGATTTGTTCGAGGTCGTCTGGACAGAAGCCCCATTGATATGAACCCGCTTGCCATTGTCCAAACGGATACGGATCGCACCGCTGGAGACCGAATATTGGTGTCCCGAAAGCTGGAATGTCATCTCATTGAGGGGTTCGCTGTCTGGATCCGGCGCATGGGTGGAGACCTGATAGGGTATGTCTTGCGCCGCAAGTTCCATTGCGATTGCGCGACCCTCTGCGTCGATCCCGCTCAATTCCGGTGCGGCATCATCCAGTTTTGAGGGCGCATAGGCGGGCCAGGAGGTCATGCGGCGCACAGCGTCACTGTCGAGCATGTTCAGCAGCGCCTTGCAGACCTCGGCGGCCGAACCGTCCTCTGCCTCGCAAAAATCAGCAGGATCAGCATAGGGGATTACATTGCGGACCTGCACGCCTGCCCCGGACTGCAAACAAGCGCCATCCGGCGCAAAAAGCTCTACCGCGCCGTATGTCATGTTCCCTACAGCTGCTATCGCCTTTTGGGCGAGTTGGGCAACCGCTCCGTTCAGCGGCAAATCCAGCGGGACCACATCAAAACCGGTCGCTCCATCGTGCGCTTGACCGAGTTCGACCTTTTGTCCCCTGTCAGGAATGCTGGACAGTTTCAGGCCCTGCCGTGCTAGCGCGCGCATCAGGCTTGGACGCAGGCTGAGGTCCTCCGTGTTGTCCTGATTGGCATTACGATCACCGATCAGTTGGTAAACGGTCCGGGTTCCATTTCCGATCAGACTGGGCGGACACCGCAACTGCACAGAAAGCGCGACGCCATCAACGCAAAACACATAGATGTGCTGCCCGGGGTGCTGCGGTTCCAGGGAAAGGACATTTCCCTTGCCAATCATTTCCATTGCAGCAGAACGCAGGGGGGTGACTGCACTTGAATGATAGATACGTGCGCCAATCATGGTCCCGGTCAAGCCGTTCGCACCATCCGGTAAAAGACGTACAAGCGAAACGTTGTCGCGAACCTCTGAAAGCGCGTCATCAAGGTGGTTCGCATCAGCGATACGCGCCGGGCAGACATCAAGTTGATGACCCTTCAATACCGCCCGCAATGCTGCGCGGCTGGAACAGGTTGCCTCGGCCAATAGATTGAGACGACGGCCGGCACGCTGGGGACGAAGGCGAGATACGAATTGGAACAGGCCGTCACGAAACAAGAAGGGGCCGTTGGGGTGATCAATCCTCAAACAAGACGCTTGCCCTTGCGGCGCCGCGCGCAACTCGACGATTTTGCAGGCTATCCCGCTACGCATAGCCTCAAGCGCAAAATTATCACAAAATTCTTTGGTTCTCATTTTGAGATTTCTAGTACGGGTCAAAGACGAAATACAAGCCGGTCAGCCTGCAGCCCGGCGGATTGGGCAAAAGATTCTTCATTTGCCTAAAACAAGCACCATATCCGTAACTTGATGTCCGAGATCCCTTGACCCAGGCCGTATCGCGGGCACGGCTTTGACTGGGAATTTGCTTTCTGCATGGCAACCGGCTTTGCAGGAATGAGAAAAGCCGCCCCTTTTCAGAGCGGCTTTTGCAGGTTCAAGAGGCCCGTGGATCAGTCAGTGGACCAGCCGCCGACGGCTTTGACTTCCAGGAAGTCCTCGATCCCGAAGATCCCGCCTTCGCGGCCGTTGCCGGATTGCTTCATGCCGCCAAACGGAGATCCGGGAGAGCGGGACTTGCCGTTCATCTCCACCATGCCGGAGCGCAGCACGCGGGCCATGCGGTTTGCACGGGCGCCGTCCTGGGTCTGCACGTAGTTGGTCAGACCGTAGGGCGTGTCATTGGCGATCTCGATGGCTTCTTCTTCGGTCTCAAAGGGGATGATCGAAAGAACCGGGCCAAAGATCTCTTCGCGGGCGATGGTCATCTGGTTGTTCACATCGGCAAAGACGGTCGGCTTGACATAAAAGCCTTTGTTAAGGCCATCCGGGCGACCGGTGCCACCGGCCACCAGACGCGCGCCTTCGTCGATGCCTTTTTGAATCAGGTCCTGGATCTTGTTCCACTGGCTCTCGTTCACCACGGGGCCGATATGGCGGCCTTCCTCAGATGCGGGGCCGACGGTGACCTTGGAGGCAACTTCGGCGGCGGTGGCGACGGCCTGATCATAGATGCCTTTCTGCACCAGCATCCGCGACGGGGCGTTGCAGCTCTGGCCGGTGTTGTTCATCATGTGCAAGACGCCGCGCTTGACCGCTTTTTCGTCGGCATCTTCAAAGATGACATTGGCGCCCTTACCACCCAGCTCCAGATGAACCTTTTTCAGAGTGTCAGCGGCAGATTTGGAGATCGCAGTGCCGGCGCGGGTCGAGCCGGTGAAGGAGACCATGTCCACATCCGGGTGCGCCGACAGCTGCGAGCCGACGCCGACACCATCGCCGTTCACTAGGTTGAAGACACCGGCGGGGAACCCTGCCTCATCCATCATCTCGGCAAAGATCATCGCATCGAGCGGGCTTTCTTCCGACGGCTTCAGCACCATGGTGCAGCCCGCGATGGCTGCCGCGCCCACCTTGAGGGTGATCTGGTTCATCGGCCAGTTCCAGGGCGTGATCAGGGCGGCAACACCGACGGCTTCGTAGATGATCCGGTCGTTCTGGAAGCGATCGCTCAGGGGGCGCTCAAACTCAAATGCCTTGGCCGCGCGTACGAAGTTTTTCAGGTGGTAAATACCTGCGCCAACCTGCTCGCTGCGGGACATGTCGATGGGGGCGCCCATCTCGGTGGACATGGCCTGGGCCAGATCCTCGGCGCGGGTCTGGTAGATCTCGATCAGCTTTTCCACCAGCGCGATACGGTCTTCCACCGGGGTGGCCATCCAGCCGGGGAGGGCGGCCTTGGCGGCGGCAACGGCGGCGTTGGTGTCTGCTTCGCTACCAAGGGAAATCACCGCGCAGGGTTCTTCGGTGGAAGGATCAATGACCTGGTGGTCCTTGGCAGCCGCAGGGGCAACCCATTGGCCGTTGATGTAAAAGTCGCGTTTCTCGATCATGTCCGGATCTCCCAAATCAGACGTTCCGTGGGGTCTTGCCGACCCTTTCGCGCGCCACTGTGTCACCGCATTGACCCATGGGCAAGACCGCAAAGAATAATTTGATCAAATTACCCATGCTGATCCACATGGACCTGTTTTCAGAACTTTCCATTTGCCGCAGGCAATTGGCGCTTTTGTGCTGGTCTTATCTCCTCAGGGGTTTAACCTGCGCCGCAAATGATTACCTTGCGTCGCAAGATATGTATCGAAATTTGAATATGACTACAGAGAGGAGATCTCCATGGGCTTGCGCATCAATGATGTGGTTCCGAATTTTACCGCCGAGACTGATCAGGGCACTATCACTTTCCATGATTGGATCGGGGACAGCTGGGCGATCCTGTTTTCCCACCCCAAGGATTTCACCCCGGTCTGCACCACCGAGTTCGGCGCCGTGGCGCAGCTGGCCGATGAATGGGCCAAACGCAACACCAAGGTGATCGGCATCTCCGTCGATGGGGTGGAAGATCACAAGAAGTGGAAGGGCGACATCGAAAGCTATTCCAAGGCCTCTGCCGGTTTCCCGATCATCGCGGACGAAGGGCTGGCAGTCTCCAAGGCATTCGACATGCTGCCTGCCGAAGCCTACCTGCCCGATGGCCGCACCCCCGCCGACAGCGCAACCGTGCGTTCCGTCTTCATCATCGGCCCGGACAAGCAGCTGAAACTGTCGATGACCTACCCGATGACCGTGGGCCGCAACTTTGCCGAGATCCTACGCGCACTGGATGGCCTGCAGATGTCTCTCAGCAACGGCGTTGCCACCCCGGCGAACTGGGTGCCGGGTGAAGACGTGATCATCCCGCCGACCGTGTCGAACGACGATGCCAAGGCCAAGTTTGGTGAGTTCGAAACCATTTTCCCCTACCTGCGCAAGACCAAGGCGCCGGAATAAGCCGGAAACGATTTCAAAGATATGCAAGGGGGCCGTTCGGCCCCTTTGTCATTTGGGAGCTTCTGGCGCTCATCCATGCATGACGATATTGAACCCCTCTTGCGGCGTGGGTGGGGCGAAGTGTTTCGAGAACTGGTGAAACTGTTCTTCGCTTGCGGCGAAGGGGTGGTCGCCTTCCGCATTGCGCGCCCGCAAACGGGCGAGGCAGATGTCATCGGGTACATCAAGCACGTGCAATTGATGGGCGGCGCTGGTGTTATCCAGAAGGCTGCGCATCCACTCGCGCTGCTGCACTGTGTTGGCAGAGAAATCCAAGACCACAGAGACGCCGGAGCCGAGAAGCTCAATGATATGGGGGGCGATGGCCGCGCGCAGCTTGCCCGTGCAGCGCAGGTAGTCAGCCCCCGAGTTGATTTCGCCGGGATAGAGCGTCGCAAGCCATGCGTCCTCGCCGATCAGAACAGCGCTGCCCTGGCGTTTCAGGCGTCGCGCGAGAGTGGATTTGCCGGATGCGATCTTGCCGCACAGCATGTGAAGCACGGGATGTGTTTGGGACATTTTGAAAACCTTGTGAAGCGCAGCAAAAATCGCGCGCTGAAATTGATCAGAGTTCGACCACCCGGCCCGACGATCAGGCCGGGACGCTAATTCGCGCAATGCGCTGTGGGACAGTCTTCTGAACCAAGCGTTTCATGAGCCGGTGCCTTGCATGCCTATGCAAAAATGTCCAGCCGTTATGCCTTTTGCGGGCGGGCAGAGACCTGCGCCCGGTAGAGAGCGCGCTTGAACTCACGCGCCAGCTTGTTTCCGCGCTTTTTCTTCTGGATGGTCGATCCGCCCAGTTCCTCGGTCAGCTCAGCCACGCCATTCGGCAGAATCGTGTGGATCCTCTGGCCGTGGATCCAGTGCATCTGAAGGAAGCTGTCCACCGGCCGATCAACGGTGGTACTGGCCGCCAGAAGGTTGGCAGCCGCGTTGCGCCCCACCACCTGGGCCACGGTTTGCAGGCCGATCATACGAGGCAGAAACAGCTTGCTCTCGCCTTCCTGACCAATCACGGAAACGGGGCTCTCCCGACGTTTGGCGGGCAGGCGAATGAAGTTGTCCACACCCGCATGGGCCTCGATCAGCGCCAGAGCGGTCTGCCATTGGCCGGGATCAAGTGAAAGATCATCCTCGACGATCAGCGCATAGTCCCAGCCTTCATCGACGATCCTCTGCCAGCATGCGCGGTGCGACAGGAAGCATCCTACTTCGCCCGGTGACAGTCGGAACGGGTAATTTGGTGTATAGAGGGTTCCTTTGCGCAACGGGTGGAGATCCTGCGAAACCGCCTCGCGCCCGTTCACTGCCTCCGCCACCTCGGCGTCCGGCAGAGTGTACAACAGGTGCTCGACATTGGCCGCCCGCTTGCTGCTGCCGGACATATGGATGATCAACGAATGCATGGGGAAGATCCTTAAACCGCTTTGTGCACTGAAGGAAGCGTACCGTTGCTGTCAGATCGAATTGACACCACGGGGGGCGGATGTAGGGTCTTCTCATGCGTGTTCAGCTTGTTCTTTTTGTCACTTCGATCGCTTTGAGTCTGGTTGCGTTGCTCGCCCCGGGATTACAGGACTTATTGTTACTGGGCGTTCCATGCGCGCTGGCCAGTCTTATCCTTTTGGGTCGTGCCGTTTTGTCTGGCGGACCTCTATCCAAAAGGCCGCCTGCCGTCGTTCTGGATGGCTCGAATGTCATGCATTGGCAGGACGGGGTGCCGCAGCTTGAGACGGTTCGAACGGTTCTTTCCCATCTCAAGGAGCGGGGATTTTCGCCCGGAGTAATCTTTGACGCCAATGCGGGGTATCTTTTGTCCGGCAGCTACATGCACGATGGCAGCTTTGCCAAGGCGCTGGATCTGCCGCATGACAGGGTTATGGTTGTTGCGAAAGGCACACCTGCCGATCCGACAATTCTGATGGCGGCGCGGGATCTTGGAGCACGTATCGTGACCAATGACCGCTATCGTGATTGTGTCGGGGAATACCCTGAAATCAGCCAATGCGGCCATCTGATCCGTGGCACGGTTCAAGGCGGACAGGTCTCGCTCGACCTGTAACGCCGCAGTCCGAACGGAAAAAGGCCCCGCTGGTGTCAGCGAGGCCTTTCCGATTTGAAGGGAGGCTGCAGATCAGTCTGCGGCTTCCTCTTTCTTTTCAGGTGCGGCGGGTTCGCCGGTTTCCTGATCGACAACTTTCATCGACAGGCGCACCTTGCCGCGGTCGTCAAAGCCCAGAAGCTTTACCCAGACCTCCTGGCCTTCCTTCAGAACGTCAGAAGGATGGTTCAGGCGGCGGTTCTCGATCTGGCTGACGTGCACCAACCCGTCGCGCTTGCCAAAGAAGTTCACGAAGGCACCGAAATCGACGATCTTCACGACCTTGCCTTTGTAGATCGCGCCTTCTTCCGGCTCTGCCACGATCGCGTGGATCATGTCATAGGCCTTCTGGATGGCGTCTCCGTTGGAGGAGGCAATCTTGATCACGCCGTCATCGTTGATGTCGACCTTGGCACCCGAGGTTTCCACGATCTCGCGGATGACCTTGCCGCCCGAACCGATCACTTCACGGATCTTGTCGGTGGGGATGTTCATGGTCTCGATGCGCGGGGCGTGCGCCGAGAAGCCTTTGGCTTCGGTCAGGGCCTTGCCCATTTCGCCGAGGATGTGCAGACGGCCGGCCTTGGCTTGCTCCAGGGCTTTTTCCATGATCTCGGGCGTGATGCCTGCGACCTTGATGTCCATCTGCAGCGAGGTGATGCCGTTCTCGGTACCCGCAACCTTGAAGTCCATGTCGCCAAGGTGGTCTTCGTCACCCAGAATGTCCGACAGGATCGCGTAGGAGCCGTCGTCTTCGAGGATCAGACCCATGGCCACACCGGCGACCGGAGCTTTCAGCGGAACGCCTGCATCCATCATCGACAGGGAGCCACCGCAGACCGACGCCATCGAGGAAGAGCCGTTCGATTCGGTGATCTCGGACACCACGCGGATAGTGTAGGGGAAGTCGGTTGCGGCAGGCAGAACCGCCTGCAGCGCGCGCCATGCCAGCTTGCCGTGGCCGATTTCGCGGCGACCGGGCGAGCCCACGCGGCCCACTTCACCAACCGAGTAGGGCGGGAAGTTGTAGTGTAGCAGGAAGTTCGATTTGAAGTTGCCGTGCAGCGCGTCGATGAACTGTTCGTCATCGCCGGTGCCCAGAGTGGTCACGACCAGACCCTGGGTTTCACCGCGGGTGAACAGGGCAGAGCCGTGGGTGCGCGGCAGGAAGCCGGTTTCGCAGACGATGTCGCGGATCTCATCGGTCTTGCGGCCGTCGATACGCTTGCCCGTCTTGACCACGTCACCGCGCAGGATGCTGGCTTCGAGCTTTTTCAGGGCAGAGCCGAGGTTCTCGTCTTCCAGCTGCTCTTCGCTGAGCGCGGCCTTGATGGCTTCGCGGGCAGCGGCAACAGCAGCGGTGCGCTCCTGCTTGTCGGTGAGGGCAAAGGCGGCGCGCATCTGCTCTTCTCCGGCAGCTTTGACAGCTTCATAGAGATCGGCATAGTCCGGCGCGGCAAAGTCGAAGGGCTCTTTCGCAGCGTCCTCGGCCAGCGAGATGATCAGGTCGATCACCGGCTGGATCTGCTCGTGGGCAAAGGTCACGGCGCCCAGCATCTCTGCTTCGGTCAGCTCGTAAGCTTCGGATTCCACCATCATCACGGCGTTCTTGGTACCGGCCACAACCAGGTCGAGGCGCTGCTCGGGGTTGAGGCGCAGGTCCTGCATGTCGTCGACGGTCGGGTTCAGAACGTATTCGCCATCCTCAAAGCCAACGCGGGCACCGGCGATCGGGCCCATGAAGGGCGCGCCGGAAATGGTCAGCGCAGCAGAAGCCGCGATCATTGCGACGATGTCGGGGTCATTGACCAGATCGTGGCTCAACACGGTGCACATCACCAGCACTTCGTTCTTGAAGCCGGGGACGAACAGCGGGCGGATCGGACGGTCGATCAGACGCGCGGTCAGGGTTTCCTTCTCGGTGGGGCGGGCCTCACGCTTGAAGAAGCCACCGGGGACCTTGCCCGCGGCGTAGTATTTTTCCTGGTAGTGAACGGTCAGGGGAAAGAAGTCCTGGCCGGGTTTTTGCTGCTTGGCAAAGGTGACGTTTGCCATAACCGAGGTTTCGCCCAGGGTGGCAATCACAGTGCCGTCTGCCTGGCGGGCAACCTTGCCGGTTTCCAGTGTGAGCGTTTCCTCGCCCCACTGCATCGATTTCTTCGTAACGTTGAACATATCAGCATCCTAAGTGGGAGCTCTCCCAGGCGTATCCCGGGTCTCCCGTTTGCGTGGCGGCCCCATTGCCGCCGGCCCCCTCCATCTTTCTTTCGAGCGCCGGGGCCATGGCGCAACGTCTCAGATGCCCGGCCCTTACATCACTTTGCACCCAAATGAAAGGAAAAGCGCCGCAAGCAGCTGAGATAAGAGAGGGTTTGGTCGTTGCGCTGGTCCGGCATCATCTGCCAGGGGTCTGCACATCCCTTGCCAGCATCGCGGCTTCCACTGCAGCAAGGCGGGCGAGGGCTTGGGCATCCGTGCCACCGTTTTGTTTCACCCTGTGCCAGATGGCGCGGCAGGACCGGGGCGACCAGGGCAAGGCCGCCCGTTGCATCCAGGCCCGCAGGTCTGGCGGGAGGCGGTCATAGGCCGTCATCGGATCTTCAGAGCGTTTTCGGATGGGAAGGCTGGTTGTGCCAAGGTTGCGTTTGGGGCGGGGCATCTGGGGTCCGGTGAAAAAGGAGAGGAAAATATGTGATAACATAGCATATTGGAATTTCAAGCAGCAAGCGGTCAGGTGACCACCGCCCGGCGAAGACCTTCCTACGCCCCAGTTCACTGACGGTTTTCAAACAACTCACTTGACGGGTTATGTGCCGTTCGCATGATCGAGCGCAGCCCCTTGCGGGGCCCCAAAAAGTCGGCGCGTAACGCTTGTTTCACTATTTCCAGCTAGTCTTGAACCAAGAACTGCATCCCTGTTCTGTTCCAAAACTCTGTAGGCAAAAAAATGCACCGGTTTTCCCTTCGCGTCCAAGTGGTTGCACTTGGGGGCACATTCGCTGCGATGCTCTTGGCTATCGCAATGATCTCATGGTTTGTCAGCAACCGTTTGACGGATAGCATTCATCAATCACGCTTGGTGGTCGCCCAGCTCAAAAGCCTCGACGATATGAAAGAGGATATTGAGCAAGGCTTGGCCGATATCCTGTCCTACGCCCTTGGCGATGAAAGCGGCCTCGATGGGCTGCGCGGCAATATCGAAGAAGTGGCGGTCGAACTCGCCGCAGCCGAAGACCGTTTTGTCAAAGTCGACATGGCCAACGCGCGTCAGCCCGACGTCTATGCAACGCTGATGGAACTGTTGCCCACTGTCGCGAGCTTCCAAGCCCTCTATGAGACACTGGTCAAGGCAGATCCTTCGGCGCGAAAAGACCTCGCCTATGGTCAGGTCGTTCCACAGATTGCGCAGCTGCGCGACACGATAAACGGGCTGCAGGACACCATGGGAGAGCGCAAGGCGGATGTCGAAGCCCAGATCACCCAGCAAAGCAGCCGCAGCAAGACCCTATTGTTGGTGGCCAATGTGTCGGCCATGGCGGCTGCTTTGATCATGGCCATGGTTTTTGGCCATCTTCTGAGCAAACCCATCGTGGAATCTGCTGACGCTGTGAACCGCCTTGTCGATGAGGACTATGGTAGTGACATCACGGGGACGAATCGCGGTGACGAGGTCGGCGCGATCGCGCGCAATCTGGCCAGCCTGCGGGACCGGCTCGCTGATGCAAAAGAAGCCGAAGCAAAGAACCAGCAGGACAATGATGCCCGCGTCGAGCTGTTCCATGAACTGAGCGTCGCCATGAGCAAGCTGAAGTCCGGGAACATGCAGCATCGTATCTCTGCTGCAAAATGGGCCGATCTCGGCGATAGCTATGAATTGCTGTGTATCGACTTCAACGATCTGGCCACCGGACTTGCGGAACTGGTGGACCAGTTGCGCGACAGTGCTGGTGCGGTCGAGCAAAGCGCCGAGGGTCTGTCGGCCATGTCTGACAAGATGTCTCATCGTGCGGAAACCCAGGCGGCAACGCTCGAAGAATCCGCCGCCGCGCTTGAACAGCTCTCGGCCAGTGTGAACTCTGCGGCGGATCAGGCCCAGTCGGCGGATGCTCAGGCCTCGCAGGGTCGACAGCGCGCTCAGCAAGGCGGGGAAGTCATGCAACAGGCCATGCAGGCCATGTCATCGATTTCCACGGCCTCGCAGAAGATCAGCCAGATCATTACGGTCATTGATGACATCGCTTTCCAGACCAGCCTTCTGGCTTTGAATGCCGGGGTTGAAGCAGCGCGCGCAGGTGAAGCGGGACGTGGCTTTGCGGTGGTCGCCTCCGAAGTCCGCAACCTTGCCCATCTTGCCGCGAAATCGGCCGATGAGATCAAGGACCTTGTCAACGTCTCTGCCAAGCAGATTTCGGATGGAGAGCAGTTGGTTCAAGCCACCGGGACAAATCTTTCCGAGATCGTCGAGAGCGTCACTGGCGTTTCTGAACTGGTCTCTGCGATCGCGTCTTCTGCTTCAGAGCAGGCCTCTGGTTTGCGAGAGATCAACATTGGTGTTGCACAGCTGGATGAGGTAACGCAGCAGAATGCGGCAATGGCCCAGGAAACCAGCTCGGCCAGTCAGAAGATGAAAAGCGAAGCCTCGCGTCTCACCGAACTGCTGCGGCGGTTCACTGACGGGCAGGGCGATCAGCAGAAGGCGGCCTAGTCGGGCCAAATGCCCAGAGCCGAGGATGTTTCGGCTCTGGCCCTGATCTATGGGGCCCGGTTGGGGGTGCTGACCGCCGCCAGTTGCCACCTCAGGCATCTTTCGCGACGACCGTGTTTGTTGACCCGGCAAGGGACATCGCACCTGAACCAAAAAACGCCCGCTTCCTTCGAAGCGGGCGCATTTGCATCTGGATCCAGTGTCGCGTTTAGCGGCGGATGCCGAGGCGCTTGATCAGGTCCTGGTAACGGGCCTCATCCTTGCCTTTGGTGTAGTCCAGCAGCTTACGACGCTGAGCAACCATCTTCAGCAGACCACGACGACCGTGGTTGTCTTTCTTGTGGGTCTTGAAGTGCTCGGTCAGGGTGTTGATGCGCGAGGTCAGAATGGCAACCTGAACTTCGGGCGAACCGGTGTCGCCTTCCTTGGTTGCGAATTCCTTCATCAGGCGTGCTTTTTCTTCAGCAGTGATCGACATCGGGGTCTCCTTCATAAGGTTAGAGTGGATGGCGCAGGCCGGGATGTCGTCCAGCACAGGCCCATGGAGAGATCCGCCGCGATTCCACGGCAGATGCGGGCGTATAGGCGGTTTTGCGGCAAAAAGCAAAGGTGATGTTCGTCAAATTGCCTTTTCACCCCAGCGATCGCCTTAGGCCCTGCGCCAGCCCGGAAAGGGGTCTGGCAGGTCTGTCAGTTCCGACAGCGCTTCGGCATCCGGGACCTCCATCAGGCAAGCCTCCAGCCGCGCCTTCAGATGTGGCCAGTCGATTCCGCTGCCGATAAAGACCAGCTCTTGCCTGCGATCACCAAAGGGCTCTTGCCAGTGTTCCTTGAGGTAGGCCTGTGCCTGAGCGTGGGTTGGCCTGCGCTCTTCTGGCACGGTGGCCCACCAGGTGCCCAGCGGAGCAACGCTGGATAGCGCCCCGGCAAGTGAAAACTCAGCCACCCAATCGGGACGGGTTGCGACCCAGAAATGGCCCTTGGCGCGGATCACACCGGGCAGGTCAGAGTTAAGCACCCGGTGAATTGCCACCGGATCAAATGGAAGCCGCGCGCGGAACACGTAGGACTGGATGTCATATTCATCGCTTTCCGGGGTGTGATCGGCAAAACCGTATAGTTCCTTGGCCCACATGGGGTGCTCATGCGCGGTCTCGAAACTGAAGCGACCAGTGTTCAGGATATCGGTGGCGTCGACCTGGCTGTGATCGACTTCGATGATGCGGGCATCGGCGTTGAGGCTGCGAATGATCTTGCGGGCCGCATCCACTTTGACAGAACCCGCGTCCGAGACTTTGTTCAGCACCACCACATCGGCAAATTCTATCTGGTCGGTCAAAAGGTGGACCAAAGTGCGGGTGTCTTCCTCACCCAGAGTCTCACCGCGGTCGGACAGTTGGTCGTGGCTTGAGAAATCACTCGGCAGGTTCACCGCGTCGACCACTGTGACCATGGTATCGAGCCGTGCCACATCCGACAGGCTGACACCGGATTCATCGCGAAACTCAAAGGTGGTTGCGACTGGAAGCGGTTCCGAAATCCCCGTGGATTCGATCAATAGGTAGTCATAGCGCCTCGCCTCAGCCAGGCGGCGCACCTCGTCCAAGAGATCGTCGCGCAGGGTGCAGCAGATGCAGCCGTTGGACAGTTCCACCAGGGTTTCGTCGGTCTGGCTCAACTCGGCTGAGCCGGCGCGCACAAGGTCTGCATCGATGTTCACCTCGGACATGTCGTTGACGATCACAGCAACCCGGCGGCCGTCGCGGTTGTTCAGAACTCGGTTCAACAAGGTGGTTTTGCCTGCGCCCAGAAAGCCGGAAAGAACAGTGACAGGTAGGCGGGGGTCGGACATGGGGGTCTCCTTGAATTGTAATGTTATGACATAACACACACTAGGCAAAGAAAGGCAAGGCCCCCCTGCTGGCCGCTGTTCCAGGCCCTTACCGAGATTTGAACCGGCGGCCGCGCCAGTGCGTTTCAGGCCTGAGGCAAGAACGGGTAGACAGGATCATCCGTGCGCATCAATTGGATATCGGCAGCGCTGAGCGGTGCCGCCCCGCTGATCCGAAGCGCCTCAGCCCCGTCAAGGCGAATGATCTGTTCGTCAGGGTTTTCTGGGTCCTGTTCCACCGAGACCTCCGGTTCCGGACCATCGTCCGGCTCCCAAAGAACCATGAGCTGATCTTCATCCGGGTCATAGTCAACCAGATCGACAGCTTGCTGATCGTCCGGCAAAAGGGTGGTCGTCTGGGCAAATATGATATGATCCACACCTTCGCCGGCCGTGATGATGTCACCGGCACCTGCAATGATCGTATCGTCCCCGTCCCCGCCGTTCAGAAAGTCACTGGTTGCACCATCGTCCGCACCCCAGACAAGGTCATTGCCAACGCCTCCGAACAACGTGTCCTCATCGGCGCCCCCGGCCAAAGTGTCATCTCCATCATTGCCATGCAGCGCATCATCGCCCCAACCGCCATGGATCAGGTCATCGCCTTGTCCGCCGTGAGCGACATCATCTGCCCCGCCACCGTCGAGGGTATCATTGCCAAAATGCCCATAGAGACTGTCATCGCCGGAATCGCCGGACAGGGAATCGTCGCCATCCTCACCGTGCAAAAGATCGCGCCCCTCCCCGCCGGACAAGGTATCATTCCCATCATCGCCATAAAGAACGTCGTGGCCGCCATCACCCAGCAGCATATCATCGCCCCCATAGCCATTGAGTTGATCATCATTCCCGCCGCCAGAAAGCAAATCTCCAAAGTCACTGCCCGACAGAAAGTCCACTTCGTCGTCACCGGTCAAGGTCACGCCATCCGTGGACGTATTGTCCGGGTCTGGGGCGACTGGGTCGATAAGTTCCGAGACCGGAACAATCTCGGTGTCCTCCTCCCCGGTTTGGACTTCCTCGTTATTCGCCTCGTCGCCGTCACTTCCGAAATCAACGAAAACGGCGCTTCCAACTGCAACAAGGCCCAACAAGCCAGCCAACCAAAACATGGTCACTCTCTCCACACCACGGAAGACACATGTGTGTCAGAGATCAAGCTCGCATGTTTTGCTCCAAAGGGCAAAACAAACAGAGAACACCGGTTAATGAAGCACAAATGTCTGGGCTTTGAGGGGCTATTTCCATGCGATGGGTTGTTGGGTGTAGGCAATGTAAAGAGGGTGCTTTGGATACCCGTGTTTGCTAAGGCCAAGATGAAACAGGGGGTGTCCGATCGCCCTCAGTGCTGCCTCGATCCGTGAGCCCTGTTCCCGGTGGGCCCCATGGGTGCCCCAGGCGCAGATGATCTGATCGGCCCAATCCGCACCGGACAGGATTGCGGCCTCATTGTCGGGGCCCTCTGGATCCTTGGCGGCGCGCATCACGCGGGGATCGGTTGCACGGATGGCAAAGATATTGGTGGCGCGGAAGCCGCCGAACCCCAAGGCCCGCGCCCGCCGCTCGCAGCGTTCGATGGTAGGATCGTTCTGCACCTCGGTCGCGGTCGAAGGGTTCAGCATCACGAACATCACCTTGCGGCCATCCGGGTCCCAGACACGGGTCAGGCTGTAGCGATAGGTCTCGCAATCCGAATAGACGGCGGTGGAGGGCGCATCGCCCTTGGTATGGCTGCGGGTGATCATGGGGCAGGGATGCCACGGTGCCCCCAGAGGGGCAAGCGCGCGTTACAGGTTGAACACCCGGTTCGGGTGCAGCTCACCCGATTTGTAGATACCAACCGCGACGGGCTTGCCTTCAAACGAGGCCCAGGCCTCATCCCCGTATTCCACATCCGAAGCCAGCACCATGCCGGGATTGCCGTTGCGCAGCCGGGTGGCGCCTTCGGGGGTGCATTTCAGCTCGGGCAGATCGGCCAGGCCTTCCTCCAGCGGGCGCAGGTGGGTGTCGAGTTCGGGCGTGCGCTGCATCCGCTCGATCTCTGCCAATGACAGTCCGTCTGAGGCGTCAAACGGCCCCGACCAGATCCGGCGTAGCTCTTTCACGTGGCCATGACAGCCGAGCGCCGCGCCCAGATCACGCGCGATAGAGCGCACATAGCCACCCTTGCCGCAGGTCATTTCCAGCACCACGTGATCGGCGTCTGGGCGGTCCACCAGCACCAGTTCCTCCACCCACAGCGGGCGGGCGGCGATCTCGAAATCTTCGTCCCCGTCGCGGGCCAGCTTGTAGGCGCGCTGCCCGTCGATCTTCACGGCTGAGAATTTCGGCGGCACCTGCATGATCTCACCGATGAACTGGCTGAGTGCTGCCTTGATCTCTTCGTCCGGGGGGCGCGCATCGCTGCTGGCGATCACCTCGCCCTCGGCGTCGTCGGTATTGGTAGCCTGACCCAGCCGCACGGTGAAGGTATAGGCCTTCAGCGCGTCGGTGATATAGGGAACCGTCTTGGTCGCCTCGCCCAGGGCCACGGCCAGAACGCCGGTCGCCTCGGGGTCGAGCGTGCCGGCATGACCGGCCTTCTTGGCCTCAAGCGCCCAGCGCACTTTGTTCACGACCGCGGTCGAGGTCAGCCCTGCGGGCTTGTCCACCACCAGCCAGCCGGAAATATCGCGCCCCTTGCGTTTGCGTGCCATGCCTGTTCCCCATGATGTCTTGCTGAGGCGCGGGGGGTAGCGGATCGGATGGAAGCTGTCAATTGCCCGGCCGGGCGATGGGAGGTCACTCCACCACGCCCACAACCGGCCCCATGGCAAACCCCGCGTCCGAGCGGCCCAGCTGCGGCGCGTGCAGGCGGGAGATATTGCCGTCAAAATACAGCGCATTGGGCAGCTTCAGGTGGTCCCGGAACAGGCTGCCAAACTGGTGAAAGGTTACCGCATTGCGCGAGATGACAAAGACCGCGCGCTGCCCGTCCTCTGAGGTGCCCACTCCGTTTCGCACGTAATAAGACGTGGAGTCAGGCAGGAAGCGCGGGTGCAGCTCCCCGTCGATCACCAGCATCGGCCCCGATTGGGTGGCATCGCGGCAGGTCGTGTCCCGGTCGCGGAACTCGAGCGTTTCGATCACATTGGCGCGGCTGTTGTTGATGCAGAAGACACCGTTCGGCAGCAGGCCAAAATTGCCAGGGCCTGCGTTGGGTATGAGCCGCATTTCCTGCTGGCCATCCTCAACGTATAAGCCCACCGGAGAGCGATCCGCGTGGTACATTCCGGCGTTGGTGGCAAAGGCAAGGCTCTTGCCCGTCTTGGCCAACTCAGCCTCGATGGGGGCAAAATGGCCGTAGGGTTTGCCGTCCGAGCTGCGAAGGAACAGGCGCAACTCTTCGCGACCCGCGTCCACTTCGCAGATGGTGTAACGGTTGCCCTCGTAACTGTCGTTCCGGCACTCGACGGCTGCGGCGCTGTCGGCCCACAGGCCAGCACATAGCCCAGCAACAAGGGCAGCGCAGATGGACGCCGCCCGAAAGGTCACTCTTCGATGTCGCGGCGCACCGCGTCCTGGTTCAGCATCCGGCGGGTGTCGTCCATCTGGTCAAAGGTCTGATCCAGCTGGAACCGCAGATCCGGTGTGAACTTCAATCCCAGCTTCTTGCCCACCGCGCGGCGCAGCTCACTCTTGTTGAGGGCGAGCAGCTTCAGCACATCCTCCTGCCCCTTGCCACCCAGCGGCAGCACATAGGCGGTGGCGATCTTGAGATCGGGTGAGGTGCGCACCTCGCCGACCGTGATCGACATGCGGTTCAGTTCGGGGTCGTGGATGTCGCCGCGCGCCAGCACCTCGGACAGGGTGCGGCGGATCAGCTCGCCGACGCGCAGCTGACGTTGAGAGGGGCCGGGGCCATCGTGGAATTTGTTCTTTGCCATGGGTTCGATCTATGCCGAAAGCAGCCCTTTGCCAAGACGTGCACAAGAGGGTAGGACAAAAGCCGCAAGAAACGAAGCGCCAGTCAGCGAAAAAGGATCAGGCCAATGACTCAGAAACCGGGTATCGTGATAACCGGAGCCTCTGGACGGATGGGGCAGATGCTGATCAAGACCGTGCTGGAGAGCGACAAGGCCACGCTGGTTGGCGCGGTGGAGCGCAGTGGTCATGACTGGGTTGGACGCGATGTGGGCGAGGCGATGGGCGGCGCGCCTGTTGGCGTCACCGTCACCGATGACGCGCTTGAGGCCTTTTCCAAGGCGCAGGCGGTGATTGACTTTACCGCGCCCGAGGCGACACTGGAGTTTGCCGCCCTCGCCGCACAAGCCCGCGCCGTGCATGTGATCGGAACCACCGGCATGACCGATGAACAGATCGCCCGGCTTGAGCCTGCCTCGCGCCACGCCGTGATCGTGCGGGCGGGCAATATGTCCCTTGGCGTGAATCTTTTGGTGCAGCTGACCAAAAAGGTCGCCGCCGCCCTGGATGAGGATTTCGATATCGAGGTGATCGAGGCGCACCACCACCACAAGGTCGATGCTCCCTCGGGCACCGCGCTGATGCTGGGCGAAGCCGCCGCCGAGGGGCGGGGTGTAAAGCTCGCGGATGTCTCGGACCGGGGCCGCGATGGTATCACCGGCGCGCGCAAGCGGGGCGATATCGGCTTCACCGCCATTCGCGGCGGCGACATCGTGGGCGAACATGACGTGTTGTTCGCCGGAGCAGGTGAGCGCATCGTATTGCGCCACATGGCCACCGACCGCGCGCTTTTTGCCCGCGGCGCGCTGAAAGCGGCGCTATGGGGGCAGGACAAATCCCCGGGTGAATACGATATGATTGATGTGCTGGGGCTGTAAGCCCCACCGCTAAGGGGCAGCTGTTTCCGCGAAGCCCTCAAACCCTTCGGTTGCCTCGGCCAGCGAGGCTTCGAAGTGTTCGATCATCGGCATGACCATCGGCTCCACTTCCTTTTCCCAGACGGGGCCGTCGTAAAAGGCGGCCTTGATCCGCTCGCGTTCTTCCATCGATGGAAAGGCGCGCAGCCAATGGACCATGTCGGGATCTTCCAGATCGCGCATCGGGCCAAAGACCAGCATGCCAGCCGCGCGCAGGGTAGGGCGGTTCACGGTCTCGAAGAACCGGATGAACGCTTCGCGCTTACCGGGTTTCAGGCGGTAGCGGCGGATTTCAAAGATCATTTGGCGGTTTCCAGTTTGGATGGCGGACGGGCGCAGGGCTCAGAAATCGATGGCGATGCCCTTTTTCTCCCAGTCGCCATAGCGGGCCGGGTCGGGGCCGTCGCGTCCGCCCAGTTCCTTGGGCTGCGGGGCCTTGGCGGCTTCGGCCTTGCGGCGTTCCTCGGCCTCGGCCAGGGCGCGCTGGGCGGCGGGGGGCAGGTCGTTTGGCGCGGGGGCCTTTGGTGTGGTCTCGTCGCTCATCGCGGGTTCCTTTATGCTCGGCCCATGATATACGCCCCTGTCCGGCGGGAACAAGTCACCGCCCGGTGATGACCCCGTGACCCAAACGCCGCAATAGAAAGCCCGACCTCAGATGTCCGAAAAAGCCACCGATCCGCTTCAGGCCCGCAAATCCGCGATCTACCTTCTGGATCAGGTGCTGGGTGAGGGGCGTCTCCTGGCGGAATGCTACGCTGCTGGCGCGCTCGAGCGGCTGGCCCCGGAAGAGCGTGCACGGGCGCAGCGTCTGACGGTTGAGACGTTGCGCGCACTGGAGCGGGCCGACCGGGTGCTGCAGAAACATCTCAAGAAGACTCCGCCACTGACGGTGATGAACGCGCTGCGCCTTGGCACCGTTGAACTCTGCTCGGGCGGCGCGGCGCATGGGGTGGTGAACGCCATGGTGACGATCGTCTCGGAACATCGTCGCCATGGGCAATTGAAGAGCATGGTCAACGCGGTGCTGCGCAAGGTGGCCGACAAGGGAACCGAGGAATGGGCGAAACTGCGCATTCCCCGCCTGCCGAACTGGCTGCGCAAACCGCTGGTGCAGGCTTGGGGCGCCGAGGCGATGCTGGGGATCGAGGCTGCGCATTTCGCGGGCGCGCCGCTGGATATCACCGGAAAACCCGGCGCGGATCTGTCAGCGCTGGGCGGAGCGTTGCTGCCCACCGGATCGCTGCGGCTGGCGGAGGCCGGTCAGGTCTCGGCCCTGCCGGGGTATACGTCGGGGGATTGGTGGGTGCAGGATGCGGCTGCCGCCTTGCCCGCAAAGATGATCCGCGCACAAAAGGGCGAGCGAGTGCTGGATCTTTGTGCAGCACCCGGTGGCAAGACCATGCAGATGGCGGCCGCTGGCGCGCAGGTGACGGCAGTGGATGCTTCGGCCGGGCGGATGGAGCGGTTGCAAGAGAACCTCTCCCGCACCGGTCTCAGCGCCGATCTGATCGTTGGCGATGCGTTGGAGCAGGCCGGGCAGTTCGATGCGGTGCTGCTGGATGCGCCCTGCTCGGCCACCGGCACCATTCGCCGTCACCCGGATCTTCCCCATGCCAAGGATGGTAGCGAATTTGGCGCCCTGATCGAATTGCAGGCGCAGATGCTGGCCCATGCCTGGACCTTGGTGAAACCCGGCGGGCGCATGGTGTTTTGTACCTGTTCGCTATTGCCGGATGAGGGCGAGTGCCAGGTTGAGGAGGCTCTGGACATGTTCCCGGAGATGACTGCGGATCGCACCTGTTTCGAAAGCTTGGGCATTGATCCTGCCTGGATCACCGAAGAGGGCGGTCTGCGCCTTCGGCCTGACTACTGGTCGGACTGCGGCGGCATGGACGGCTTTTACATGGCGCTTTTGCGCAAAGCAGGCTGATCAATTCTCGCCCATGCGGCGCGGCGCGGTTATTCTTCGGTGACTTGCGCAATAGCCCGGGTTATGTTGCGACCAAAACGCCAGTGGCGTGAGGCGGAAAGAGCATGTCCAGATACGATAGGCTGGCGGGGCGCGGAACCCGCCTGATGAACCGGATATATGCCTGGCGGGCGCGCAAGCAGCCTGCGGCGACCGGATTCGTATCCCAGCCGGAACCGCGCACCATCGGCAGCTTTGCTCGTGGACGGCAACTGGTGGCAGGCAATCTTCTGCTTGCAGGTTATCTCGTTGAATCGACCACCACCGGGTTGTGGGAAGTTGCTGCCCCCGACGCCGCCTTTGATGCCGAACGGCACGGATTTGCCTGGCTCGATGATCTGGCGGCGGTGGGAGATATCAAGGCCCGCATGAAGGCGCAGAACTGGGTCTGGGGCTGGATCCTGATGCATGGGCGCGGCACCGGCCCTGGCTGGTCGCCGGATCTGACGGGGCGTCGTGTCATCCGCTGGATCAACCACGCTCTGTTCCTCCTGAGCGGCAAGGGGCGGGATGACACCGAAGCCTTTTATCGCTCTTTGTCGCAGCAGACCTGGTTTCTTGCGCATCGCTGGCAGGGAGCCACCCCGGGGCTTCCCCGGTTTGAGGCCCTGGCCGGGCTGATCTATGCGGGTCTGGCTCTGCAGGGCAAAGAAGAACTGGCCGATCCCGCGATTCGTGCGCTTAGCGAGGAATGCGAGCGCCAGATCGATGAACAGGGCGGTCTGCCGACCCGAAATCCCGAAGAGCTGCTGGAGGTTTTCACCCTGTTGACCTGGACGGCTGCGGCGCTTCATGAGGCTGGCCGGACCGTGCCTGCGCCACAGACCGCCGCGATCGAGCGCATCGCGCCGACTTTGCGCGCCCTGCGCCACAGCGATGGCGGATTGGCGCGGTTTCATGGCGGCGGGCGCGGCCTGGAGGGCTGGCTGGATCACGCCTTGGCCGCCAGCCATGTGGCAGCTCGCCCTGCCCATGGGTTGGCAATGGGCTATGCGCGCCTGTCGGCGCGCCGCACTTCGGTTGTTGTGGATGCTGCTGTGCCACCAAAGGGGCGCGCCTCTGGGAACGGTCATGCCTCAACGCTGGCCTTCGAGCTGACTTCCGGGCGGCGGCCGCTGATTGTAAACTGTGGCTCGGGCGAGACCTTTGGCGTTGAATGGCGCCGCGCCGGTCGGGCTACCCCGTCGCATTCGACGCTGTGCCTTGAGGGGCACTCCAGTGCGCGCCTTTCTTCGCCGGATCGTGCGACGGGGCAGGAAGAACTGATAGATGGACCGAGTGATGTTCAGGTGCAGCTTGAAGATCTGAGCGATGGTAGTCGGTTTCAGGGCGGGCATGACGGTTACGTTCGCGAATTCGGTCTCACTCATGCGCGCACGCTGGATCTGTCCTTTGACGGCCGCGCCCTTGCGGGAGAGGATATGCTGGTTGCGCTTGACGAGACTGGCGAAAAACGCTGCTCGGCGGCGCTTGCCTCCCATGGAAACGACGGGATCGGCTTTGATATTCGCCTGCATCTGCATCCGGAAGTGGATGCAACCCTTGACTTGGGCGGCGCAGCAGTATCCATGGCGCTCAAGAGCGGGGAAATCTGGGTTTTCCGCCATGACGGCACTTGCGAGTTGAAGCTGGAGCCGGGCGTTTACCTGGAGAAGACTCGCTTGAAGCCGCGTGCGTCAAAGCAGATCGTTCTGTCTGGCCGGGTGACCGACCATGCCACCCGCGTGAGGTGGACGCTAAGCAAGGCACAGGAAACTGCCGAGGCCGTGCGCGACCTGAACCGGGACGACCCCGAGAGTATTGACTGAGCCTGCAAAGGACCGCCCTGCCATGACCGACCTTCACCCCGTACGCCGTGCGCTGCTTTCCGTATCCGACAAGACCGGCCTCATTGAGCTGGGCAAGTCCCTCGCCGACCGCGGGGTTGAGCTGCTCTCGACCGGTGGCACTGCCAAGGCGCTGCGCGATGCAGGTCTTGCCGTGAAAGACGTCTCGGATGTCACGGGGTTTCCTGAAATGATGGATGGCCGCGTCAAGACCCTTCACCCAATGGTGCATGGCGGTCTGCTGGCGCTGCGCGACAATGACGCTCATGTGGCAGCGATGAATGAGCACGGAATCGGCGCCATCGATCTTCTGGTTGTGAACCTCTACCCGTTCGAAGCGGCTTTGGCGCGCGGCGCGGAATATGATGAGATGATCGAGAATATCGACATTGGCGGCCCGGCGATGATCCGCGCGGCCTCCAAGAACCACTTGTTCGTGAACGTGGTGACCGATGTCGAAGACTACGACGCGCTGCTGGGTGAGCTGGACGCAAATGACGGTCAAACATCCTATGTGTTCCGTCAGCGCCTGGCTCAGACCGCCTACGCTCGCACCGCCGCTTATGACGCCGCCGTGTCCAACTGGATGGCAGGCGCGCTGGAGCTTGAGGCGCCGCGTCGCCGCGCCTTTGCCGGCGATCTGAAACAGACCCTGCGCTATGGTGAAAACAGCCACCAGAAAGCGGCTTTCTACACCGACGGGACCAACCGCCCCGGTGTCGCCACCGCCGTGCAGCTGCAGGGTAAGGAGCTTTCTTACAACAACATCAACGACACCGACGCCGCCTATGAGCTGGTCGCCGAGTTTGACCCGAGCGAAACCGCCGCCGTTGCCATCATCAAACACGCAAACCCCTGCGGCGTGGCGCGCGGTGCCACCCTGGTCGAGGCCTATCAGAAGGCATTCGATTGCGACCGCACCTCTGCCTTTGGCGGGATTGTCGCACTGAACCAGCCGCTGGACGCAGAAACCGCTGCCAAGATCACCGAGATCTTTACCGAGGTGGTGATCGCGCCGGGTGCCTCGGATGAGGCCAAGGAGATCTTTGCCGCCAAGAAGAACCTGCGCCTTTTGCTGACCGACGCGCTGCCTGATCCGCGCAAGGCGATCACCGCCTACAAGCAGGTTGCGGGCGGCGTTCTGGTGCAGGACAAGGATGTCGGCTACGTCGGCATGGATGACCTGAAGGTCGTCACCGAAAAGGCCCCGACAGAAGAGCAGATGCAGGATCTGCTGTTTGCCTGGAAAGTGGCCAAGCATGTGAAGTCCAACGCCATCGTCTATGTGAAGGGCGACGCGACCGTGGGCGTGGGTGCGGGTCAGATGAGTCGCCTCGACAGTGCAAACGTGGCTGCCGCCAAGGCGCAGCGGATGGCCGATGAACTGGGTCTGGACGAAAGCCTCGCCAAAGGGTCTGCCGTGGCTTCGGATGCCTTCTTCCCCTTCCCCGATGGCTTGCTTGAGGCCTCGGCGGCGGGTGCTACCTGCGTCATTCAGCCGGGTGGGTCCATGCGGGACGACGAGGTGATCAAGGCGGCTAACGAGGCTGGGCTTGCCATGGTCTTTACCGGCATGCGCCACTTCCGCCACTGATCAACGGGTTGCAAGGGATATGGCAGTGCGTTTGATGTTCTGGGGTGCCTTCTGGGCCTTTCTGTTGGATCAGGCCAGCAAGTATCTGGTGATTCACTGGATGGGCCTGTCGCATCGGCAGGCCATCGACGTGCTGCCGCCGCTTCTGAATTTCCGCTATGGAGAGAACACCGGCATCAACTTTGGCCTGTTTGGCGGTGGGGACGAGGCGTCGCGTTGGATCCTGATCGCTTTGTCGCTGGTGATCTGCGTCGCGCTGTCTTTCTGGGTCAACCGCTCGCACCGCCGAGCGCGCCTGATGGCTGTGGCGGCTGGTCTGGTGATCGGCGGGGCGCTCGGCAATGTCGCGGACCGGCTGCTTTATGGCTATGTGCTCGACTTTTTGAACATGTCCTGCTGCGGCATCACCAACCCCTTTGTCTTTAACGTGGCCGATGTCTTTATCTTTGCAGGGGCTGCTGGGCTGATCATCTTTGACCACAGCGCGAAAAAGCCCGCGTGACCTTGGTCTGAAAGTGCGGTAGAAGAGCCGGGAAACTGGCGGGAGTATCTGGGAATGCGGATCCCTATTGGCATGATCGTTCTGATGGGTGCGGTGGCTGTTGCGGGCTGCTCGCAAAAGGGGCTGCGTGATATTCGCAAGACCGGCACCGGCCCGGATGAATTCCTAGTTCTGCCAAGCAAGCCGCTGACTGAGCCGTCGGATTATTCCAGCCTGCCGACCCCGACGCCGGGTGGGACCAATATCACCGATGCAACGCCGCAAGCCGATGCCGTGGCTGCGCTGGGCGGCAAGGCCTCCGCACTGGTGCCGGGGCAGGGCGTGCCAAGTTCGGATCTGGCGCTGGTCTCTGCCTCCAGCCGCTATGGCGTATCGCCCTCTGTCCGGCAGGAGCTGGCCGAAGAAGACGCAAAATTCCTCAAGCGCAAACGGATCACGGGCCGGATCAAACTGTTCCCTGTCGATCGCTACGAGCAGATTTACGCCAAGCAGACGCTTGATCCCTTCGCGGCGAATGAGCAGTTCCGTCGTGCCGGGGTCGCAACCCCGTCGGCCCCGCCCGCAAGCGGAGAGTAAGGGCTCTGCTTTTCGTGTTGTGCTGCTTTCGATCCGATGGCGGTTTTCACAATATCGTTTGCAAGACTTGTACCTTTGCTGCTTCGGCTTAGGTTCCCGTTAACCATGTTGCTCCCAATATGTGGGGCGCCTGTGCGCATTTGTGACGCGGTTTCCAACCAGATCAGCAGCGCGAGGCAGGATGGACCGCGAAGGCTTTTCATCGGCCGATAACATTGGAGGATGCCGCATGATCCGACGGATTGTTTTGAGTGTCATTGCCCTGACCGCGGTGTTGGCGGCGCCCTTGCACGCTCAGCAGGAAGCCGATGACATGGTTACGGCCTTCACCTTGGACAATGGCATGGACGTCGTGGTGATCGAAGATCACCGTGCGCCTGTTGTTCAGCACATGGTGTGGTACCGCGCCGGATCTGCAGATGAACCACCCGGTCAATCTGGTGTCGCGCATTTCCTTGAACATCTTCTGTTCAAGGGAACAGACACATTGGCTCCCGGTGAACTTTCGGCGACCGTTGCGGCCAACGGCGGGCGGGACAATGCTTTTACCAGCTACGACTACACGGCCTATTTCCAGCGTATCGCGGCGGATCGGCTGGAGCTGATGATGAAGATGGAAAGTGACCGCATGGTCAACATCCGTCTCAGCGAAGAGGAAATCGCGACTGAGCGCGAAGTGATCCTCGAAGAGCGCAACCAGCGCACCGACAATGACCCGCGCGCCCTGTTTCGGGAACAATTGCGAGCGGCGCAATTCCTCAACCATCGCTATGGCCAGCCAGTGATTGGATGGCGGCACGAGATGGAAACCTTGGATCGAGAGGACGCGTTGTCGTTCTACAAGACCTACTATGCGCCCAATAATGCAATTCTGGTTGTCTCGGGTGATGTGACGCCCGATGAAGTGCGCTCCCTTGCGGAGAAATACTACGGCGCGATCCCGGCCAACCCCGATTTGCCCGAACGTTTTCGCAGTCAAGATCCGCCGCAAACGGCTGCTCGGCGCATGACCTATCGCGACCCCCGTGTGGCGCAGCCCTATGTCCAGCGATCCTACCTTGTGCCGGAACGCGACAGCGGCGCGCAGGAAACCGCAGCGGCGCTTTATCTTCTGTCCGAGCTTCTGGGGGGTGGAAACACCTCCTACCTTGCCAATGCTTTGCAGTTTGATCAGCAAAAGGCGGTCTACACCGGAGCCTTTTATTCTGGCGTATCTTTGGACAAGACGAATTTCACCTTCCTGATCGTTCCTGCCCAAGGCGTTTCCCTGCAGGAGGCGGAAGATGCGCTGGATGCCACCTTCCGCAAGTTCTTGCAGGAGGGTGTCGATGAAGAGCAATTGGAGCGTATCAAGCTGCAGTTGCGGGCCTCTGAAATCTATGCCCGCGACAATGTGGACGGGATCGCAAACCGCTATGGCCGCGCTCTGACTTCGGGTCTGACGGTTCAGGATGTGCAGGACTGGCCGAAGATCCTGCAATCGGTGACTGCTGATGAGATCCTTGCCGCAGCACGAGAATTCCTGCAGCCCGAAGCATCGGTTACCGGCTGGATGATGCGCCCAGAGGAGGTCACTCAATGACTGTCTTGATCAAGCTTCGCGCGGGGTTTTTCGCCTGTGTTTCCTTCGTGCTTTGGGTGCTGCCTGCTGCGGCCGAAATCAATATCAAGGAAGTCACCTCTCCAGGCGGGCTCACGGCTTGGTTGGTAGAGGATCACTCGATCCCCTTTGCCGCGCTCGAGCTGCGGTTTCGGGGCGGGACCTCGCTGGATGCGCCTGAAAAACGAGGGGCAATCAATCTGATGACAGGTCTTCTTGAGGAAGGCTCTGGCGACATGAGGGCGCAGGACTACACAAAGGCGTTGGAGAATCTGGCGGCCAGTTTTTCATATGATGCAGACAAGGAGGCCCTGTCTGTCTCGGCACGCTTCCTGACCGAGAACCGCGATGCCGCGGTTGCGCTGCTTCGGCAGACTCTGCTTGAACCGCGTTTTGATCAGGATGCACTTGATCGGGTGCGTGCGAAGGTCCTGTCCGGGCTACGCTCTGATGAGAAGGACCCCGACAGCATCGCTGGCCGTGCCTTTTCTCGGATGGCCTTTGGCGATCACCCCTATGGCAGCGATGGGACCGGGACGATCGAAACGGTTTCTGCGCTGACGCGGCAGGACATGTTCGATGCCCATGCGGCTGTGTTTGCCCGTGATCGCCTGTATGTTTCTGCGGTTGGGGATATTACCGAAGAAGAGCTTGGCGCCCTGATGGACCGGCTGCTTGGCGATCTTTCCGAAACCGGCGCGCCACAGCCCCAACCGGCTAAGGTTACGATTTCAGGTGGCACCACGGTCATTGATTTCGACACGCCGCAGTCGGTCGCGCTTTTTGGTCATGTCGGCATTGATATGGATGATCCCCGGTTTTTCGCGGCCTATATCATGAACCAGATTCTTGGGGGCGGTTCGTTCGAAAGCCGCCTGATGACCGAAGTTCGTGAAAAGCGAGGTCTGACCTATGGGGTCTATTCCTACCTTGTGCCGCGTGATCTGGGCGCGGTCTACATGGGCTCCTTTGCCTCTGCCAATGGCAAGATGGCCGAAGCGGTTGAGGTGGTGCGCGCCGAATGGACCCGGATGGCCACCGAGGGGGTCACCGAAAAGGAATTGCAGGACGCCAAGACCTATCTGACCGGCGCCTATCCGCTGCGCTTTGACGGAAACGGGCGTATTGCCTCGATCCTGGTGGGCATGCAGATGGATGGCCTGCCGATCGATTACGTCGAAACCCGAAACGACAAGGTCAATGCGGTGACGCTGGAAGATATCAAGCAGGTGGCCTCTGAAGTGCTGCTGCCCGAGAACCTGCATTTTGTGGTCGTGGGGCGGCCGGAAGGTTTGAAAACCGGCGGCTGAATTCGGCCACATAGCTGAAATAACAACGGGCCGGAGAGAGTTCTCCGGCCCGTTTCGATTTGTTTGGGCGCATTCTGTTATTCGCCGTAGGGCACCCAGATATTCTTGATTTCCGTCGCGGCTTCCAGGAACCGGCGGCTGTGATCGGCATGCCAGTCCATTGCCATGCCATTGTTTACCCAAGTCCGCTTGAGATTGCTGGCTGAGGCCTTTTCGATCTCTGCCGACAGATCGCTCGAGGAAAAGCTCCAGACCGCATCCACATTCATATGCGACGCCAGCGGCCCGGCCAGATCGGCGTGGGAGCCAGTCAGGATGTTGACGACGCCTGCGGGCACATCCGAAGTATCGAGCACCTGATAGAAATCGGTCGCCGCCAGCGGGAAGGGCTCTGACGCTGCCAGCACCACCCGGTTGCCCATGGCAATGGCGGGCGCCATCACGGAAACCAGCCCGAGCAGCGGCGCCTCATCCGCGCAAAGCGCACCGATCACGCCGACGGGTTCCTTCATTGCCAAGGCGACGCCCCGGATCGGAACCCCATGCACTTGCCCGTCGTATTTGTCGGCCCAGGCCGCGGCGGTGAACAGGCGTTGGATGGAGGTCTCGACTTCCTTTGCGCCCGATTTGCGCCCGGTCATCTGGTCGATGCGCTCGGCAAACTCATCCGCCCGCGCCGAGAGGTTCTCGCCGATGTAGTAAAGGATCTGCGCGCGCAGGTGGCCGCTGGTCTTGGCCCATCCCTTGGCGCCTGCTGCGGCCTCCACCGCGTTGCGCACGTCCTTGCGACTGCCCATGCCCACATGGCCCAGGATATTGCCGGACTTGTCACAGACCGCGCGGGAATAGCCGCTGTCGGGGCGGGCCTGCTTGCCGCCGATATACATCTTGGCGGTGCGGTCGATGGGATCTGTGCTGCTGCCCTGACCGGTGAAACCGTCGACTTTGGCCAGCGCCTTGGGTTTGCCTTTCGGTTTGGTATAGGCCGACAGCCCTTCCCAGCCGCCTTCGCGGCCAAAGCCGCTTTCGCGCACCCCGCCAAAGCCTGCCGCCGCGTCGAACATATTGGTGCCATTCACCCAGACCACGCCGCAGGCCAGTTTCGGCGCGATATCGAGGGCAAGGTTCACATTCTCGCTCCAGACACTCGCGGCAAGGCCATAGCGGGTGTTGTTGGCCAGCTCCACCGCCTCGGCCGGAGTGCGGAAGGTGCAGGACACCAGCACTGGGCCAAAGATCTCTTCCTGCATCAGCCGGTCGGCGGGGGTCAGCCCCTCGATCAGGGTGGGGGGATAGAAGCAGCCTTCCCCGGGGAGGTTCCCCTTGGCCTGATAGGTCTCGCCCGCGTCATTGGAGGCGACCATATCGGTTATGGTCTTCAGCTGCACCGGATCAACCACGGCGCCCACGTCGATGCATTTGTCCAGGGGATCGCCAATGCGCAGCTTGTCCATGCGCGCGCGCAGTTTGGCGTGGAAGCGGTCTGCAATGCCCTCCTGCACCAGAAGGCGCGAACCGGCGCAACAGACCTGACCCTGGTTGAACCAGATCGCATCCACCAGCCCTTCGACGGCTGAGTCGATGTCGGCATCATCAAAGACGATGTAAGGAGACTTGCCGCCCAGCTCCAGCGTCAGCGCCTTGCCGCTGCCTGCGGTCGCCTCGCGGATGCGGCGACCCACGGCGGTCGAGCCGGTAAAGGCGATCTTGTCGACATCGGCCTTTACGATCATCTCACCCACGGCGCCATCGCCGGTGACGATGTTCACAACGCCCTTGGGCAGGCCCGCCTGACGGCAGATGTCGGCAAACAAAAGCGCGGTGAGCGAGGTATATTCCGCCGGTTTCAAGACCACGGTGTTGCCCATGGCAATGGCGGGCGCGACTTTCCATGCCAGCATCAGCAGCGGGAAGTTCCACGGGATGATCTGCCCGCACACACCCAATGCGGCGCGGTCAGGCAGCTCGCTTTCCATCAGCTGGGCCATGCCCGCGTGATAGTAGAAATGCCGCTGCGCCAGCGGGATATCGATGTCACGGCTTTCGCGGATCGGCTTGCCGTTATCCATGGTTTCAAGCACCGCGAACAGTCGGCTGTGTTTCTGCAAGAGGCGCGCGATGGCATATAGGTATGTCGCCCGGCCCGGCCCGCCCAGCTTCTCCCACTTGGGCTGAGCGCTGCGGGCGGCGGCGACGGCGGCATCCACATCGGCCTGGCTGGCTTGGGTCAGGGTCGCCAGCACCTCTCCGGTGGCGGGGTTCTGGCTGTTGAAGCCATCGCCCGGCGCGGTGAAGGCGCCATTGATGAAATGGCCAAAGCGGTCGCCCTGATCGACCAGCCAGGCAAGCGCTTCGGCAGCGCTTTCGGGGGCGGGACCATAGCTCATGGTGTCAAAGATCTCTTTGATGGACATATGCGCACTCCTCAGGCCATCGCGTGGCGGTAGCCGGCGGAATAGGCGCCGGTGACATGGTGTTCGAGCTGGCGTTCAATATCGCCCAGCAGGGAAGAGGCGCCAAAGCGGAACAGGTCGGGCTGCAACCAGCGGTCGCCCAGCTCTTCCTTCATCAGGCTGAGGTAGACCAGCGCATCCTTGGCCTTGGAAATCCCCCCGGCGGGCTTGTAGCCGACGCGGTAGCCGGTGCGCTCATGATAGTCGCGGATGGCGCGGATCATCACGAGTGAGACGGGCAGGGTGGCATTGACGCTTTCCTTGCCGGTGGAGGTTTTGATGAAATCGGCCCCTGCCATCATGCAGATCATCGAGGCGCGTGCCACGTTGCGCAAGCTGCCTAGCTCTCCGGTGGCGAGGATCGCCTTCACATGGGCTTCGCCGCAGGCTGCGCGGAAGGCTTTCATCTCATCATATAGCGCCTGCCAGTTGCCGCTCAGCACGTGGCGGCGCGAGATTACGATATCGATCTCATGGGCGCCCGCCTTGACGCTTTCCTCGATCTCGGCGATGCGCAGATGGAAGGGCGACAGGCCTGCCGGAAACCCGGTGGAGACCGCCGCGACGGGAATGCCGGTACCTTTGAGTGCCGCGACCGCCGGGGCGATCATGTCGTGATAGACGCAGACCGCGCCGGTGCTGATGTCAGGTGTGCCAAGCGCCTGCAAAATATCCGCCCGCACCGGTTGGCGCGCTTTGGCACAGAGGCGGCGCACGCGCCCGGCGGTGTCATCGCCCGACAGCGTGGTCAGGTCGATACAGGTGATTGCCTTCAAAAGCCATGCGGCCTGATAGTCTTTCTTGACGCTGCGCCGTCCGGGCAGGCTCGCGCAGCGCCGTTCGATGGCTGAGGTATTGGCCTGCAGTCCCAGCGCCCAATCGAGGTCCAGTTCCATGCCGGGATTGCGGGGCTCGCTGACTTGCGGCAGTTGCGCATTGCCCGTGGCGGTGCCCTGCGCAGTGGTCTCTAAGACGTGGCTTTCCATTGTCGGGGGTTTCCTCATCACAGGTTTGCGCGAAAGTCGCACGGGTGCAGCATCTTGGCAAGCGAAGTGCCTGCTTTCCGCGCAGTAAATTTGACCTTTTGGACAAAAATGTCCCTTTGTTGCGAATAATTCGCATTTACATTGACAGTCTTGAGAACCGTTCTCATATATTCTGTGTCCGATGTTCAAAGGAGATCCGGAATGAATCGTCTGCGCCGTGCCATATTCGGGTTGGCCTTGATGGTGGCCGTTCCATTGACCTTAGCTGTATCTGCAGAGCGGGCCCTGGCAGAGGCGCCGCTCAAGGTGGTTGCGACGACTGGGATGATCGCAGATGCTGCCCGTCAGGTAGGTGGTGACGCGGTGGAGGTTCGCGCCTTGATGGGGCCGGGTGTCGATCCCCACGCCTATCGACAGACCCGCTCAGACATCGTTGCCATGACCCGCGCTGATCTCGTGCTGTACCATGGTCTTTATCTCGAAGCGCAGATGGAGGATTTCCTGCAGGATCTATCGCGCAAGCGCACCGTTGTTGCCGTGGCAGAAAGCCTACCGCGTGACCTGTTACGCGCCCATGACGATTATGAAAACAAATTTGACCCGCATGTCTGGATGACCCCCGCGCTGTGGAAAGAGGTCGTGGCCCGCGTGGCCGAAGTGTTGAGTGAGGCACGCCCCGGCCAGGCGGATGTTTTTGTTGCCAATGCAACGGCGCATATGGCCGATCTGGACCGTTTGCTGGCCTATGCAGACGACACCCTTGCCCGTGTGCCAGCGGACAGCCGAGTTCTGATTTCCGCCCATGATGCCTTTGGCTATTTCGGCCGTGACTTCGGGTTCGAGGTACTGGGCATTCAAGGCATCTCGACGCAGTCCGAGGCCGGTCTCAACCGGATCAGCGAGTTGGTCGATCTCTTGGTGCAGCGCCAGATTTCGGCGGTTTTTGTGGAAAGCTCGGTCTCGGACCGCTCCATGCGCGCCCTGATCGAAGGGGCGGCAGCGCAGGGCCATGAGGTCAAGATCGGCGGAGAGCTGTTCTCGGACGCCATGGGCGCGGATGGCACCTATGAGGGCACCTACCTCGGCATGCTCGACCACAATATCACCACCATCGCCGGAGCGCTGGGCGCGGATGTGCCTGCGCGCGGGATGGACGGCAAACTGTCGGCGGGGCTTTGAATATGAGGCAGACGGTCGAACTGGTCAGCAATCAAGGCACTACGGCAGATCAAGAAATGGATACCAGCCCGCTGGCCATTCGTGGCCTGACGGTCACCTACGGCGAAAAGCCTGCGGTCTTCAGCGTCGATATGACAGTGGAGCCGGGCAAGATGACTGCGATCATCGGACCCAATGGCGCCGGGAAATCGACGCTGCTCAAGGCCGCGCTGGGCATTGTGCCGCCGGTTTCGGGCCGGGTGCAGGTCTTTGGCCGCCCGCTGGAGGCGATGCGCGCGCGGATTGCCTATGTGCCGCAGCGGGCTAGTATCGACTGGGATTTCCCTACGCGCGTGATCGACGTGGTGATGATGGGTCTCTACCGGGAGCTGGGCCTTTTGGGCCGCATCCGGGGGCACCATCGCACCGTGGCGCGCGACTGCCTGGATCGCGTTGGTATGGGGGATTTTGCGGACCGTCAGATCGGCCAGTTGTCGGGCGGGCAGCAACAACGCGTCTTTCTCGCGCGCGCCTTGGCGCAGGACGCGGATCTCTATTTGCTTGATGAACCCTTTGCCGGAGTAGATGCGGCCACGGAGAAGGCCATCATCACCGTTCTGAAATCCCTGCGCGCGGCGGGAAAATCCGTTGTCGTGGTTCATCACGATCTGGCGACGGTGGCGGATTACTTCGACAACGTCTTTCTGATCAACACCCGCAAGGTAGCAGAAGGGCCAGTGGCTGAGGCCTTTACCCCCGAAACCCTGCAGGCGGCTTATGGCGGCAGGCTCGCCACCGCGCAGATCGATCAGCTGGCAGTCGTGCAGGGCTGATCTCATGCTGCTGGACGCTCTTCTCTTGCAACTGGGCTATAACGCCACGCTGGTCTCGGTCGGGGCGGCCCTGCTTGGCGGCGCTGCGGGGATCTCGGGTACTTTCCTGTTCCTGCGCAAACGCGCTTTGGTCAGCGACGCTGTGAGCCATGCGACCCTCCCCGGTGTCGGTCTTGCGTTCCTCGTGATGGTTTTTCTGGGCGGAGACGGGCGCAATCTGGCGGGTCTTCTGTTCGGATCGGCTGTTTCTGCCGGAATTGGCCTGTTGTGCATGAACTGGCTCACCCGCAACACGCGGCTGGCTGAGGATGCCGCCATCGGGGCGGTGCTGTCGGTGTTTTTCGGGTTTGGGATCGTGCTGCTCACCGTAATTCAGACGCTGGGCGTTGGGCGGCAGGCGGGACTTGAAGGCTTCCTTCTGGGCTCCACCGCCGGCATGCTGCTGAGCGATGCGATGATCATTGCGGGCGGCAGTGCGCTGGCGCTGATGGTGATCATCCTGATGCGCCGTCCGATGATGCTGGTGGCCTTTGATCCCGAATATGCCGCCGCCCGAGGCCTGCCGGTGCATCACATCGACATGCTGATGATGGGCCTCGTGATGGCCGTTACCGTGGTGGGGCTGAAAATTGTCGGGCTGATCCTGATCGTTGCCCTTTTGATCATCCCCGCAGTCACCGCCCGGTTCTGGACTGAACGGTCGGACCGAGTGGTTGTCATCGCGGGACTCGCCGGAGGCGCATCGGCCTATCTGGGCGCGGCGATCTCGGCCTCGGCGCCGAACCTGCCGACCGGGCCGATCATCGTGCTGGTGTCTTTCCTCCTCTTTGCCCTGTCCCTGCTCTTTGCCCCGAACCGAGGTGTATTGGCCGCTGTGTTGCGCCACCAGCGGTTCCAGCGCCGGGTGCATCTGCGGCAAGGGCTGCTGGCGCTTGCTCAGGGGCAACCGATCTACGAGCCGCTCACCCTTCGCCTGTTGCGCCGTGCGGGATTGGTGCGCGCTGACGGGGTTGCAACCGACAAAGGCCGCGCCCGCGCCGCCAAGGCCTTGCGCGATGAAAAACGCTGGGAGCTGGTGCGCAGCGATCTGGCCCATGAAGCCGCCGCCGCGCTTTATGACGGGCTGCGCGAGATCGAAACCGTGCTGACCCCGGATCAGATCCGAGACATCGACTGCCGCATAGGCGGCCCGCAGGAGGTGCCCGCGTGATGAGTGGCGCTGAGTTTGTCCCCCTCTCCCTGACGCCGCTGTTGATCGGCATCTTTGCTGCCGTGGCCTGTGCTTTGCCTGGGAATTTCCTGTTACTGCGTCGCCAGGCCCTGATCGGAGATGCCATCAGCCATGTCGTTCTGCCGGGCATCGTCGTGGCCTTCCTTTTGACCGGAGCGATTGCTGCGGGTCCGATGCTGCTTGGCGCTGCAGGTGCGGCCGTTACCGCCGTCATCCTGATCGAGGCGGTGCGCCGTTTGGGCCGGATCGAACCGGGCGCCGCCATGGGCGTCATCTTTACCACCATGTTTGCGGGCGGCGTTTTGCTTCTGGAGCAGACCGACACCTCGACCGTGCACCTGGATGTAGAGCATGCGCTATATGGAAATCTCGAAAGCCTGATCTGGCTGGATGCGACCGGATGGTCCTCCCTTTGGGATCTTGAAGCGCTGCGTTATCTGCCGCCCGAGCTGCCGCGCATGGCTCTGACCCTGCTGGGTGTGGCCGCCTTTATCGCCCTGTTCTGGCGCGCGCTGAAGATTTCCACCTTTGACGAGGGCTTTGCCCGCACGCTGGGCATTCGCACCGACCTTTTGGGACTGGCGCTGGTGATCATGGCAGCCATTGCGGCTGTGGCGGCCTTTGATGCGGTGGGGTCGATCATCGTTATTGCCATGTTCATCTGCCCGCCCGCAGCCGCGCGGATGATGACCAACCGGTTGGAGGCTCAGATCGGCTGGAGCGTTGTCTTTGCCACCCTGTCGGCGGTTCTGGGCTATGTTCTGGCGGGCTATGGCCCCCTTTGGCTGGGCGCGGCAGACGCGGTCAGCGCGGCGGGGATGATCGCGACGGTCTCTGGCGTGATCCTGGCCATTGCGGCCCGGTTTGGCCCTTGTCGCCACCGCGCCGGTGCGCCTGCCGGAGTGTAGCCTGCGCGCTTTGCGGGTGGCAGAATCGAAGGGCTCCATGCTAAATTTTGCGGTATGAGCAGCCCAGACCCCCAAATCAGCGAAAAATCGCATCCCACCATCCGCCAGCTGGACGACAGCGCCATTAACCGCATCGCCGCCGGTGAGGTGATTGAGCGCCCGGCCTCGGCTGTGAAGGAACTGGTAGAGAATTCCATCGATGCGGGCGCCACCCGTATCACGGTTGAGATTGCCGATGGGGGCAAGACTCTGATCCGGGTCACCGACGATGGCTGCGGCATGACGGCAAAGGATCTGCCGCTGGCCCTGTCGCGGCACGCGACCTCCAAGATCGACGGCTCGGACCTTTTGAACATCCACACCTTTGGCTTTCGCGGTGAAGCGCTGCCCAGCCTTGGCGCCGTGGGTCGCCTCACGATCACCAGCCGCGCGGCGGGCAATGACGCGGCGCAGATCAAGGTTGCGGGCGGCAAGATGGACCCGGTAAAGCCCGCCGCCCTGCGCGCGGGTACTGTGGTGGAGCTGCGCGATCTCTTCTACGCAACGCCAGCGCGGCTCAAGTTCATGCGCAGCGACCGGGCCGAGGCGCAGGCCATAGGCGATGTGATCAAACGCCTGGCCATGGCGGAGCCTTCGGTCGGCTTTACCCTGCGCGATGTCTCGGGCGGCGGTGAGGGGCGCGTGACGTTTCGCGCTGATCCCCTGTCGGGCGATCTTTTTGATGCGCTGCATGGGCGGCTCGCTTCGGTGCTGGGGCGGGAGTTTGCTGAAAATGCGCTCAAGATCGATGCCATGCGTGAAGGCCTCCGGCTTTATGGCTATGCGGCCCTGCCGACCTATTCGCGCGGCGCGGCGGTGGCGCAGTTCCTGTTCGTCAACACGCGCCCCGTGAAGGACAAGATGCTGACCGGCGCTCTGCGCGCGGCCTATTTCGATTTCCTGAGCCGCGACCGCCACCCGGCGGCGGCGCTGTTCATCGATTGTGACCCCACATTGGTCGACGTGAACGTGCACCCAGCCAAATCAGAGGTGCGTTTTCGTGATCCCGGCCTTGCGCGCGGGCTGATCGTTTCGTCCCTGCGCCATGCGCTGGCCGAGGCGGGACACCGCGCCTCCACCACCGTGGCCGGGGCCACATTGGGCGCCATGCGGCCTGAGCAGCCGAGTGGGCAAACACCCCCGCATGCCTACCAGATGGATCGTCCGTCGATGGGGGCACGGACGGCGGCCTATTCTGCGCAGCGGCCAGACTATGCGCCAGTGCCACCCTATCAGCCCCCGCAGCAGAGCAGTGGGTTTGCCGAGATGGCCAGCGCCTATAGCGGGCAGGTGATTGATCAACAGACAGGTGCAGCAGAGCAGGAGCAGCCGCCAGAGGCGCTGCCTCTTGGGGCGGCACGCGGGCAGGTGCATGAGAATTACATCATCGCCCAGACCGCCGATGGGATGGTGATCGTCGATCAGCACGCGGCCCATGAACGGCTGGTCTATGAAAAGCTCAAGAAACAGATGGGCGAGAATGGCGTCGCGGCGCAGGCGCTGTTGATCCCGGAGATCATCGAGCTTTCTGACAATGACTGCGCGCGCCTGTTGGCGGTGGCGGATGAGCTGGCAAGGTTCGGCCTTGGCATCGAGGCCTTCGGCGGAAATGCCGTCGCCGTGCGTGAAACCCCTGCAATCCTGGGAGAGGTGAACGCAGAAGCCATGGTGAAGGACATTCTCGACGAACTCGATGATCAGGGCGAAAGCCAGCTGGTGCAGGCGCGGCTTGAGGCGATTCTGAGCCGGGTCGCCTGCCATGGTTCGATCCGGTCGGGTCGGCGGATGCGCGGCGAAGAGATGAACGCGCTTTTGCGGGAAATGGAGGCGACGCCTCATTCCGGCCAGTGCAACCACGGCAGGCCGACATACGTGGAACTGAAGCTGGCCGACATCGAACGGCTGTTCGGGCGCACGTGATGGAAAGCATGGAAGAGGCCGTCGCGAATATGGACCAGATCGGGACGATGATCTTGATCGCGGGCGGTTTTGCGACGCTCTTGATCCTATTGCTGGTGATGTCCCTGCGGGCCTCGGCGCGGGCGGCTTCGGCGGTGGCACCGCTGGCACAGCAGATGGAGTATCTCGGACAGTCGGTGCAGCAGCTGCGCGGCGGCTTGCAGCATGTCTCTGACATGCAGGCGAATGCGCAGGTGCAGATGGTGCAGACGGTGGAGGCGCGGCTTTCGGATGTGCAGCAGCATATGAACGACCGGCTGGCGGACAACGCCCTGCGTCAGGCCCGCGCCATGGCCGAAATGCAGGAGCGGATGCAGGAGAGCCTGCATGGCAGCGCCAAACGCACGGTGACATCGCTGACGCAACTGCAGGAGAGGCTCGCCACCATCGACAAGGCGCAGGACAATATCACCAAACTGTCGGGTGATGTGCTGACGTTGCAGGATATCCTGTCGAACAAACAGACCCGCGGTGCCTTTGGAGAGATCCAGCTCAACGATATCGTCTCAAAGGCGCTGCCTGCCGACGCCTACCGGTTTCAGGCGACGCTCAGTAATGGCAAGCGCGCGGACTGCCTGATCGACCTGCCGAATCCGCCGGGGCCGATTGTGATCGACAGCAAGTTCCCGCTGGAACCCTACGAGGCGCTGCGCCGGGCGCAGACTCAGGACGAACTCGCCTATGCGGCGCGGCAGATGAAAACCGCTCTGCGCGCTCACATCCAAGCGATTGCGCAGAAGTACATCATCGAAGGGGAAACCGCCGACGGTGCGATCCTGTTTCTGCCCTCCGAAGCGGTCTATGCCGAGCTGCACGCCAATTTCACCGACCTGGTGCGCGAAGGCTTTGCAGCCAAGGTCTGGATCGTCTCGCCCACGACCTGCATGGCGACACTGAACACGATGCGGGCTATCCTGAAGGACGCCCGGATGCGTGAACAGGCGGGCGCGATCCGGAATGAACTGGGCCTGTTGCACCGTGACGTCGAACGGTTGGGAGAGCGTGTCGGCAACCTTGATCGCCATTTCGCGCAGGCCGCCAAGGATGTGGCCGAGATCAAGATCAGCGCCGACAAGGCCGGACGGCGGGCGCAGCGGCTCGACAACTTCGACTTTGAAGAGATCGAACAGTCGACCGCTCCAGAGACCGGCGCCACCGTCGTCCCGTTGGGACAACCAGAGCGATGAGCAGCGTGGCGCCAGATCGGGAGTTGTTGCGGCGGGCAGAGGTAGAGGCCGAGCGCGTGGTCTCTCTGCTGCGGATCGGGGTCTCTCTTGGGCTCCTTGCGATCTTTTTTCTGACCGTGTGGGACAGTGTTGAGACGGTTGAAAGCTATCTGCGCAGGCAATGGCTTTTTGCTCTGGCCACCATGATTTCCTACCTGCTGCTGGGAGCTTTCACCCTTTGGCGTGCGCGGCGCGGCATGTTTCGGGGTTGGATGATTTGGACCGGGGTCACCCTGGACTGTGCTTTTCTGCTGGTGAACGCCTGGGTCGGGCTGGAGAACACCTCTCTGCCCGGTGGTGTGACCTTCCTGTTGCCGCCGATCTGGCTGGTGCCGACCGTGCTGGCCTTTGCAGTTCTGCGCTTCAATCCCTACCTGCAGGCCTATACGGTTGCCCTGATTGTCGGGGGGTTGTCGCTGATGATCCTGTGGCAGCCTGAGGAAATCCCGATCAAGGCGGCAGAGCGGGCGCTGTTTCTGTTGTCTCTGCCCCCGAACATCATCCGCATATCGATGATCGCACTGGCCGGTGTTGTTCTGGTGGTGGCGGCTTATCGCATGCGCGCTCTTTTGCATCGCTCCATCACCGAGGCGCAGGCGCGCACCAACCTGACGCGCTATCTGCCCGCGCAACTGGCGGGACGTCTGGCGGACGGTGGCCTGGAAGAACTGCGCCAGGGCCAGCGACAGGAGATGGCGGTCCTGTTCATCGACATTCGCGGCTTTACCAGCTGGTCGGAAGGGCGCGATCCGCAAGAGGTCAGCGCCCTCATCACAGAGTTCCGCCGAAGGGTTCAGCGCGCGGCTGCCCTCACGGGTGGGTTGATCGATAAATACATCGGCGATGCGGCGATGCTGCTGTTCGAAGGCAGCGATGGTGCCCGCCGTGCGCTCGATTGCGCCGATGCGCTTGAGGCTGAACTCGAAGAATGGAGCGGCGAGCGGATCAAGAATGGGCAAGTGCCTGTCCTGGCCGGGATTGGTCTGCATTGGGGAGAGGTTTTTTCGGGTGTCGTCGGAAATTCCGAGCGGCTGGAATATACCGTTTTTGGCGATACGGTGAATGCGGCCGCGCGCCTTGAGCAGATGACCCGCAGCGCCAATGCAGGCATCATCGCCTCGGATGCGGTGTTTGCCGCTGCCGGAGCAGAGCCCGCGCGCGACGGATGGTTCACCCTGCCAGCGGTGCAGTTGCGCGGGCGCAGCAACGGGCTTGCGATCTTCGCAAGGGGGCAGCTCGACCCGGATGCGCCCGGTATTGCCCCAGATCAAAGACCGGTGGACCCCGCTGCTGTTTGATGGGGGCAACAGACGCGAACAGCAGGAGAAACAGTGAGATGTTGGAGATTTCCCCACGAAAGGTGGCTCAGGTTGCAATGATGGCGCGCGAATTGGACCGCGCCGAAGGAGAACTGCGCGCCTTTATCGACCGGATGAGCATGGACGATCAGGCCGAGCTGACCGCAATCATGTGGATCGGTCGCGGCAGTTTCGAGGCCGAAGAACTGGCCGAAGCCATCGCCACCGCCCGCGATGAGGCCACCACCCCAACCGCAGACTATCTGATCGGAACGCCGCATCTTGCCGACAATATTGAAGCGGGGCTTGAGGCCTTGGGCATTGATGTGGGCGACATTGAGGAAGATGTGATCGGTCGCTGAACGGTCCTTCCGAGCGGGGCTGGCGGATGCCTTTCCGCTTGGTCAGTGTTGATCGAATAGAGGCCATCTCGCAGACTCCCGTCACCTGCGGCGCATTTGCCGGTGATGGGGGGCATTATGAAGAAAAGATATTATCTGGCGCTGGCCTTGGTCGCCTTGGCTGTCGCCTTTGCGGTTTGGTCCCGTCCGCCCCGCGTTGACGTGGATCTCATCATTTCTGGCGGTCCGATCCTGACCATGGACCCCGATCAGCCAGAGGTCGCGGCACTGGCCGTCTCTGATGGGCGTATCGTGGCGGCGGGCTCGATTGAGGATGCCCGCCGCGCCCTTCCGGATGCCGCGCGTTTTGACCTTGAGGGGCGTGCCTTGTTGCCCGGGTTGATCGAGCCACACACCCATCCCATCGCGGCGGCCTTGCTTGGGGCGGTGACGGATGTATCCGCCTTCACCCATGGATCCCGGGCCGAGGTGATCGCAACGCTGGAAGAGGCTGCGACGGGCGGCGGGCTGACGCCCTGGATCGTGGCCTATGGCTGGGACCCGGTTGCCTTGCCCGATCTTGATGCCCCCACACTGGAAGAGTTGGACCGGATCTCTCCTGACAATCCGATGATCGTGCTGACCCAAATGATGCATGAAGCCTATGCCAACTCTGCCGCCCTGCGCGCTGCGGGTATCCCTTTTGAGGGAGAGCCGGAACGGCGCCATGGTGTCTTGCGGGGCGAGGACGGGAGGCCCACCGGCACCCTGCGCGAGATCGAAGCCATCAATGAAGTCATGGCGGTGCTGCCTCCGCCCCCTGACGCAGCAGTTGAGTTGTTGGTGCGCCGCCAATACGCGACCTATGCGCAGGCGGGCTACACGCAGATCGGCATCACCGGCGCCGTTGGGCGTCACCCGGATCCGGTGGGTCTGTTGCAGCGGGTCGCAGACGACACTGATTTCCTGCGCACGACGCTATATCTGCTGCCCGAACAGATGGCGCAGAACCCGCTGGACCCTTCCGGTGCGCTGCGCATTGTCGGGGTGAAGTTCTGGATGGATGGATCACCTTTCGCGGGTGGGGCGGCGACCCATGACCCTTACGCGGACAGTGATCTGACCCATGACAGGCTGGGTCTGCCGCACAGCCATATGGCGGGCCTGTCGATCACGCCCGACGGATTTCTGGATGAGATCAGGCCGTTGCACTCGGCAGGCTACCAGATTGCCGTGCACGCGCAGGGGGAGCGCGCGGTTGAGGCCGCCTTGCAGGCCTTTGAAGCAGTGCAACGCGAGACCCCACGCCCCGGCCTGCATCACCGGCTGGAACACAACGCGCTGATCACCCCCGATCAGATCACCCGCGCCACAGCGGCAGGGGTGAGCCTAGGTTTTTTCGTCGATCACGTGCGGTTCTATGGCGATGCGCTGCCGTCGCTCTTTGGCCCAGACCGCACGGCGCGCTATATGCCGGTGCGCTGGGCGGTTGAGGCCGGGGCAGTGACAGCACTGCACGGCGATCACCCGGCCTCCCCGGTGGATCCCTTGCGGACCCTGCGCACGGCGGTTGAGCGACGCTCGGTTGGCGGTGCCGTTGTGGGCGCGGATCAGGCATTGAGTGTGGAGCGGGCGCTGCAGGCCATGACGCTGGATGCGGCGGCTCAGCTGGGTCTTGCACAGGAGGTCGGCAGCCTTGAGGTCGGCAAACGGGCCGATTTCACGCTGCTGAACCGGGTGCCCGCCAGCGGTGACCTGGAGGGGCTACAGGTGGAGGGCACCTGGCGGGAGGGCCAGCCGGTCGACACCCGCCCGATCCGCTGGCTGTCGCCGGGTTTGGTTGTCAGAACGCTGATGGCCTATATCGGCGGCTAGCGACAAAAGGGCCCATTGGTGCCCAGCCCGTTGCAGGAAATGTTGCCTTCGCGAATAGCGAACGCTGAGAGTGCAATGACCGCTTTGAGCCCTCTTTGACAGATGCTGCACTTGGGAAAAATGTCTGCTATTCAAAGCCTGTGGAGACAATCCCTGTTTGGATTATTGCATTGAACACAAACGAAAACCACGAAGCAACGCTTTTAGAAAGTCTCTCTAATTGGATAACACTGCAGTTTACGAGGCATGAAATTTGGGCGATCAAGGCTGCGCAAAAAGTGCCTTACTTTGCCCTATTCGCATTCGGCACTCTATGGCTTTGGTTCTTCTTTCTAATGATCCCGATTGGCGTCTTGTCCGTCCTTTTGCTTGAGAATACGGGAATTTTCGGGGCCGTCTTCAACATGATTCTAGGGCTTGGGGGGGTGGTAATTTTCGCTCCGTGGTTCTTTCGTTGGTATTTCATCTGCACAGGTTTGATGCTTGGGCGTACAAAAATGGCGCAGTCCAAAGAAAATGAGGTTTCGGACCGACTCGAACGACTCGTAGGCACTAAGGCTGCATCAGAGAGTACCTGACAATACTAGCGCGCGTGTTTTCAGCTATCTCGAGGACCATTCGAAAGTCGACGTTGGAGCAAGCGTAGCCAAAGACAACTTAGTCCGCATAGCTGACCCTTCGCAAAGTGTTGCCCACAAAGATTCTCAGCCCTTTACAGCAACATTTGCTGTAAAGGGCTGGCACTGGTGCTGGTCTTGTTTCGTATCGCTGAAAGACCGGATCAGGCGGTGTGGTTGATCACCTCAAGGTGCTGCGCCAGGGCGCCGATCTTGCCCATCCAGTCTTCGATCAGCTTGGGATCGCTGGGGGCGGCGTGCACGCCCGCCGGGATCTGGCGGTTCATCACCGCCTCGATGGCAAAGCTGACCGGGTAGGACACAAGGCGGGCCATGGCGGTGCCGCGCGCGTCGCCCCAGGCGTCCATCACATAGGTCTTGTGCCAGACCACCGCGCCGTCTTTTTCCGCCTTGAGGCTGACGCAGAGCACAACCCGGTCCGGTTCGCCCTCGTCATAGGCGTTTTCATCCCAGAACTGGTCGGACATTTCCTTGAGGCGGGCGTCGCCTGCTTCGCCTTCGAGGGTTTCGACCTCTTTGAAGACATCGGCCCAGGCCTCGGACCAGCCATTCAGGCGCAGGGTGCCGCGCACGAATTCCTTTACCGGCCAGGCCTCTTCGAACTCGTATTGCGCCATGAAGGGCAGAGAGTCGCGGTTGGGATAGACCTCAAAGCTTTCGGGGGTCGGCAGCGGCGCGTCATAGCTGCTGATCGCATCCCAGGGGCGTTCAACGCGCAGCTCGGAGTAGTCCCGCACCGACCGCGACGGAGAGCGCAGCGCCTTCAGCACGCCCAGTGGCGACCAGCTGAATTTGTAGCGGAAAGGGTTCGGCGTTTTGGGGATGCCGCCGCAGTAGGAGATAAAACTGATGTGGTTGCCCGCATCATAGGCCGGGGAGGCTTTGTAGTCGTGCACCAGCGCATGGGCCATCAGGTGATCGATGCCCGGATCAAGGCCGACCTCATTCACCAGCGCCACACCGGCCTCGCGGGCCTTGTCGTCCAGCGCGCGCATTTCTGGCGCGATATAGGAGGAGGAGACGAAATGCGCCCCCTTTTCGATGGCCAGCTCGGCCAGCTCCACATGCCAGTCACCGGGCAGCATCGAGACGACGACATCCGCCGGGCTGAGCATCTGGGCGAGGTTCGAAATGGAGAAGGCGTGAATGTTGGTGGTCAGATCGCCCACCGCCTCGCGCGCCTTTTCGGGGGTGCGGTTCCAGACCGCAACGTCATGGCCCGCCTCCAGAAGGCGGCGCAGGCCGGGGATGGCCGACAGGCCGGTTCCGCACCAGTGAATGGTCATGAATGTCACTCCCTATTTGTATTTCAGTTTGGCCGCCACGATGCTGATGACGATCAGTACCGCGCAGAAGTTGGCCAGGATCAATGGCATATCGCCGACCATGAGACCGTAGATCAGCCAGAGCGATACGGTGAGCAGGAACATCAGATTGGCCGCCAGCGACAGGCCGGACGTGTCCTTGGTTGTCCAGGCACGCCAGGCCTGGGGGATCCAGCAGATCGTACCCATGGCCCCGGCCAGGTATCCGATGTAGAGCTCCATCAGTCTTTCATATGCTCGTCAAAGGTGGCTTTGGCCCGACCCCAGACGCCCGCCTTCAGATCCCCGAGGGTCAGAAGTGAGGGCAACAGCTGCTCGGCGTAATCGACCGAGCTTTCGGCTGGCAGCATTGAGGGCAGGTTGTCGATGGCCATCACGTCCAAGACTGGATTCTCGGCCACGCGCAGGGCAGGGGCCTCCCAGGTGGTGGCGCGGTTGTAAACCGGCACCGGGTTGTAATCACTGTCCGGATCGCAGGCGACATCGCCGATGGCCGTCAGCTTGCGCGGTTCAGTCAGGGCTGACTGCGGCACAAAAACCGGGGTGCCGGGGCGGGCGAAGATGCAGTTGAGGAACAGGTCGTGCTCAAGGATTTCCGGGAAGGGGCCGCCATGTGCCGTTTCGGCCATATCCCATTTGGTCACGACGACGCCCATAGTCTCCAAGAGGTCCGCAGCGCCGGTGCCCACGCGTCCAAGAGCGCCGATGACGATGGCATTGGGTCTTGCGTTTGCAACGTTGTAGAGTTCCGCCGCCAGATCCGCGATCAGTGAATCCTTGTCCTTGTAGACGCCGACGGGGCCGCAGGTCTCGCCGCGCTGCTGGGCGGCCCAGCATTTCAGCGTCACAGCCGCGCCCGCATAGCCGGCCCAATAGCCAAAGGCGGCAACCCGGCGGCCACTCTCGTCAACCAGGTATTCCAGATCGTAAAGCGTGCCGCCGCCCTTACGGAAGCGTTCGAGCAGGGCCTTGCCGGAGTGCTGGCCCTTGAAGGCATGGCCGAACATGATGTGGCGATGGGGCAGAGGGGTGCCATCCTCGGGCAGTTCTTTGAGACCAAAGATGATCGCGTCCCTGGGCGCCTCTGGCCAGCTATTCTCAGGCGCGATCTCGCAGCCTGCATCCACATAGCCCTGCAAGGGCAGAGCGCGGACCGAGCTTTCCTCGACCGTCACCTTGATCCCGGCTTCGATAAGCGCCTTTGCGCCTTCGGCGGTCAGCCCTACCCGTTCCTCATTGGGGCGTTGCTCAGCCCGTACCCAGAGATGAGTCATTGCTTTTTCAATCCCTTACGCATCTGTCACAGCATAGATTTTGCGCGCACCGCCTGAACCGAGGCGCGTTGTTCCATCGCCGTCATGAAGTCTTGGATCTTGGGGAAATCTGCAAGTGACACCCCGTCTCCTTCAAGCCAGTTGCAGACCACGAAAAGATAGCAGTCCGCAAGGGAGATTTTATCTCCCAGAACAAAGGGGCCTTTGAGACCGTTTTCACTGATATAGGCGGCGGAAGCGGCCATGGTTTCCGGCACCTTTGCGGTCATGTCGTCAAAAGAAGACTGTTGGTTGGCCCAACGGCTGCCGCGCATCTTGTGAGCGTGGTTCACATGCATGGTCGAGGCAAGGTAGTACATGACTTCGCGCATGCGGGCTTGTTGCAGCGCATCCTTGGGACGCAAAGCGGCCTCGGGGGCCAGATCCGCGATATAGTCCAGCAAAGCGCCCGTCTCGGTCAGGATGTCATCGCCAACCACCAGCGCGGGGACGCGGCCCTTGGGGTTGATCCGGTGATAGGCGGGCTTGGTCTGTTCCTTATTGGCCATATCGATCTTGACCGGCTCATAGGTGAGGCCTGCTTCTTCAAGGGCGATAGCGACTGCAATCGAGATCGTGCCGGGCGCATAGCAAAGCTGCATGTTCAATCCTCTTGTTTTGAATGGCTCACAAATGGGTCTGGGCGAAATGCCTGTCCGGTGTCTCAAGGTGCGGCACCGCGTTGAAGAGTACCGGTGACCAGTGACCGCCAATCGGGAACAGCCGGTGCATCGATGTGTTCATGATCGCCAGCGCCATACGGGACATTCCGCCTATGTCCAGCGCCATGGCCTGACGCATCGCCATGGAAATGAGCCCGCCAGACGTGACGACCAGGGCGGGGCCGTCCCCCGCTGCGATTTCACTCAGGGCCGCTTGGGTACGGGTTTCAAAATCGCTCCAGCTTTCCGGGGCATCGTCGATCTTGCCTTCAGCCCAGGCCGTCAAGACCTGCGGCAGATGCGCGATAAAGCCTTCGCGTTCTTGTGGGATCGTAAGCCCGTGCTGCGCCTCCATCGCCTGGGCAAGCGTAAAATATTCCATTTCATTGAGACGTGGATCCTGCACCACCTCGTCTGTGAACCCCATACCGGCGGCAGTCTCGATATGGCGGGTGAGGGTGCCGCAGAAAATGCGCGGGTGGCTTGCCCCACTGGCACGCAGATACTCCCCCAGCCACGCGGCCTGCTGATGGCCGAGAGTGCTGAGGCGGTCATAACTGTGTTCATCGCGCGCCTCGGTGTTGGCCTGCCCGTGGCGGATCAGGGTGATATGAGACATGACGGGTGCTCCACTCTGCTTTGCCGTGACTCTTAGGCGAGGGATCCCGGACATGGAAGAAAGGTTTCCGGGATATCCCGTTTTTTCGGGCCGGGAAGACCCGGCGGTTGAACAATCGGCACAAGGTGCAGCTTGCAAAAGGTTAATGAATTGTGGAGATGTGTAAATTAGGACGCAAAATGCGTTACGGCCATTCAGAACGGATGAGCCGGAAATGAAGGAGACCTCCGGGATGACCATCAGTCCCAAGCGTTTTTTGGCCGACCTGCATACTTTGCGATCATTTGGGGCTTCTGGCGTGGGCAAAGGGGTGGTGCGACCGGCGTATAGCGCGGTGGAAATTGCATCACGTCGCTGGCTGGCCGGCCGCATGCAGGAGGCGGGACTTGAGGTTCGCTTTGATGCTCTTGGGAACCTCTTCGGTTTGGCCGGTGAAAAATCGCTTCTGATCGGGTCTCACAGCGATAGCCAGCCCGAAGGTGGCTGGCTGGACGGCGCGCTGGGCGTCATTGCGGGGCTGGAGATTGCCCGTGCCAGCAAGGAAGAGGGCGGCCCTCCAATCTCGGTTGTCAGTTTTCAGGATGAGGAAGGGCGTTTTGGCGTTCTTACGGGCTCGGATGTCTGGACGGGCAGGTTGCCAATGTCCGAAGCGGATGGGTTGCTGGACAGCGGCGGGCAAACTCTGCGCTCTGCACGTGAGCGAATGAAGCTGGGGGCGGAACGCTCAGTTCCTCATGATCTGTTCAGCGGTTACCTTGAGATGCATATCGAACAGGGTCCGGTGCTGGATTCCTCCGGCGACCGGATTGGCGTGGTCACGGATATCGTTGGCATTCGCAACGTGCAGATCACTTTCACAGGGCGTCAAAATCATGCAGGCACGACACCCATGTATCTGCGCAAAGATGCGTTTCAAGCATTGTCGGCCTTCAACACGCGCCTCAACGAAAGATTCTCAGAAGTCGTGACGCCGACAACGGTTTGGACCATCGGCCATGTAGATGTTCACCCAAACGCATCTTCGGTCGTGCCTGGTAAAGTCGTCTTCACGTTGCAATGGCGGGATGCAGACAAGGAGCGCCTGTCGGACATGGAGAGGATTCTGCGCCAGATCTGCAATGAGATCGCTGGAGACTTCGGGATCGTTGTCGATCTTGAGGCTGTGATGGGGATTGATCCGACGGCTATGGACGCCAGGATGCAACAGACCCTGGAGACAGCTGCAGAAGAGCTTGCTCCGGGACAATGGCGCAAGATGCCCTCGGGCGCCCTTCATGATGCGTCCAATGTTGCCAATGTCGTGCCGAGCGGCATGCTCTTTGTGCCGTCGATTGGTGGCATCAGCCATGCCTTTGACGAAGATACCGATGAAGAGGATCTGATCCTGGGGTTGGAAGTTTTGGCCCAGGCGGCACTTTCCCTTTGATTTGACCGCTGTCTATTTGGTCGCAAACGCAGCCGTACAGGCCCGGTCATAGCCCCGCTTGATCATGCGGTTGCGGTGTTTGTCTGCCGCGACGGAGGCCTCGCGCAGGTTGCCGTAGATATTGATTACGGACTGCCCATTGCGTCCAGACACGCCCCACTCGCGAACCACCGAAACCTCCGAAAACAGGTTCATAGCCAGTTCGATCCGATAAAACCGCGATGGTCGTTTTGGGTTCCGGCGATAGAGGAGGCAGGTGGTCATGAGACGAATCTAGATGGACTGATTCGCGGCGACAAGGGGGCATTGAAAAGGGGCGTTCTCCCGCCCGTTGCCGGACTTTTGGAAAGTCCGGCGCCCGTTGGGCCCGGCGCCGCTGACGCGGCGCAAGAGCGAATTGAAACGAAAGGTTTTTTGCGCAGCGTTTCAGCGGTTTTTCTTGAAACCGGCGTCTTTCCAAAGGGTTTGCGGCCAAAGACCGCGCCGCGTCAGCGGCGCCGGGCCCAACGGGAGACGCGGCTCGTAGAGGCGCGGTCGACGGGCGGGAGAGGCACCTGGGGACGTGTCGCCACCCTGCTCTCAGCTCCAGGTGACATCCCCAAGAAAGATATAGCCCGCACCATATATGGTCTTGATAAGGCGGGGATTCTTGGGGTTTTCGCGCAGCTTTGTGCGCAGGCGGGAGACGCGCACATCCATGGCCCGATCAAAGCTGTCTCCTGCCGCTCCGCCGAGCGCCTCTTGCATCTGCGCGCGGGAAATCAACCGTTTTGGGCTTTCCAGAAAAAGCCTCAGAACCTCACCTTCGGCATGGGAAAAGGGTGTTTCAAAGCCGTCCTTGTCTTCCAGGACATAGCGGTCAAAATGCGCGGTCCAATCAGAGAACCTTGCGGTGTTACCGCTGCTTACCTGCGCGCGCGGGCCGCCGCGCAGACGTGCCCGGATGCGTGCCACCACCTCGGTTGGATCGAACGGCTTGGTGATATAGTCATCGGCCCCCAACTCCAGCCCCGTGACCCGGTCCTGCACCTGTGCGCGTCCTGAGATGATGATCACCGCTGCGCCTTGTTCCAGTGCCAGCCGATGCACCAGGCTCAGGCCATCCGTATCGGGCAGCGACAGGTCCACAAGGCAGACATCCGGGGTTACCCGTTTCAGAGAGGCTTCGAATTCCCGCGCGCGTGAGAAACTCTGTGTGCGAAAGCCCGCATCTTCCAAGGTTTCGGTCAGGATCTGGCGGATCTCCGGCTCATCGTCGAGAATGGTGACAAGAGGCGCGCTCATGGTGTGGTCTCCGGTTTGATCAGCGCCGAAAGCTGCTGGGTGGTGAAGGGTTTCTGCAGAACGGGACCGCGTTGCAGTGCGGCGCGGTGCAAGGCGTCACCCGGTGGCAAAGAGGTCATCAGGATACATGGAAGGCGCGAACCTGCCAGCCGGTCGGCCAGATCGATTCCCGTTGTCTCTCCTTCCAGGCGGATATCCGAAAGGACCAGCGCGATATCTGGGATATCCGCCGTCAGCGCCGAAGCTTCGTCCACACTGGTGGCCTCGATGACGGAGTAGCCAAGATCGATCAGCATGTCGCGGAAGGTGGCGCGCAGGCTCTCGCTGTCCTCAACCAGCAGCGCGATCCCGCCCGAGGCATCCGGTGCAAGTCGATATGGCAGGCGGAGGGTGACGCTTGCTCCTGACACGGTGTTGCCGATCCGCATGTCTCCGCCGGTGGATTTCGCCATGTCATAGACCGTTGGCAGACCAAGGCCCGACCCTTCACTGCCCTTGGTGGTAAAGAATGGGTTCAGCGCCTGTTTCAACGCCTCTTGCGAAAAACCGGGGCCTGTGTCCGTCACCGAAATCTCAAGCCAGGTCTGTCCGACACTATGGGCGCTGACGGTGATTTGTCCGCTGGTGCCGCAGGCGTCGCGGGCGTTGAGGATGAGATTGAGCAGCGCATCCTGCAGCTTGCCTGCGTCCAGAAGAAGCAGCACGTCTGGCATGTTGTCGAGAATGCTGAGGCCGATCCCCTGTGGCAGCGACGGCGAGGCGAGGATCTTCAACTCGTTCAGCAGGACATGCATATCAGTTGCCTGCGGGCGCAGGGTGCGCTGTCCGGTCATCTCTCCGATCCGGTTGAGCAGCCTACCGCCGCGCCGCGCCGCAGATAGGGTGCCCTGGATCAGCTCCTCTGCCTCGGGCGGCAGATCCATCTTTGCCAGCTTTCCCTGCATGCCCAGGATGATGGTCAGAAGGTTGGAAAAGTCATGTGCCAGGCCCGAGGTCATCTGCGCCGCCATCTCTCGGCGGCGGGCCTGTTGCAGGGCAACGCGGGCCTGGGTTTCTTCGGTCACATCCATCGACAGGATAAAGACACCGCCGCTGTTATCGGGGGTGAAGGCGACGCGGATGCGTCGGCTTCCGTGCTCTTCGGTGAACTCGAATACCGGGCTGCTGCCCTTGTAGGCCGCCATGAGGTGAGGCTCGATCCGGGCAAAGGCGGCGGGTCCAAGCGCCTCGGAGATATGCATGCCAAGAATCTCGGAGGGGCGGCTTGGAAAGACGGAACTCAGACGCCGGTTGGTGTACGTGTAATAGCCCTCAGCGTCCACATGGGCGATATGGGCCGGCATCATTTCGGTGGTCAGACGGGTGCGCGCTTCGATCTCGGTCAACTGCCGCTTGGCTTCTTCCAGGGCGCTGTTGGTGGCGGCCAGCTTGCGGTTGGCGGCAGAGAGCTCCTCGGTGTGGGTGATCAGCCGGTCCGACATTTCTTCGGACCTGGCCCTGAGCAAAAGCTCGACCCGTTTGGTGCGGGTGATGTCTGTGTAGACGGAAACCCAGCCGCCCTGGGGCAGCGGGGCTCCTTCGATCGAAATTACCTGTCCATTGGCGCGGGTGCGCTCGAGGTAATGCGGGACGAAGGCAAGTGCCTGTTCGACACGGGCCTGAACGAAATCCTCGATATCCTCAATAGGGCCATACTCCCCGCTTTCGGCGATGTGGCGGATTGTATCGTCAAACCGGGCGCCGGGCGTGACCAGCCTGTCGGGGAGGGCGAACATCTCCTTGAACCGGCGATTGCAGACGGCCAGACGCAGGTCGCTGTCATAGATCGACAGAGCCTGGGCAATCAGGTTGAGCCCGGCAGTCGTCATGGCGGCGCGCTGTTTGTCTGAATGCTTCATCGTTTCTCCCGCCCTTTGGCTATCACCCTGCCGCTGCATGGCAAGGGGTCGCGCTAGGCTTTCAAGTCCGCATTGGCTTTTGTGTCAATCGTCCACGAAAACAAGCTCTCCCGCCTGATCCGGCTTTTTCTGCGAAAACGCCTCCTCAGTTGGGCCCGGCGCCGCGCCGTGCGCGGCGCCGGGCCCAAGGCCGCCAAGGGGTCGCAAGACACCTGCGGGGGCGGGAGAGCTGCGTCATCTTGCAGCGGTGTTTGCGCAAAGGGCTGGGGAAAACCGATGCGAAACAAGTGGAACCGAGATCTTTGGATCCTGTTACAATTCGTAAGATTTGGGAAAACATCAGGAAAAAGTTGACGCCCTACCTTGGGGCAGGTCCTAATCGGGACCAGAATCGCGGCACAGCGATCGTCCGGCCGGGGAGGCCGGAAAGGGAGGAGAAAAAATTGGCTCAGACGCAGTCGGGCGCCGCAGGACTTCAGTCCCTGCCGGCGCTGCTTGAACGTAACGCCACCGAGTTTGCCGATCAGCCCGCCTACCGGGAGAAGGAATTCGGCATCTGGCAGGCCTGGACCTGGGCGCAAGCCGCCAAGGAGATCGAGGCGCTGGCTCTTGGCCTGATCAACCTCGGGGTTCAGGAAGGCGACTTCATCGCCATCATCGGACGCAACCGTCCTTACCTCTACTGGTCCATGGTGGCCGCGCAGTCTGTGGGCGCGATCCCGGTTCCGGTCTACAACGATTCTGCCGCCGAAGAGATGGCCTATGTGCTTGATCACTGTGGCGCGCGCTATGTGATCGCGGAAGATCAGGAGCAGGTCGACAAGGTGCTCGATGTGCAGGAACAGCTGCACGAATTGAAGCATGTGATCTATCTCGATCCGCGCGGCATGAGAAAGTACGACCACCATACGTTGCACCAGTACAGCCACGTGCAGGAACAGGGTCGTGCCGCTTATGACGAGTGGATCACCGACCTGAACGAACGCCGGGGCAAGCTGACCTACGACAGCACCTGCGTGATGCTTTATACGTCGGGCACCACCGGCAAACCCAAGGGCGTGGTTCTGTCGAACCGCAACGTGATCGAAAGCGCCAAGAACTCGGCCGATTTCGATGGCCTCACCCGCAACGAAGACATCCTGTCCTACCTGCCGATGGCCTGGGTGGGCGATTTCATTTTCTCCATCGGTCAGGCCTACTGGTGCGGCTTCTGCGTGAACTGCCCCGAGAGCCAGGACACGATGATGACAGACTTGCGCGAGATCGGGCCGACCTATTTCTTTGCGCCGCCGCGCGTCTTTGAAGGCCAGCTGACCAGCGTCATGATCCGCATGGAGGACGCAGGCAACCTCAAGCGCAAGATGTTCCATCACTTCCTGACCCATGCCAAGAAGGTCGGCGGTGACATTCTGGATGGCAAGCCCGTCGGCCTGCTGGATCGGCTGAAATACAAGCTGGGCGACATCTTGGTCTATGGTCCGCTGAAAGATACCCTCGGCTATGGCCGTATCCGCGTCGGCTATACCGCGGGTGAGGCAATCGGCCCCGAGATCTTTGATTTCTACCGCTCGCTGGGGATCAACCTCAAACAGCTTTACGGTCAGACCGAGGCGACGGTCTTCATCACCGTACAGCCCGATGGTGAAGTGCGCGCCGATACCGTTGGTGTCCCCGCACCGGACGTTGAGATCCGCATCGATGACAATGGCGAGATCCATTACCGCTCGCCCGGTGTCTTTGTGGAATATTACAAGAACGCCGAATCCACTGCTTCGACCAAAGATCCCGAAGGCTGGGTCGCCACGGGCGATGCGGGCTTTATCGAGGCCGACAGCGGCCATCTGCGCATCATCGACCGGGCCAAGGACGTTGGCAAAATGGCCAGCGGCGCGATGTTTGCCCCTAAATATGTCGAGAACAAACTCAAGTTCTATCCCGACATCCTAGAGGCGGTGCTGTTCGGAAACGGCAAGGATCGCTGCGTCGCCTTCATCAACATCGACCTGACTGCCGTGGGCAACTGGGCCGAGCGCAACAATATCGCCTATGCATCCTATCAGGAACTGGCGGGCCATCCAAAGGTTCTGGAGAGCATCCGTGACCATGTGGAAGAGGTGAACAAATCCGTCGCCGCCGACGAAATGCTGTCGGGCTGCCAGGTGCATCGCTTTGTGGTGCTGCACAAGGAACTTGATGCGGATGATGGCGAGATGACCCGCACACGCAAGGTGCGCCGCCGCATCGTCGAGGACAAATTCGCCGATATCATCACCGCGCTCTACGACGGATCTGAGCAAATCTCGACCACCACCGAGGTGACCTACGAAGACGGTCGCAAGGGGGCCATCAGCGCCACGCTGACCATTATGGATGCCAAGGTCGCTCAGGTCGCCCCACAGCAGGTGGCAGCCGAATGATGACCCGCGCGACAAAGACAGGCAGCCAGAAAAAGGGGCTGGGCACGTGAAAGACATGGAAGAAGGATACGTCACCGAGGACGGCCGCAAGATTGGCGGCGTGGTGATGGAAATGAAGAACATCACCCTGCGCTTTGGTGGTGTGGTGGCGATCAAGGACATCTCGTTTGACATCCGCCAGGGCGAGATCCGCGCGATCATTGGCCCCAATGGTGCGGGCAAGTCCTCGATGCTGAACGTGATCTCGGGCTTTTATGTCCCGCAGGAAGGTCAAGTCTTCTATCAGGGCAAACCGCGCCCGCAGATGCGCCCCTATGAGGTCGCGCGTCAGGGCATCGCGCGCACTTTCCAGAACATCGCCCTGTTCGAAGGGATGAGCGTTCTGGACAACGTGATGACCGGGCGGCTCAACTACATGAAGACCGGTTTGTTCCAACAGGCATGGTGGAAGGGCAAGGCCGAGCAGGAAGAGACCGAGAACCGCGAAGTGGTGGAAAAGGTCATCGACTTCCTGGAGATCCAGCACATCCGTAAGACCCCGGTGGCGCGTCTGCCCTACGGTCTGAAGAAACGGGTGGAACTGGCACGCGCCCTTGCGGCCGAGCCGAGCCTCTTGCTGCTGGATGAACCCATGGCCGGGATGAACGTCGAGGAAAAAGAGGACATGTCCCGCTTTATCCTTGATGTGAATGACGAATTCGGCACCACCATCGCCTTGATCGAACACGATATGGGCGTAGTGATGGATCTGTCCGACCGGGTGGTCGTGATGGATTACGGCAAGAAGATCGGCGATGGCACGCCGGACGAAGTCCGCAACAACCAGGATGTGATCGACGCCTACCTTGGCGTTGCGCATGACTGACCATCAGACCGGCTTGAGGGAGGCGAAACATGCCTGAACAACTGATTTTTGCGATGGAAGTCACGCTCAACGGTCTGATGGCCGGCGTGCTCTATGCGCTTGTCGCGCTCGGATTTGTCCTGATCTACAAGGCATCCGGCATCTTCAACTACGCCCAGGGCGTCATGGCGCTGTTTGCGGCGATGACCCTGGTGGGGATCATGAACGGTCAGGTGCCCTTTGCACACCTGATCAACGCGATCTTTGGCGGTCATATCACCCACTTCGGGTGGACGATCCCATCCTTCATCGCGATCCTTCTGACCGTGGCGGTCATGGTTCTTTTGGCCTGGCTGGTGCAGGTGCTGGTGATGAAACACCTGGTTGGCCAAGAGCCGATCATCCTCTTCATGGCAACCATCGGCCTTGCCTACTTCCTGGAAGGTGTTGCCGACCTGATGTGGGGCTCGGAGATCAAGACGCTGGATGTGGGCATTCCGCAGGGCATCAACCTGTGGATCGACGAGAAGACCTACAATATCTTCGGATACGGCTTCTTCATCGACAATCTTGATATCGTGGCGACCATCGTGGCGGCGCTTCTGGTGACGGGGCTTGTGATTTTTGCTCAGTACACCAAACAGGGCCGTGCCATGCGCGCGGTGGCGGATGACCATCAGGCGGCGCTGTCTGTCGGTATCTCGCTGAACTTTATCTGGGTTCTGGTCTGGTCGGTTGCCGGCTTCGTGGCTTTGGTCGCGGGCATCATGTGGGGCACCAAATCGGGCGTGCAGTTCTCGCTGTCGCTGATCGCGCTGAAGGCCCTGCCGGTTCTGATGCTGGGCGGTTTTACCTCGATCCCCGGCGCCATCGTGGGCGGGTTGATCATCGGCGTGGGCGAGAAGCTCTTTGAATTCGCAATCGGCCCGATGGTCGGCGGTGCCACCGAGAACTGGTTCGCCTATGTTCTGGCGCTTCTGTTCCTGGTGTTCCGCCCGCAAGGCCTGTTCGGGGAGAAGATCATCGAAAGGGTTTGACGCAGCCCAATGACATCAAGGGCAGCTCCGTTCGGGGAGGGATGGGGCCGCACCGCAGGAGACTGAACTGAAGCTAAGACGGGGAGGAAAGACGCATGAGAAAGCTCATTGCCATCGTCAATGTGATCGCCTGGTCCGGGTTTTGGGCCTTTGGCTACCTGGCGCTGACCTCCGGAGATTTTTCCGACACGCAGGTCGTGATCTCCGCCCTTCTTGCTGCTGCCGGTCTTTTTACAGGGATCCTCGCCTATCTGCGACTGGCCCGCATGGCCGAGAGCAGCGGATACGCGAAGAAGACAAATCAACTGGACGCAGCGGCCCGCAACCGCGCGCAGGAAAAAGGGAGCATCTGACGCATGTTCTACCGTGAAGCCGGGGACTTTAAGGTCTCTTACCAGGACGACAGCCAGACGTTTCCGATCAAGTTCGATCGCTACCGTTACTATGCGGTGCTGGCCGTGGCCTTTCTGGTCATCCCCTTTGTCATCAACGACTATTGGGCGAATGCGATCCTTCTGCCGTTCCTGATCTACTCGATCGCCGCCATCGGCCTCAACATCCTCGTCGGCTATTGCGGGCAGGTGAGCCTTGGCACCGGCGGCTTCATGGCGGTGGGCGCCTATGCGGTCTACAAGTTGATGACCGCCTTCCCCGAGGTAAGCATGTTCATTCACGTGCTTCTGGCGGGTGGCATCACCGCACTGGTCTGTGTGGCTTTCGGCCTGCCGTCCCTGCGGATCAAGGGCTTTTACCTTGCGGTGGCAACGCTGGCGGCGCAGTTCTTCCTGGTGTGGCTGTTCAATCGGGTGCCGTGGTTCTACAACTACTCGGCCTCGGGCCAGATCAACGCACCGGAACGGGATGTCTTTGGCATCGTGATCACCGGCCCGAACGCGGCGTCCTGGGCGACCTATTTCTTCTGCCTGATCTTCCTGACGCTCTGTGCCATCGTGGCCCGCAACCTGACGCGCGGCACCACCGGCCGGACCTGGATGGCGATCCGCGACATGGACATCGCGGCGGAGATCATTGGCGTGAACCCTCTCAAGGCGAAACTCACGGCCTTTGCGGTCTCTGGCTTCTTTATCGGCATCTCCGGCGCGCTGTTCTTTGCCGTCTACCTGGGCGCGGTTGAGGTCGGCGAGGCCTTTGGCATCAATAAATCGTTCCTGGTGCTGTTCATGGTGATCATCGGCGGTCTGGGCTCGATCTTTGGCTCCTTTGCCGGTGCCGCTTTCCTGGTTCTGCTGCCGGTGGTGCTCAAGGTGATCGGCGTCGACATGATGGGCTGGCCCACGGATATCGTGGCGCATTTCCAGCTGGTGATCGTTGGCGCGCTGATCGTCTTTTTCCTGATCGTGGAGCCGCACGGGCTGGCCCAGCTGTGGCGCGTCGCCAAGGAGAAACTGAGACTCTGGCCCTTCCCGCACTGATGCGGAAACGGCAGATCATTGCGGGGACAATAAGAAGAGCCAGACTCCACGCCCCGCTTCAAACCAATCGGATGAGACCAATGGGAGGAATGAACCCGATGAAACTGAAACTGACTACTCTGGCGCTGGGTGCGCTGATGGCCGCAGGCCCCGCCATGGCGGACCTGGTGTTCCCGTCGCTCAGCTACCGCACCGGCCCCTACGCCGCAGGCGGCATCCCCTTCGCGGATGGCTATGCCGACTATTTCACCCTGGTGAACGAGCGTGACGGCGGCATCGGCGGCGTCAAGGCGCGGGTGATCGAGTGTGAGACCGGCTACAACACCGAAAAAGGTGTGGAATGCTATGAATCCACCAAAGGCGAAGGCGCTCTGGTCTATCAACCGCTGTCCACCGGCATCACCTACCAGCTGATCCCAAAAACCGCCGCTGACGGTATCCCGCTTCACACCATGGGTTATGGCCGCACCTCGGCAGCCAACGGTAAAGTGTTCGGCAACGTCTTCAACTACCCGGCAAACTACTGGGATGGCGCCTCTGGCATCATCACCTACCTGCTGGACAGCAATGGCGGTGACATCAAAGGCAAGAAAATCGCTCTGCTGTATCACAACTCTGCCTATGGCAAGGAACCGATCCGCACTCTGGAAGAGCTGTCCAAGAAGCATGGCTTTGAGCTGTCGACCCTGCCCGTTGACCATCCCGGTCAGGAGCAGAAGTCCCAGTGGCTGCAGATCCGCCGTGACCGTCCCGACTATGTCGTGATGTGGGGCTGGGGCGTGATGAACCAGGTTGCCATCCAGGAAGCCGCAAACGTTCGCTTCCCGATGGAAAACTTCATCGGCGTCTGGTGGTCCGGTGCCGAGCATGACGTTCTGTCCGCAGGCGCCAAGGCTGACGGTTACAAGGCCGTGACCTTCCACAACGTTGGCCGTGATTTCCCGGTCTTTGACGACATCCAGACCTATGTTGTGGACAAAGGCCTGGCTGCAGGTGCGGGCGATCAGATCGGCAACGTGCTTTACAACCGCGGTATGTATGCGGCGATGCTGGCTGTCGAGGCCGCCAAGACCGCTCAGGAAATCCACGGTGTTGCGGATATCACTCCAGCGATGATGCGCGACGGCATGGAAGCTCTGGAAATGCCCGAAGCACGCATGTCCGCGCTCGGCATGCCCTACTTCGGCCCCTCCTTCAACGTCTCCTGTGAAAACCACGGTGGCCCCGGCCTCGTTGGCATGACCCAGTGGGATGCGGACACCAAGACCTGGAGCCTGATCTCGGACTTCCAGAAGACCGACACCTCGGTGATCCAGCCGCTGATCGAAGCCGACTCGGCCTCCTACGCGGAAGAAAACAAAATCGGCGGACGTTGTAACTGATCGTCTGCTTAGGTCCTGCCTCAGGGCGGGACCGGATCGCAAAATCTGGTGCGGCGGCCTGCTGCCGCACCACCTCCAAAGAGACACCGATCCGGGCGGTCCATGCGAGAATACAGCGCAGGACTGGAACCGGGCCAGGCCGCAACAGGCCGCGACCGCATGAGGACAAACTTTGATGCTCGACGCAGCAAACACCACCGATGTGCAGGCGGAAACCCTGCTTGAGGTCAACAATATCGAGGTGATCTACAACCACGTGATCCTCGTGCTGAAAGGCGTCAGCCTGAAGGTTCCAAAAGGCGGCATCACCGCGCTGCTGGGCGGCAATGGCGCGGGCAAGACGACAACGCTCAAGGCGGTGTCCAACCTGCTGCACTCGGAACGCGGCGAAGTGACCAAGGGGTCAATCAAGTATCGCGGTCAGGACATGCACGCGCTTGATCCCGCTGATGTGGTGCGCAAAGGTGTGATCCAGGTTATGGAAGGCCGCCATTGTTTCGAGCACCTCACCGTCGAAGAGAACCTTTTGACCGGCGCCTACACGCGCGGCGACAGCAAGGGCGATATCCAACGCGATCTGGAAATGGTCTACAGCTATTTCCCGCGCCTGAAGGAGCGCCGCAAATCGCAGGCGGGCTATACCTCGGGCGGGGAACAGCAGATGGTGGCCATGGGCCGCGCTCTGATGAGCCGCCCTGAAACCATCCTGCTGGACGAACCCTCCATGGGTCTGGCGCCGCAGCTGGTGGAGCAGATCTTTGGCATCGTGAAATCGATCAACGAGAATGAAGGCGTGACCTTCCTTCTGGCCGAACAGAACACCAACGTGGCGCTGCGCTTTGCCCACTATGGCTATATCCTGGAATCGGGCCGCGTGGTGATGGACGGCCCCGCTGCCGAACTGCGTGAGAACCCGGATGTGAAGGAATTCTACCTCGGCATGTCCGACGAAGGCCGCAAGAGCTTCCGTGATGTCCGATCCTATCGCCGCCGCAAACGGTGGCTGAGCTGATGCGGGATAGTAATGATATGAGTTTCTTTGACACACTCGAAACCCGCTCCGCTGATGAACGCGCTGCAGATCTGGCCAAGGCCCTGCCCGAACAGATCGCCCGTGCCAAATCTGCCCCCGGTTACGGGGCCTCCCTTGCGGATGTGGATCCGACAGTGATCACCGGCGCGGCGGATCTGGCGTCCTTGCCGGTGCTGCGCAAATCAGAGCTGAGCCGCGCTCAGGCCGAAAACGCGCCCTTTGGTGGCTTTACTGTGAAGCCTGCCCATGGGTTCGCGCATATCTTCCAGTCGCCGGGGCCGATTTACGAGCCGGGCGGCAGCGACCATGATTGGTGGCGCATGGGGCGTTTCCTGCATGCGGTCGGCATTGGCGCCGGGGATGTGGTGCAGAACTGCTTTGGCTACCACCTGACGCCTGCTGGCATGATCTTTGAAAGCGGGGCCCGCGCGGTGGGCGCTGCCGTTCTGCCGGCGGGCACCGGGCAAACGGAACTGCAGGTCACTGCGGCCCGTGATGTAGGCGCAACCGCCTATGCCGGTACGCCCGATTACCTGAAGGTGATCCTGGATAAGGCCGAGGCGATGGGTGTCACGCTCGGCTTCAAAAAGGCTGCTGTGGGGGGCGGAGCTCTGTTTCCGTCGCTGCGTCAGGAGTACGCCGACCGTGGCATCACCTGTCTGCAGTCCTACGCTACGGCGGATCTGGGCAATATCGCTTATGAAAGCGCCGCGATGGAGGGGATGATCGTCGACGAAAAGGTCATCGTCGAAATCGTCACCCCCGGCACCGGCACCCCCGTGGCACCGGGTGAGGTCGGTGAGGTGGTCGTGACCACTCTCAACCCCGACTATCCGCTGATCCGTTTTGCCACCGGGGATCTGTCGGCGGTATTGCCGGGTGTCTCGCCCTGTGGTCGCACCAATATGCGCATCAAGGGCTGGATGGGCCGTGCCGATCAGACCACAAAAATCAAAGGTATGTTCGTACGCCCCGAGCAGGTGGCAGCACTGGTCGACAAACACGATGAGATCGTCAAGGCCCGCGTCATCGCTGCCCGCGATGGTGAGATGGACACGATGACGGTTCAGATTGAAGCCAACGGCGGTGATGATATCACCTTTGGCAAATCGGTGATCGAAGTCCTGAAACTCAAGGGCAAGATCGAGGTGGTCGCACCCGGCTCCCTGCCCAAAGACGGGTTGGTGATCGAGGACCAGCGCACATACGACTGATTGGGCCTGACCCAATTGTACCAAGCAGCCGGGCGTCTGAATGGTCCGGCTGTTTGCTTTTGAATGCTCCCTGAGTTTCCTGCTGGAATTTCCGACATAAATGATCGAAATAGGACTGGTTCAGAACTGCGAAGAGATCACCCACGTCGATGACCGAGGCAAGCCACAGCCCTGACTATGCCCCAAAAGGCACCCGGCGCGGGCGCAAGGGCGGCACCGGCATCTTTGCGGCGCTCGGCTGGGCCGTGGCGCTGGCCTGCGTTCTACCTATGCTGGCGGTCGCATTGGCCGCGATGATCGGCGGGACTGAGACGATCAGCCACCTGGCTGAGACAGTCCTGCCGCGCTACCTGGGCACTACGGTGGTTCTCGTGGGCTTGGTTTCGCTTGGTACGCTTCTGGTGGGCGTTGGCGCGGCCTGGCTGGTGACCATGACCCGTTTTCCCGGCGTGCGGCTTTTCGAGGTCGCGCTTGTTCTGCCGCTGGCTTTTCCGGCCTATGTGCTGGCCTACGCTTATACCTTTGTTCTGGATCATCCGGGCATCGTACAGACAACGCTGCGGCAGGTGACGGGCTGGGGACCGCGCGACTACTGGTTCCCTGAGATCCGCTCGACCGGCGGCGCAGCGGTGATGCTGATCCTGGTGCTCTACCCCTATGTCTACCTCTTGGCGCGGGCGGCGTTTTTGCAACAAAGCGCAGGTGCCTTTCTGGCGGCGCGGGCCCTTGGCAAAAGCGCCTGGGAGGCTTTCTGGCGCGTCAGCCTGCCAATGGCGCGACCTGCTATTGCTTCGGGCGTGCTGCTGGCGGTGATGGAGACGATCGCGGATTTCGGCACAGTCTCCTATTTCGGGGTTCAGACCTTTGCGACCGGTATTTACACCAGCTGGTTCTCTCTGGCGGACCGGGCCGGGGCGGCGCAGCTGGCGCTGTGTCTCTTGAGTTTCGCACTGATGCTGGCGGTGGTCGAGCGCTCTACCCGCGGCAAGGCGCGCTATCATCAGGCGGGGAAGCACCACGCTGAAATGCCTCCGGCAGAGTTGACGGGAGGGCGCGCGGCGGCGGCCTGGATCCTCTGTGCGATCCCGGTTGCCTTGGGCTTCCTTCTGCCGGTGGTGATCCTTTTCAACATGGGGCTGCAGTCGGAGCAGGATCTGCTGAGCCGCCGCTATGTCGGTTTTATCCAGAACTCGCTGGTGCTTGCCTCGGTCGCCGCCATGCTGACGGTGCTGGCGGCGGTAGCGCTGGGGTTCTATCAGCGGCTGCGTCCGGGGCGCGGGTCGTCGACGGCCGCCTATATGTCACGCCTGGGATATGCGGTGCCGGGCGGGGTGATTGCAGTAGGGCTGATGGTGCCCTTTGCAGCCTTTGACAATGCGCTGGATGCCTGGATGCGCGCCACCTTTGACATCCGCACCGGGCTTTTGATCACCGGATCGATCTGGCTGTTGGTGGCCGCCTATATGGTGCGCTTTCTGGCTGCAGCCCTTGGCGCCTATGAGAGTGGCCAGTCCACGGTCCATGCCAATATGGATGCGGCGGCGCGGTCTCTGGGGCAAAGCCCCTTGGGCATGCTGCGCCGGGTGCATCTGCCGATCCTGACGCCCAGCCTTCTGACGGCGCTTTTGATCGTCTTTGTGGACGTGATGAAGGAACTGCCAGCCACGCTGATCATGCGCCCATTCAATTATGACACGCTGGCGGTGCAGGCCTATCGCCTTGCCTCGGACGAACGGCTGGAAGGGGCGGCAGTGCCATCCCTTGTAATCATGGCCGTCGGGTTGTTGCCGGTGATCCTGATCTGCCGCCAGGTGGGGCGTCGCTGATAGGCCTAACTATGCCACCAGGCATCAATCTGCTCGGGCGTTATTCTGTCCGAAAGGCCCAACCCGACCAAAAGCGTTTCGTCTGCCTCGCAATGGCGGGCCTCGACGTGGCGTCCCACGATATGCAACTGATAGGCACCGCCAGAGGTCAGTACGTAGCCCTTCATCCGATAAAGACCTGTTGGCCGGTTTGCCAGCTTTTCGCCCAATGTACGGCGGTCCAGCGGGTCTTTGCTTTGATAGTGCCAGGTGGCATAGGATGGATGCACTGTTGAGGGGCGGCCCTTGGGCAGGGGGACAACGTCCAACAACAGATCAGATACCGGCGCCCCGTTCAAAACCGTGGGCGTGCGGGCGCCGATTTCTTTCAGCTTTTTCTTTAGCTCAGAACCCAGCTCTTCGCATTTCGACACCAAGGTCAGATCTGCCGCACGGATTTGCTGGGTCAGCTGTGGGGCAATGTCATCATCGTCGAACAGCGCCAGGGCATTGTCTCCGTCCACAATGGTTATGATGCCAGCGTAGCTGAAGCCGCTTTCGGTCATGACTGTATTGGTTATGGCAATCGGATCTGACACTCCGCTTGCCTCTATGATGAGATGGCAGGGCTGCGTTTCGCGCTGTGCAATCTGGCGCAGTGTCATCGCAAGGTCGGTCCCCATGGTGCAACAAATGCAACCGTTGGAAAGTGCGATGGCATCCGTCTCAGCGTCACCAATCAACTCTGCGTCGATGTTGATAGCGCCAAAATCATTGACGACGACCGCGAGTTTCAGGCCGTGATCTTCGGCCAGAAGGCGATTGATCAGGCTGGTCTTTCCTGCGCCAAGGTATCCGCTTATGACGGTGACTGGGAGCCTTTTCACAGCAGGGCTCCATGTGTTCCGGTCAATGATCCGGTGTTTGGGCAAGCCTGCATGTGTATCAATCCCCCTCTCAAAAAAACTTCGCGATCTATAAGGGCCGAACGGCCTCAGGTCCAGAAGTTCAGGAAGAAAGTTAGCGTGTTCACCAAGCGAAATCGGAAGATTTTGGGGTTTGTTGAGTGTTTCCGCCAAAATGAAGGGCTGAGTCGTTTTTCACGCTCACTTTTTGATGCGCCTTGGTTGGGATCGAAAGAAGGCGCAAAACGCTTTGCGCCTTCTCTCATGTGATTCGCGGATTACTTCCAGCCGACCGCGTTAAAGATCTTCTGAGCTTCGGGGATGTTCTTGGCGACCTCGGAGAGATTCACATCGTCAGGCTTGAAGTGCCCGAGGGCCGCGATGCTGGGGGCAAGGCCAACGCCGGGGACTGCGGGAAACTCATCGTTGCCGGCCGAGAAATACTGCTGCGCCTGATCGGACGCGAGGTATTCCAGGAACTTGATAGCGTTCTCGCGGTTCGGGGAGTGGGCTGCCACGCCGCCGCCAGAGAGGTTCATGTGGGCGCCTTCGGCGTTCTGCGACGGGAAGACCCAGCCGATCATGTCACGGGAATCGGACAGGCCTTTGACGTCTTTGCGAATTGAACGGGCAAAGTAATAGCTGTTGGCCACCGAGATTTCGCACTCGCCCGACACGATCCCGCGCAGCTGATCGGTGTCACCGCCCTGCGGTTCACGCGCCATGTTGGCAACCACGCCTTCGGCCCAGGATGTGGCAGCCTCGGCGCCGTGATGGGTGATGATCGAGGCCAGCAGAGTCTGGTTGTAGGTGTTGGTGGACGAGCGGATGCAGACCTGACCTTTGTAGGCGGGATCCGCCAGGTCCAGATAGGTCTGGGGCGGGTTTGCAACATCTGCTTTGTCGAAAAAGATGATACGCGCGCGCTGGGAGAAGCCGAACCACTGGTTGTCTTCATCCTGCAGATAGCCGGGAACGCGGGCTTCCAGTGTTGCGCTGTCGATGGATTGCAGCACGCCGGCGTCTTTTGCGCGGGCAAGGCGCGACGTGTCTACGGTCAGCAGGATATCCGCAGGGGAGTTCTCGCCTTCGGCCTGCATGCGGGCAATCAGCTCATCCGCCTTGCCTTCGATACGGTTGATGCGGATGCCGGTGGCCTCTTCGAAATCAGAGTACAGGCGCTCGTCAGTGTCGTAGTGGCGCGAAGAATAGAGGTTCACTTCGCCTTCTGCAGCAGCAGAGGTTGCCATGGTGGCTGCCAGGGCTCCGGCCAGGATCGTGGTTGCTTTGGACATGTTTTCTCCCATCAAACAAGGTGCTCGTTTCTGACTGATTTAGTCAATTATATGATTCCAGGATGAATGAAAACAAAAACCGACAGTTTTACTTGGAAAACTGTTTCCCTCTTGCGAGACTTTGCTGGCAGTCCTTGCCGCCATGCAAAACACAAAAAAACCGCATCCGAGGATGCGGTTTTCGAAATGTCGCTGTGACTGTTGCCAGCCCGTACCAATCAGCCTTGGCGTGCTTTGAAGCGGCGCTGGGTCTTGTTGATCACGTATACGCGGCCCTTGCGACGCACAACGCGGCAGTCACGGTGCCGGTTCTTGAGCGAGCGGAGCGAGTTCTTGACCTTCATGGTCCTTCTCCTGTTCTGCGGCGCGAACCAGCGCCTGGGTTAGCGGGTGTTCCGATCCGTGGACCAAAACAATGAATTCATGGTGGGCGATACAAGGTTCGAACTTGTGACCCCTTCGATGTCAACGAAGTGCTCTACCGCTGAGCTAATCGCCCATGAAACCCTTGCAACACCTGGCCCCATAAAACAAACGGGGCGCGGGGTGCCGCGCCGGTGAAGGGGTCTATAATAAGAGTCGCGGAAGGGTGCAAGAGCTTTTGACCCCAGAAATTTCCGCTCTATGCTATTTCTAAGTTTCATGGGGCCAGAGCCGCAATGTCAGACGACGCATTTTCTGTATTTTCACCACAGGACCTTTGCTCTGCGGCTGTTTTTGCGTCGCCGCATAGCGGCAGCGACTATCCTGAGCATTTCTTGCAGGAAACGATTCTCGACAATCAGCGCATCCGCAGTTCCGAGGATGCCTTTGTGGATCAGCTTTTCTCGGCGGCTCCCGACTATGGTGCCCCTTTGCTGACAGCCAAGAAACCGCGGGCCTATCTTGATCTCAACCGTTCCCCCGAAGAGCTGGACCCGGCACTGATCGAGGGCGTTGCTCGTCGTGGGCAGAATCCCCGTGTGGCCTCGGGTTTGGGGGTCATTCCGCGGGTTGTAGCCGGTGGACGGGCCATTTATCGCGGCAAGCTTCCTGTGGCGGAGGCGCACAGACGCATAGAAAACTATTGGAAACCCTACCATCGCGCGTTGCAGCGTCTTCTGGACCAGGCACATGAACGGTTCGGACAAGCGATTCTGGTGGACTGTCATTCCATGCCTCACGAGGCGCTGGAGTCCATGCCACGGCGCGCTGGCTATCTGCCGGATGTGGTGCTCGGGGATCGCTTTGGCGCCGCTGCCTCGGGGGAGATCGTCGACAGGATCGAAGCCGCCTTTGCCCGCAGCGGTTTGCGAGTCGCCCGCAACGCGCCTTTTGCCGGGGCCTATATCACGCAGAGTTATGGTCGCCCGTCGCGCAATCAGCACGCGGTACAGGTAGAAATCGACCGGTCCCTTTACATGGACGAAGATGCAATCCGGCCGAATCAGAACTTTGCCGCGCTGCAAGAGGCGCTGTGCGATGTGATTGCGGATATCACGGGCTCAGAGCGTCAAAGCCGGGATGTTAAGGAAGCTGCGCCAATGCCACGCCCACTGGCAGCAGAGTAACGACGGCCCGCTGACCCTCGCCTAGCGCAGGGCGCGACCTTTGAGAATGGCGCCTTTGCCAAATCGCTTTCGGATCGCATCGCTGGCGCGTTCGGCCTCGGCTCTCTTGCCCGCCTGTGGATCCAGGAGGTCGCCTGTGTCGTCGGCCTGACCTGCGGGAACCAGCTCGGAAATACCGCAGCCGAGCAGGCGATAGGGCCCTTCATTGCCAACCTGGTCCAACAGCGCGCGGGCGGTGCGATAGATGGTGTCAGCCATCTGGGTTGGGCTGCGTAGAGCCGTGCGCCGGGTCAGCGCGCTGTGGTTGGCCCGTTTCAGTTTCAGCGTCACAACACGCCCGGCCTTCTCTTTGGCTTTGGCGCGATCCGAGACCTGTTCGGCCAAGCGCCAAAGATGGCCGTCCAACACCTCGGTGCTGGCTGTGTCCTCAAAAAAGGTCGTCTCCTTGGAGATAGATTTGACAGGTGCATTGGCCGAGACGCGCCGCCTGTCCTCGCCGCGCGCAAGATGCCAAAGCCGATCCCCCATCGAGCCGAACCGGGCATGAAGGTCCTGCCGTTCCCATCTTAAGAGGTCTGCAAAGCTGCGAATCCCGGCGCGGTCCAGCGAGGCTTGCGCCGCAGGGCCAATGCCCCAGATCAGCCGGACAGGTTTGTCGCGCAGAAACTCCGCCGTTTCCGCCTTGCCAATCACCGAAAACCCGCGCGGTTTATCAAGGTCCGATGCGACCTTGGCCAGGAACTTGTTGTGGCTAAGGCCGATGGAGCCGGTGATCCCCAGCTCGTCTTTCATGCGTTTGACCAGCCGCGCCAGCATCACCGCAGGCGGCGCACCATGCAGTTTTTCGGTGCCCGACAGATCCATGAAGGCCTCGTCAAGCGACAAGGGTTCGACGTCCGGCGTCAGCTCATACATCATGTCGCGGATGGCGCGGCTCACCTCGGCGTAGACCTGCATGCGGGGTTTGATCACCACCGCATCGGGGCAGAGCTTCAGCGCTTGGAACATTGGCATGGCGGATTTCACGCCGCGAATGCGGGCCACATAGCAGGCGGTGGAGACCACCCCGCGCCGCCCGCCGCCAATGATCACCGGCTTGTCGGCAAGGCTCGGGTCATCGCGTTTCTCAACACTGGCATAGAAGGCGTCGCAATCCATATGGGCAATGCTGAGCGAGAACAGCTCATCATGCACCTTGACGCGCGGGCTGCCACATTGAGGACAGCGCTGCGGGCGGCGCGGCGGAACCGTCACCTGCTGCAGGCAGTCTCGGCACAGGGCTGCGGGGGAGGGAGACATGAGAAGACGCCTCAGTTGGTCGTTGCTGCGAGAGGGGATCAGTGTACTGTGCGCCCACGAGCTTGTCTTTAGGCCATTGCATGGGCAGATGCAGATCATGACATTTTCTGGCGCCAAGCTTGCCCTGTTTCTAGGGCCGCAACTCGTTGTGATCCAGCGCGACGACAAACCCGACATTCCCTATCCCGGTCACTGGGATCTGCCCGGCGGCGGGCGCGAAGGTGATGAAACGCCCGAGGCCTGCGCGCTGCGCGAAACCGAAGAGGAAATCGGCCTGCGGCTGCACCCTGCTGACATTTCCTGGGTGCGGCACTATCAGCGCCCGCGCGGTCGTGTCTGGTTTTTCGTCTCGCATCAGCCTGTCGGACTGGTGTCGCAGATCCGGCTTGGCTCGGAAGGGCAGCGGTGGCGGTTGATGAGTCCGCAGGAGTATTGCACGCATTCTTTGGCCGTGCCGCATTTCGTCACGCAGCTCCGCGACTATCTTGATCGAGGATCCTGAGCCGCCCTTTTGGTGTCTCGTATTTCAATAAGAAAATCCCCCGCACGTGATGGCGGGGGCAGGTGACGAACCTCAGGAAGACCAGTTCGTCTGGGGAGTGTTGTCTCCAGACTCGCCGATCCGCCCGTGTGACGCAAATTTTGCGCCCGTAAAAACTGTTCGCGTCTCCGAGCCCTGTGCCCTTGGGGACACAGGGCAGTCTACGACTGTATGCAGCTTGGGCTTGGTATTCTTGTTAAATATTATGAGGTTGACGCATGGTCACCTGCCTTTGATTGCCAAAATCCTTCCGAGCTGCCGCGCGATCATGACCACGCCAATCTGCTTAAAAACTGTGCAGAAATGGTCCATCCATCCGTATCTTGTACGAAACGGCGGCTGGGTTTTTCCGTTTCGGAGGTCGTTTTGCACCGCGACTCTGGGAGATTTTACCCACGATTTGGCTGATTTGCCTGTGGGCTGCGCAGCTCTTCCAGGATGGCTTCTGCGGCTTTGCGCGGTTCAGCGGCTTTCCAGATCGGCCGACCGACAACGATGTGATCGGCGCCATCGGCTACGGCTGTGGCGGGTGTGGCGACACGTTTCTGATCACCCAAGTCCGCACCGGCCGGCCGCACGCCTGGGGTGACGATCAGTTTGCCTTGCGCTTCGGGAAGGGCGCGGATCAGGGCAGCCTCCTGCGGGCTGGCGATGACGCCATCGGCGCCTGCAGCAAAGGCATTTCCGGCCCGCTCCTGCACCAGATCGCGGATCTCGCCGGGTTTAATCAGCGCGCTGTCCAGATCGGCGCGATCCAGCGAGGTGAGGATGGTCACGGCAAGGATCTTCATCTCCTTGCCCGCCGCGCCTTCCTTGGCGGCGCGCACCACATAGGGGTCGCCATGCACGGTCAGAAAGTCGAGATCGAATTGCGCCAGTCCGCGCACCGCGTTTTCCACCGTGGCGCCGATGTCGAACAGCTTCATGTCGAGGAAAATGCGCTTGCCGTGTTCCTGTTTCAGCTCATTCGCAAGCGCCAGCCCGCCGCCCGTCAGCATGCCGAGGCCGATCTTGTAGAAAGAGACCGCATCGCCCAGCGTCTCGGCCAGCTTGAGCCCCTCAAGCGCATTGGGGACATCCATGGCGACAATCAGACGGTCATCGGCAAGCGGTATGGTGGCGGACATGGCAGGTCTCCGGTTTGCTGGGGCACGGGAAAAAAGGAAATTGCGCTTTCCTAATCCTTACGCAGCAGTTCGAAAACCCTAAAAAGCAAGGCATATGGCGCCTCTTTCACTGCAGCGAATTTGATCAAGGTCAGAGAAAATGAACCGCTTTCGGGTCATCATGCCCTTGAAGGGAGGCCAAGACTTCCCAAGTTGATCTGTGAGGCCCGAACCGGGGCGTGCCGCCAAGCGGGCGCTGCCATATTGATCGGGCGCTTGTAAAAGGAGAGAGAGATGGACTTGAGCAAGTTCACTGAGCGTGCACGCGGTTTCGTGCAGGCGGCGCAGACCATTGCCCTGCGCGAAGAGCACCAGCGCATGGTGCCCGAACACCTCTTGAAAGCTTTGATGGATGATGAGCAGGGGCTTGCGGCCAACCTGATCACCCGCGCGGGCGGTGATGCCAGCCAGGTTGCGGGATCGGCAGATGCAGCCGTCTCCAAACTACCCAAAGTCAGCGGCGATGCGGGTCAGATGTATCTGGACCAGCAGACCGCCCGTGTACTGGATGAGGCCGCAAAGATCGCTGACAAGGCAGGCGACAGTTTTGTTCCGGTTGAGCGCGTTCTGATGGCGCTTTGCATGGTCAAATCCAAGGCCAAGGATGCTCTGGAGGCAGGCGACGTCACCGCGCAAAAGCTGAACGAGGCGATCAACGATATCCGCAAGGGTCGCACGGCAGACAGCGCCACGGCCGAGGAAGGCTATGACGCGCTCAAGAAATATGCTCGCGATCTGACCGAGGCCGCCCGCGAAGGCAAGATCGACCCAATCATTGGCCGGGACGAGGAAATCCGCCGCGCCATGCAGGTTCTCAGCCGCCGCACCAAGAACAACCCGGTGCTGATCGGTGAGCCAGGTGTCGGTAAAACCGCCATTGCCGAAGGCATGGCACTGCGTATCGTCAATGGCGATGTGCCTGAGTCTTTGCGTGACAAGCAGCTTCTGGCGCTTGACATGGGCGCGCTGATTGCCGGAGCGAAGTATCGCGGCGAATTCGAAGAACGGCTGAAAGCCGTCCTGACCGAAGTGACCGAGGCTGCCGGTGAAATCATCCTCTTCATCGACGAGATGCACACCCTTGTGGGCGCGGGCAAAGGCGATGGCGCCATGGATGCAGCCAACCTGATCAAGCCTGCGCTGGCGCGGGGCGAATTGCACTGCATCGGCGCCACCACGCTCGATGAATACCGCAAATACGTGGAGAAAGACGCGGCATTGGCCCGCCGGTTCCAGCCCGTGATGGTGACTGAGCCGACGGTGGAGGACACGATCTCCATCCTGCGCGGCATCAAGGAGAAGTACGAGCTGCACCATGGCGTACGTATTGCCGATGCGGCTCTGGTGGCGGCGGCGACCCTGTCGAACCGTTATATCACCGACCGCTTCCTGCCGGACAAGGCCATCGACCTGATGGACGAAGCCGCCAGCCGGTTGCGCATGCAGGTGGACAGCAAGCCCGAAGAGCTGGACGCGCTGGATCGTCAGATCCTGCAGATGCAGATCGAAGAAGAAGCGCTGAAGCTCGAAGACGATGCCGCCTCGCGCGATCGCCTTGAAAGCCTGCAAAAGGAACTGTCGGACCTGCAAGAACAAAGCGCCGAGATGACCGCCCAGTGGCAGGCCGAACGCGACAAGCTGGCCGGTGCCCGCGATCTGAAAGAGCAGCTCGACAAGGCCCGCGCCGAACTCGACATCGCCAAGCGTGACGGCAACCTCGCCCGCGCCGGCGAGCTGTCCTATGGCGTCATTCCTGGGCTGGAAAAACAGCTGGCCGAGGCGGAGGAGAAGGAACAGCAGGGTCTGATGGTCGAAGAGGCCGTGCGCCCCGAACAGATCGCCGGTGTGGTCGAACGCTGGACCGGCATCCCGACCTCCAAGATGCTGGAGGGCGAGCGTGAGAAGCTGTTGCGGATGGAAGACGATCTGCACGCCCGTGTGATTGGCCAGAATTCGGCCGTCACCGCGGTCTCCAATGCGGTGCGCCGCGCGCGGGCTGGCCTAAACGACGAAAACCGCCCGCTGGGCAGCTTCCTTTTCCTTGGGCCGACCGGCGTCGGCAAGACCGAGCTGACCAAGGCCGTGGCCGACTTCCTGTTCGATGATGACAACGCAATGGTGCGGATCGACATGTCAGAGTTCATGGAAAAACACGCTGTGGCGCGGCTGATCGGCGCTCCTCCGGGCTACGTCGGCTACGAGGAAGGCGGCGTTCTGACCGAGGCCGTGCGGCGGCGCCCCTATCAGGTGGTCCTGTTCGACGAGGTCGAAAAGGCGCACCCGGATGTGTTCAACGTGCTGCTCCAAGTGCTGGATGACGGGATGCTGACCGATGGTCAGGGCCGCACCGTCGATTTTAAGCAGACGCTGATCATCCTGACCTCGAACCTTGGCGCGCAGGCGCTGAGCCAGCTGCCCGAGGGCGCCGATGCAGCCGACGCCAAGCGTGACGTGATGGATGCGGTGCGGGCGCACTTCCGGCCGGAGTTCCTCAACCGTCTGGACGAGACGATCATCTTTGACCGTCTGGCCCGCGCGGATATGGACGGCATCGTCAAGATCCAGCTCAAGCGGCTTGAGAGACGTCTGGCCGATCGCAAGATCACGCTGCAGCTGGATGAGGGCGCGATGACCTGGCTGGCCGATGAAGGTTATGATCCGGTCTTTGGGGCCCGCCCGCTCAAGCGCGTGATCCAGCGCGCCTTGCAGAACCCGCTGGCCGAGCTGCTCTTGGCCGGGGATATCCGGGACGGCGACACCGTTCCGGTCTCTGCCGGGGCCGAAGGGCTGATCATCGGGGATCGTATCGGCACCAGCGACAGACCCAAGCCGGACGATGCAGTGGTGCACTAAGCGCCATGCCGTGAAATGAACAAGGCCCGCCAGATTTGGCGGGCCCTATTTTTTTGGTGATTGGCGCTATGACTGTGCCAGTATGGACTCAGAAGTCATCCCAGCCGTTCACCACAGCCGCGCGGGCAGGGGTGGGCGCCAACGCTGGGGCCTTTGCGACTGGGGCAACGGGGCGGACACCGGTAGTGCCACTGGTTCGGAACTGCGCCACTTGTTGCGACAGTTCCTTTGCGGTGCTGGCCATGGTCTGGCTCGCCTCTGTCGCCTCTTCCACCATGGCGGCGTTGCTTTGGGTGACCTCATCAAGCTGACCCATGCCGGTGTTGATCTCCGACAGGGTGGCAGATTGTTCCTGCGTTCCCCGCGCGATGTCGCTGACATGACCGGAAATCGTGCTGACGCTTTCGATGATGGTTTTCAATTCCCCACCCGCGCGGCCCACCAGATCGACCCCATGCACCACATGTGTGGAGCTTTCGGTAATCAGCTGTTTGATCTCGCTTGCTGCTTCGGTCGAACGTTTGGCAAGCGCGCGCACTTCGGAGGCGACAACGGCAAAGCCGCGCCCCGCTTCACCGGCGCGGGCAGCTTCGACCCCGGCATTAAGCGCGAGAAGGCTGGTCTGGAAAGAAATATCGTCAATCACAGTCAGGATGGTCGAGATCTTTTCCGAGGAGGCCTTGATCTGATCCATCGCATCGATCGCTTCCTGCACCACGGTGCTGCTGCCCTCGGCGGTTGCCTTTGCGCCGGTAACGATCTGCTCCACGTCCCGCGCACCCTGGGCGGCGGATTTGACGGTGGAAGTCAGCTCTTCGATGGCGGCGGCTGTCTCTTCCAGCGTGGCGGCCTGCGTTTCGGTGCGTGTGGACAATTCGGTCGAGGAATGGCTGATCTCTTCTGCCGTGTGCTCCACCGTGCCAGAGACGGATTTCACGGTCGAAATCACCGTTTCCAGCTGCGTCACCGCCTCGTTGAAATCACGCGCCACAGCGCCCAGATCTTCGATGTCGGAGACCGGGATCCGGTGATCCAGTGCCCCGTTGCGCAGGGCAACCAGCCCGCGCGAAATATCCTGAATGGCCTTTCGGCGATGGGTGACATTGGTGCCCAGCTTGACGATTTTGCGAACCTGGCCGTCTGAGTTTATCACCGGCGCAAAAGTGGCCTGTATCCATATTTCCGAACCGGACTTGCACCGCATCGGGTACTGATCTGTGAAATGCTCCCCTTTGCGCAAGGCCGACCACAGAGACTTGTAATCGCCACTGGCCGCATAGTCGGGTGCCAGCAGAATGGTGTGATTCTTGCCAATCAGCTCGGCCTCGGAATAGCCGGTTGAAGTGAGGAAATTCTCATTGGCGCGCAGGATTGTTCCATCAGGGCCGAATTCAATCACGGCCTGTGTTTTTTCCAAGACACCCAGAATGCCAAGCAGCTCTTCCTGGTCTTGCGCACGTTCGGCTGTCTTGAATTTAAAAAACATGAGACCTCTTCTTCAGCAAGATGTGCCCGGTGGGCGTCATGAAGAGGTGATATTTTTGTGGTGTTAAATTTGCGCTAATTTTCTGAGCGCTATCGGTTTGAAGACGCTGAAACTTTTGCGCGCAGGCCGAAAGTTGTCGGCCTGCCGGTGTTGCGAGCGTTGCCAGTGTTTCGTGTTCTGATCCGCCTGAGCCACGGACCAGATCATTCTTCGATGGCTTCACGCACGATGCCGTCCAGCAGCTCCTGGATGACTTGCATGTCCCCTGCGGGAAAGGCGCGGTAGCCGATGGTGATTTCCTCTTTGCCGGGGAACTGGGCGACAAAGATGTCGTATGGGCAGAACATGATGTTCATCGGATCGGCCTCCATCACCTGCCGGGACAGCTGGGCCGAGCAGAAAGAATAGACATCCGCCTTTTCGAACAGAACGATATCGGATCCCACATCGGCCCGGGTGCGCTCTAACATGTCGCCCACGTGGCTGATGTGATCCACCAGAAGTCCGCGGTCGGTGATGGCGTTCTCAAGGCCAAAGGTCACATCGTCAAAGGACAGGGTCGTGGTATAGCTGACCATGTCCTCTGCCACGGCGGTGGTGGCGATGGACAGAGCCGTGACCGAGGCCGCAAGGGTGGCAACAATGGATTTCATGGATAATCTCCCTTTTGTGAGCAGTGCTCGCTTGTCCGCCCCGGCATTCCTCCCCAGTCTAGAAGAGCGGGGGCGGCGGTGTCATCGGCCGCGCGCCTCGTTTGGCATATATACTATCATATAGGAGTTTTTGAATGGGTATTGCGGCGAATGCCATGGAATTCCTGGCGCTGGCTTTTGTGTTTGTCCTTGGGGCGACAGGTCTTGTTGTGCTCATCCTGTTTGTTGTGGACAGGTTACAGACAAGGGACGCCATCCGCCGTAACTATCCCGTGATCGGGCGGTTTCGGCATATCTTCAGCGCGCTGGGTGAGTTCTTCCGGCAGTATTTCTTTGCCATGGATCGCGAAGAGCTGCCCTTTAACCGGGCGCAGCGTGAATGGGTCGGCCGCGCCTGCGAGGGCAAGGGCAATACCGTCGCCTTTGGTTCGACCCGCAACACATCGGTGCCGGGAACGGCAATTTTTGTGAATGCGCCCTTTCCGCCGCTCGACGATCAATATGCCAAATCCGAACCCATGGTGATCGGCGCCGGCGCGCGGGTGCCCTACCGTGCGCCGTCGTTCTTCAACATTTCGGGCATGAGCTATGGCGCGCTCTCCCGCCCTGCCGTGCGCGCCCTCAGCCGGGGCGCGCGTGAGGCAGGCGTCTGGATGAACACAGGTGAGGGCGGTCTCAGCCCGTTCCACCTTGAGGGCGGCTGCGACATTGTTTTCCAGATCGGCACCGCGAAATACGGTGTACGCGATGAGCATGGTAACCTGAGCGACGACAAGCTGCGCAAAGTGGCTGAGCATCCTTGCGTGCGGATGTTTGAGCTCAAACTCTCGCAAGGGGCGAAGCCGGGGAAGGGTGGTATTCTGCCCGCCGCCAAGGTCAACGCCGAGATTGCCAAGATTCGCGGCATCCCCGAAGGCAAGGCCAGCATCTCTCCGAACCGTCACCCTGAGATCGGCACCTATGATGAGCTGCTCGATATGATCGCCCGGGTGCGCGAGGTCACTGGAAAGCCTGTAGGGATCAAGACCGTGGTCGGCTCTGAAGTGGCCATGCGCGAGATGTTCATGAACATCGCCTCCCGCCCCGAGGCATCGCCGGACTTTATCACTATCGATGGCGGTGAAGGGGGAACAGGGGCGGCCCCCATGCCCCTGATCGATCTGGTCGGCATGTCCGTGCGCGAGGCGTTGCCCATGGTCTGCAACCTGCGCGATGAATACGGGCTGAAGGACCGCATCCGCCTGATCTCCAGCGGTAAGCTGGTCAACCCCGGCGACGTGGCCTGGGCGCTGGCGGCGGGGGCTGATTTTGTAACCTCGGCGCGGGGCTTCATGTTCTCGCTGGGCTGTATCCAGGCGCTCAAATGTAACAAGAACACATGTCCCACCGGTATCACCACCCATGACGCTCGCCTCCAAAAGGGGCTGGTGGTCGAAGACAAATATATGCGCGTGGCCCGCTATGCCAAGGAAGTGATCCACGAGGTCGAAACCATCGCACATTCCGTTGGGGTGACGGAACCGCGCAAGCTGCGCCGCCGTCATGTGCGGATGGTTCTGGATGACGGTACCTCGCGCCCGATGAATGAGATCATGCCAAGTTACAGTGCCATCGCGGACTCGTGACAGGATATGTTTTGGCAGGCTGGGCCTGCTGCGCTAGCTCTGGTTCAAGAACAGAAAAGGAGCGCTCAAATGGCCCGTCGCTGGACCAACACCCTGACACCTGAGGATGTCACCCCAGAGGCTGCCTTCTGGAACCGCCGCCAGATCATCGCCGGGATGGCGGGGATGGGTCTTGCCTCGCTTGCGGGGCCGGTGCGGGCCGCAGAGGGCGATCTGGAGCCAAACAGCTGGGACGACGTCACCAGCTATTGCAACTTCTATGAGTTCGGAACCGGGAAGAGTGACCCGAAGACTTATGCGGGCCGGATGACCACCTCGCCGTGGAGCGTCAAGATCGACGGGCTGGTGGATAAACCCGGTGACTATGACTTCCAGCAGATCCTGGGCGAGATGACCATTGAGGAGCGCATCTACCGGTTCCGCTGTGTCGAGGCCTGGTCGATGGTGGTGCCCTGGAACGGGTTTGAACTGGCTGACCTCCTGAACATGGCAGGCGTTCAGGAGGGGGCAAAGTACGTTGCCTTTGAAACCCTCTACCGGCCCGAAGAAATGCCGGGCACCGCCTACCGCGTGCTGGACTGGCCCTACCGTGAAGGGCTGCGCCTTGATGAGGCCATGCATCCCCTGACCCTGATGGCAACGGGGATCTTCGGGAAGCCTTTGCCCAACCAGAACGGCGCACCGCTGCGGCTGGTGGTGCCGTGGAAATACGGCTTCAAGTCGATCAAATCGATTGTCCGCATCACCCTTACAGATCAGGAGCCGCCAACCAGCTGGAACATGGCTAACGCGCGTGAATACGGCTTCTACAGCAATGTGAACCCCAATGTGGATCATCCGCGCTGGAGTCAGGCCACCGAACGGCGGATCGGCAGTGGCATGTTCGCCAGCCGCGAGCCAACCTTGATGTTCAATGGCTATGAGGAAGAGGTCGCCTCTCTCTACGCGGGCATGGATCTAACCAAACAGTTCTGATGGAGCGCGTGAACCAAACCCTGCGCCGGATCCCGGTCTGGAGTATCTACCTGTTGGGGCTACTGCCCCTGCCGTGGCTCTTTTATCTCGGCCTCACTGGCGATTTGGGGCCGGAGCCGGTGAAGGCGCTGGAACATGAATATGGTGAACTGGCGCTCAAGCTTCTGGTCCTGGTTCTTGCGGTCACGCCGCTGCGCCGATTTCTGGGCCTCAACCTGATGAAGTTCCGCAGGGCGCTGGGCGTGTTGTGTTTTGCCTATGTGGTTGCGCATCTTCTGGTCTGGTTGGTGCTGGATGTTCAGATCCCCTCGCAAATCCTCGCGGACATCGTAAAACGTCCCTACATCACCGTGGGCATGGTGGCTTTCCTGCTCATGCTTCCACTGGCCGCAACGTCCAACACTGTGTCCGTGCGCCGTCTCGGATCCGGTTGGCGCAAGCTTCACCGCCTGACCTATCCCGTCGCCGTGCTCGGAGCCGTCCACTATGTCCTCTTGGTGAAAGGCTTCCAGATCGAACCCCTGGTCTATTTGGCGATGATCCTTCTGCTTCTTGTCCTGCGCCTGCCGATTTCTCCCCCAAGATCGGCTATCCGGGCGCGCGAGTAGGCGTCCACAAAGGAAAGAACTGCTCAGCAATTGTGCAGATGAAAGTTTTTTGACGAAATCGCATTTTTTCTCTTGCGCCTTTCGGGAAGTATCCATAAATAGCCCTTCACCGGCGGCGCTGAGGCGGTGTTGGGGACGCTCAGGAGAGACTGGGGCATTCGGAATAGGGTGGGGCGGTAGCGCTAAGTGATTAGCGATACGGTCTTGTTTGGGCCTCTTGGTTCCTGGG